>Ga0116218_1000218_pt1 | contig 40758 bp, 35 predicted proteins | sample Sb_taG_2_FD_88966 | JGI IMG/M metagenome (GOLD analysis project Ga0116218, IMG submission 88966) | Peat soil microbial communities from Weissenstadt, Germany - Sb_50d_5_LS metaG | ecosystem: Environmental > Terrestrial > Soil > Wetlands > Peat | place: Germany: Weissenstadt | collected 2010-09-21 | reverse complement strand
CGATGATCGTGCTCGCCATTTATCCCCCGACGGGCGGAGCCGGCACGTCGGGTCGATCCGTCAGGCCCCATCCCGACGGGCGAACGTGCAGCGCATAGCCCGGTAGCGACCGTACCCGCCGGATGCCGGTACCAACCGCGCATCCCGGACGGCCGCTAAAGCGGGCCGCGAATTAGTTCGATTCCGCGAGGGCCTCCCTGAGCTTGTGGCGCGTTCGCTTTGTTGCATGTTCGCCAGGCAGCCGCCTGCTACTGGTCACCGCCAGCATCTGCCAGGTCGCCTCGTGCGGTCATCACCCACCGGGAGTGAAACGGCCTGGTCGGCCGGACCCGCTACCAAGATCACCCGGCCGGGATGAGGTATCGGATCCATGTGGCGGCGATGGTGTGGCCATGAGCGTGATATCAACTGAGAAGTCTTCGGCCAGGAAGTCGGCGCGGGCGGTCAAGGTACCGGCGCGGGCGGTCAAGGTACCCAGGCAGGCTACCAAGCACGCCGAGGAATCCCTGGCCAAGACGTCGCGGCGGTACCACCTGGAAACCGACATCCGGCAGATGACGCCGGCCGAGCGGGCCGCCCATGGCAAGGCGATTCGCAGCCAGGTGTCACGGCAGAGCCATGCCGAATTCGAACCCTCGGCGACCCGCCCTAGCCCGCTGGATCTGCTCAGGCAGCAGTCGGACGGCCGACTCACCGACCTGGTGCCGATCAGATACGGCCGGATGCTGGAATCGCCGTTCTCCTACTACCGCGGCGCCGCGCTGCCCATGGCAGCGGACCTGTCCACCACGCCAGTGACCGGGCTGGCCGTGCAGGCCTGCGGCGACGCGCATCTGAGCAACTTCGGGATCTTCGGATCGGCCGAGCGCCGCCTGATCTTCGACATCAACGACTTCGACGAGACGCTGCCCGGCCCGTGGGAGTGGGACATCAAGCGACTCGCCGCGAGCCTGGAGATAGCGGGCAGGGACAACGGGTTCAGCAAGCGCGAGCGGGCCGGGATCGTCCAGGCTTGCGCCAGGCGCTACCGGGCGGCTATGCGCAACTTCGCCGGCCAGTCGAATCTGGGTGTCTGGTACGCCAGCGCCGATACCGATCTGCTGCAGGAGCAGCTCAGGAGCAGGCTCAAGCAGAGCCAGCGTCGGCGTCTGGCCAAGGGCCTCGCCAAGGCCAGGACCAGGGACAGCATGCAGGCGCTTGAGAAGCTGACCAGGATCGTGGACGGCAGGCCGCAGATCGTCGCCGACCCGCCGCTGGTGATCCCGCTGTCCAGCCTGCTGCCGCAGGACATCGACCGCGCCAACGTCAGGACGGAACTGCTCCATCTGCTTGACCGCTACAAGCGGACGCTCTCCGGTGACCGCAGGTACCTGCTCGACCAGTACGGGTACGAGGTGGGTGACATCGCTCGCAAGGTGGTGGGGGTCGGCAGCGTGGGAACCCGCTGCTGGATCATGCTGATGCTCGGCCGGGACGAGTCCGATCCGCTCTTCCTGCAGATGAAGGAAGCCGGCCCGTCGGTCCTCAGCCAGTTCTGCGGTGCCAGCAAGTTCGAGAACCAGGGCCAGCGGGTGGTCGAGGGTCAGCGGCTGATGCAGGCCACCAGCGACATCTTCCTGGGCTGGCAGCGAATGGCGGCCACGCTGGACGGCGTGACCAGGGACTTCTACGTCCGCCAGCTGCGGGACTGGAAGTTCTCGCTAGATACCCAGGCCATGGTGCCGGCCGGCATGTCGGAGTACGGCGAGGTGTGCGGCTGGACGCTGGCCCGGGCGCACGCCAGATCCGGGGACCGGATCGCGATCGCCGCTTACCTCGGGAACTCGGACGCCTTCGACCTGGCGATCGCTGAGTTCGCCGCTGCCTACGCGGACCAGAACGAGCGCGACTATGCCGCTCTGGACGAGGCGGCGAAGTCCGGGCTGATTCTCGCCCAGCGCGGGGTGTGAGGCAGGCCCGCGCGGTCGGGAACGTCACCCAGCGAAGGTGATGCCGGGGGCGGTCAGCCGCTGTCTAATTTCACGAAATGATCACCGCACCATCCAACCGGGAGGTTCTCCATGCCCACAGCCACGCCTGTGCTTGACACGCTGGTCGACATCACAGCCGCATCGGCCGAGCACAGCAGCCTGAGGCCGCGCGAGCTGATGCTCGCCAGGATTGCCGCACTAGTGGCCGTCGACGCGCCGCCCGCGTCCTATCTCGCCAATGCCGGCCTGGTCGCCGACAGCGGCGTCACCAGGGACGACGTGCAGGGTGTCCTGATCGCGATCGCACCGGTCATCGGCACGGCGAGAGTCGTGTCGGCCGGCAGCAACCTGCTTGAGGCCCTCGGCCTCGCGATCGCGGTCGCCGAGGAGGACAGCGACATCTGAGGTCAGCTCAGCTCGTTCTCGTGGGTCGTATCCCGCTGAATCTGGCGGGATACGACCCACGATCATGAATGAAAGCCGGAGACCAGCCGGGGGGGCCGGGGCCGGCAGCTAGGGTCAAGGCGTGACTCGGCTGGTCGGGAGCGGCACGGCGTACTCTGTGGCCGTGTGCTCACATGACCTGGTCCTGCTGCACGGGCAGCCGGGACGAGGCGCGGACTGGGAGCAAGTGCTGGCCAGGCTGCCGGCCGGACTGCGTGCGCTGGCGCTGGACCGGCCTGGCTACGGCTCCAGCCGACGCCAGGCGGGGGGCTTCGCCGAGAATGCCCGTGCTGTTCTCGACGAGCTAGATAGCCGCGGTATCGAGCGTGCCGTACTGGTCGGGCACTCCTACGGCGGCGGGGTAGCGCTGGCGGTAGCGGTGCAGGCGCCGGAGCGAGTCGAGGCGCTCATCTTGCTGGCCACGGTAGGCCCGGGCTGCCTCAACGGCTGGGACCGGCTGCTCGCCGCTCCCGGTGCCGGAAGTGTCTGCTCGCTGTTCGCCTGGCAGCTGACGCCCTGGTTCGCCCGCGCCAGGCTGCGCCGGATGGCGCGCCGCCGCGGCCCGGAGTTCGCTCCTCAGCAGCACGTCAACTGGTACGTCTGGGGACACGCAAGCAGCGAGCACTTCCCGCTGTGGCGCTCGTTCCTCACCGAGCAACGAGCCCTGGTGGACGAGGCCGACGAACTTGCCCAGATCGCTCCCTCGGTCCGGGTGCCGGTGTTGCTGATCGCTGATCCGCAGGACAAGCTGGTGCCGATCGACACCGCGAGGCGCCTCGAGCGATTGCTGCCGGACGCCCGGCTGCAGCTGGTCGAAAGGCTGGGCCATCATCTGCCGATGCGCGGCGCTGACCAGGTCGCGCAGGCCATTGTCGCGGTCTTGGCCAGGCTTGATTCTGGCGCCGCATCGACCGTGACTGACGATGTCGGCCCCCGCTTACGAACCTCCCGTGGCACGGGGCTGAGCGCAATCCCTGGCTGATGCAGCACTCGCGAGGGGCGACGCGGCACATCCGTGGCCAAGGCAGGACCACAGCCCGAGCCGTGCTTGGATCAGCTTGCGGCCCTGGTCCGCTGATACCGGGCCGGCCGGGTCTGGGTGATCACAATGGGCGTGCCGGACGTTGCGACCTGCCTGACCGCGTCGTGGCCGGGCTGCACTCGATGGCTGGTGGAGACGACCCCGGCCGCCTGGTGCATCCGACCGATCTCGCCGAGCTGGCCAGGCTCCACCAGGGCCACCACCGTACCGGTGGCGCCGGCCCTCGCGGTTCGGCCGGAGCGGTGCAGGTAGTCCTTGTGGTCATTGGGCGGGTCGAAATGCACGACAAGGCCGATGTCGTCGACGTGGATGCCGCGGGCCGCTACATCGGTCGCTACCAGGACGCGGGGCTGGCCAGCCGCGAATGCGGCAAGCGCACGCTGCCGCTGGTTCTGGTTCAGGTTGCCGTGGATGGCGGCCGCATCGACTCCGGCCCGGTTGAGCTGCCTTGACAGCCGGTCCGCACCGTGCTTGGTTCGCACGAAGATCAGGGTGCGCCCATCCCGGCCGCCGATCTCGGCCGCGATCGCGACCTTGTCGCTGGCGGGCAGCACGAAGACGCGGTGCTCCGCATCGCCGGCCGTGCTGGCCGGCCGGACTGCGTGCACGGCTGGATCGCTGAGATAGCGGTTCACTAGCTGGTCGACACCGCGGTCCAGCGTCGCCGAGAACAGCATCCGCTGGCCGCCGGTCGGCGTCGCATCCAGAATGCGGGTGACCGCCGGCAGGAAGCCGAGATCAGCCATGTGATCCGCCTCGTCAAGCACGGTGATCTCGATGTCATCGAGCGTGCAGGCTCCTCGGTCGAGCAGATCGATCAGCCGTCCTGGCGTGGCCACCACGATGTCGACGCCACGGCGCAGCCGGTCGATCTGCCTGCTCAGCGCGACACCGCCGTAGACGGTCAGCACGCTCAGCCGCAGCGACCGGCCTAGCGGGACGAGCACCTCGGCGACCTGCACAGCGAGTTCCCTGGTCGGGACGAGCACCAGCCCGTGCGGTGCCTTCTGGCTGCGGCGGGCCGAGCTGACGGCCAGCCTGGCCAGCATCGGCAGGCCGAAGGCCAGCGTCTTGCCCGATCCGGTCTGAGCCCGGCCGAGGACATCGCGGCCGGTCAGCGCGTCCGGCAGAGCCCGGGCTTGGATCGCGAACGGCTCGCGGATGCCGCGGCTGGCCAACTCGTCGACCAGCGGCCTGGGCAGGCCAAGCCCGCTGAACGTCCTGGTCGCGGGCTGCGGCGCATCGAGAGCGGCCTGCAGGGCCCGGTCCAGGCTGTGCGCGCTGGCGGAGCCAGCCACGACGGTCCTGGCGGACCGGTTCGGGCTGCGGGGCGGTCTGGGTCGCCGGTCAGCGGCTGCCCCGCGGCCGAAGCGGTCGGCGCTGGCCGAATTGCGGCGCCGGTGATCGGCCGCGCGAGCGCGGCCGGAATTCGAGGACAAGGAGGAACTCCAGCTGTTGGTTTCGGGGCCGCGTCATGCTCAGAGATGTCGACGACAGCGGCGGAACCGGAGTTCACCGAGAAGCGGACTGCTCACGCAAGCGACCGCGCGGACGACTTGCCCGCGAAAGTAGCGACATTTCGCCGCCGTACTAGCAGACCCGATCAGCAGTAGCTGAAAGGCCAGCCTGCGGCATCACTAGCCGCATTCAGCCGGTCTGGCGACCGGAATTTCGTTCCGCCTAACGCAATGATCTTGCGGTCATTTCCGCCAGGCGCTTGAAACATGCCGCAGCGGCCGTGCGGCCGGATGGCCGCACGGCCCCAGGCGGACTAGAGCGGACGGACCTGCTCGGCCTGCGGGCCCTTGGCCCCCTGACCGGCGGTGAACTCGACCCGCTGGTTCTCTTCCAGGTTACGGAACCCATCGGCCAGGATGGCCGAGTGGTGAACGAAGACGTCGGCGGTGCCGTCGTCCGGTGCGATGAAGCCGTACCCCTTGCTGGAGTTGAACCACTTCACGGTGCCCTGAGGCATGTACTTACTCCTATATGAGCGATCTTCGGGATCCACGACAATGGTTCCCGGGTTGCTGCGACCGCCTGCCCAATCCGAAGGCTCGGCTCTGGGTGTCCAGGACGCCCGCTGTCTAGTTTCGCAGGCGTGTGACACGTGCACGAATCTTCGACTTCAACCACTACCATCTAACACCATGGGGCGGCCCGATGTTCCACGACCGGCCGACAAACTCGGATCTCGGTTGCCAGCCGGAACCGCCGTCGGGGCGCGCAGCGGGTCATCGCGGCTGGCGGGCCGTGGTTTGCTTGCCGCTCAGAGCTTGGTCAGCTTGCTGTACGGCGCCGTGATCCTGGCCTGTAGCGGACCGAAGTCGACAAGCACGGCGACGTCCTGCTCGACGCCGATGACCACGCCGAGGCCGTACTTGTCATGCGTCACCTGATCATGCAGTTCATACTGCTCAAGCGGCGGCGCAGCAGGCGGCGGGTTGAACGGGCTGCCGGGAAGGTAGCGCCGGGTAGCGGCGCGGGCTGGTTTCATTACCCCCAGTATGCGTCATCCGGGGGGGCGGCGTGGTCTGCACCGTGATGGTAAGGCGAGAAGTTCTCAGTTCGGCACCGACCTAGCCGAGTCGCTCCGTGTACATCGCGTCCACCCGGTAACGGATCCCGACGGTCGCCTTGCCTCGGGTATCCGGATGCTCCTGCAGGACCGCCCTGATCTCCGCAAGCACGTCCGCCTGGCTGGCTGGCGGCAGGACGGCAACGTGACTGACGCTGCGCATCCGGTCGATGACGTCATCATGCGTGGCATGGTGGACGTGAAAGAAGATCGCTTCCGTGAACGGGGACCAGATCTCGCCTCCGGCGAGATCACGCTCGCTCCAGCGGTGGGCCGCCGAGCCGCCGGTGCCGTCGTGATGGTCGCGCCATGGCGCGTGCTTCTCCACCCGGTCCATTACCGACCAGACCTGATCCACCCATTCGACACTGCGATCGCGCGCGTTCCAGATCAGGCCAAGGCGTCCGCCGATCCGGATCACCCGGCCGAGCTCGGCCATCGCCCGGTCGGCGTCGAACCAGTGGAACGCCTGGGCCACCACAGCGGCGTCGATCGAGTCGGCGGCGAACGGGAGTGCCTCGGCGACCGCGGCGAGCAGCGGCACGTCGGGCAGCCGGCGCCGCAGCTGCTCGCGCATGGCGGCCACCGGCTCGACGGCGATCAGAGTCGAGCCGGCGTCGGCGATCGCAGCGGTGAGCTTGCCTGTCCCGGCGGCCAGGTCGACGACGCGCCGGCCGGGCCGGATTCCGAGCGCCTCGGAGAGCCAGGCAACCGCGTCGGGCGGGTACGACGGCCTGGCCCGGTCATATGCCTGCGCCTCGGCCTCGAAGCCGCGAGCCGCGACATCATGCACCCTGGTCATTGCCCTGCTCTCGGATGGTCGGATCGCCGGCGATCTGCTGTCGATCAGTTGATGCCCGGAGCGATCACCGAGTCGAAGGCGCTGAGCACCGCGGGATCCCCAGCGCGGTCGATCGTCGCGGCCTGCGGACGGTGCCAGAGCCAGCAATCCAGGTCGGCGGCGCTGCCGGTGATGGTCGCAGCGGCCTGGCTGCTTGGGTCGCGGTCAGCGATGTCAATTCCCGGCTGGTCATAGCCGGTCCGGTCGGCCGGGTCGGTGCCGACGAACTGTCCAAGCGTGACGAACCAGGAGTCCGCCGTGTCAGCGGCCAGGATCCGAAGCACCTGCCCCGGGTAGGGGGTGAAGCTGCCCCACTCAGGGACTCCGCCGTACATGATCCGCAGCGCCTCATCGACGCCGTCAGCGCTGAGATCCGGATCCAGTGGGGTGCGGTTACCGGCGGTGAGCTCGGCATCGACCCGGTGAATCAGTGCCTCATGCGCCTGGCGGCGGCGGATGAAGCCGACGGTACGGTCGTCCGCCCACGTCCAGGCCGGTGCCTCGGGCGCCGTCGCGGCCAGTATCTGGCCGAGATCTCGGCTAGCCGTCGCATAGAACGCCAGCAGATTGGCGCGGCTGGCCGGCCGCGCTGGTTTGAGCGCCTCAGCCTGCTCGCCGGACAGTCCCTCGCGCACCACCGTGCTCCAGAACCACTGCACTTCGCCGAGATGCCAGAGCAGGTCGTCCGCGGTCCAGTCCGGGCATGGCGGTACCGGCGCATCCGGTGCGGTCGTGCTCATTACCTCGGCAAAACGGGCAGACTCGCGTGCCAGGTACGCGAGGTAGTCCAGCTCGCCAGCGTTCTGCAGGGTCACGATCTGCTCCCAGCGTGGGGTGGGCCGCCAAGTACGCTCCAGGCTACGACGTCGGCGCCGGCCGCCGAGGTTGTCATGACACATCGATATCTGTCAATATAGACGAATGCCGAAGCCGCTGATAATGCTGAGCCCAGCGGAGACAGTCGCGTGCTGCTCGCCGCTGTCGCGCGAACCACTCTCTGCTGAGCGGGCGGAGCAGATCGCCCCGCTGCTGAAGGCGCTGGCGGATCCGGTCCGGCTCAGGCTGATGTCACTGGTGGCCTCGCACGCCGACGGCGAGGCCTGCGTCTGCGATCTGAGCGGCGCGTTCGACCTGTCGCAGCCGACGATCAGCCATCACCTGAAGGTGCTGCACGACAGCGGCCTGCTCGACCGGGAGAAGCGCGGCGTGTGGGTCTACTACCGAGCAAGGACGTCCGCACTGGCCAGCCTGGGCGCGCTGATTGGCGACCAAGCGCCGTGAGCCAGGCCCGTGAGCCCGGCGCCGCGAGCCGCCCCGTGAGCCAGGCCAGTGAGCCGGGCCAGTGAGCCACGCCAGTGAGCCGGGCCAGTGAGCCGGGCCAGTGAGCCGGGCCAGTGAGCCGGGCCAGTGAGCCACGCACGGTGAGCGACGTATCCAGCAGGCGGCCCGCTGTCCTCTTTGTCTGCGTCCATAACGCGGGCCGCTCCCAGATGGCGGCCGGCTGGCTGATCCACCTCGCAGGCGGCCAGATCGAGGTGCGGTCGGCAGGCTCGGAGCCGGCCGAGCAGATCAACCCGGTCGCGATCGAGGCTATGCGTGAGGTCGGGATCGACCTCACGGCCGGGCGGCCTAAGATTCTTAGCGTTGACGCCGTTCGCGATTCCGACGTCGTGATCACGATGGGCTGCGGCGACACCTGTCCGGTCTTCCCCGGCATCCGGTATGCGGACTGGCAGGTGCCCGATCCGGCCGGCCAGGGCATCGACGCGGTCCGCGGCATCCGCGATGACATCCGCGGCCGGGTCCTGGCCCTGATCGCCGAGCTACTGCCCGACTTGACCTGAAGGACCCCTGTTGACGCAGATCGACCCCGCGCTTGCCGTCATCGACGACATCGACCTGGTGCTGATCGAGCCGATGGCGGCCGAGCATGCTCCGCAGGTACTGGCGATCTATCAGGCCGGTATCGACGAGGGCAACGCGACATTCGAGATCAGCGCGCCAGCCTGGAAGGAGTTCAGCGCGGCCAGACTGCCGGATCACCGCTATGTGGCCGTCAGCGGGGCGACCGTGCTTGGCTGGGTGGCAATCTCCGCCGTGTCCAGCCGGTGCGCCTACGCCGGCGTGGTCGAGCACTCCGTCTACGTCCACCCGGGGACACGCGGCCGGGGAGTCGGCCGGCTCTTGCTTGACGCGCTGATCGCCTCCACCGAAGCCGCGGGAATCTGGACGATCCAGTCCGGGATCTTCCCGGAGAACGCGGCCAGCATCGCACTGCACGACGCAGCCGGGTTCCGGATCGTGGGCACGCGCGAGCGCATCGGCCGCCAGCATGGCCGGTGGCGCGACATCTTGCTGATGGAGCGCCGCAGCCCCGCGATCTGACCCGCGGCGTCCCGGTCGAAACTGACCGCAGGCGTGCAGATACCGTCATTACCTATGTCCCGACCCGCTGCCTCGAGCAAGCAGCGCAAGCGACCGACATGATCGGCAGATAATGCAGTAGCGGCGGCCTGGGGTTGGGCCAGGCGATCGCGGGCACGCGAGAGACAACGAGCGGGGCACCGTTGGCCTTAGGGAGCGGTTGGCTTTTAGGGAGCGGCACGTTGACGCGGATGAACCGGTGGGCCATCCTGGCCGGCTACGGCCTGCTTGCCGCTTGTTCGCAGCTGCTCTGGCTGTCGTACGCGCCGATCACCACCCAGGTCCACCGGGTGATGGACGTCTCGTCCGGGGCGGTGGGCGACCTGGCTGCCATCTTCCCGCTGATGTACGTCATCCTGGCGCTGCCCTGCGGCCGCTGGCTGGATGTCAGCTTCGAGCGGGCGCTTGGCCTCGGGGCGATCCTGACCGGCGCCGGCAGTCTGGTTCGGCTGGTCAGCCCCAACTCGTTCGTCTGGGCGATGGCCGGGCAGTTCGTGATCGCGGCCGGTCAGCCGCTGGTACTCAACTCGATCACGAAGATGGCGGCGCGGTACTTTCCGCAGCAGGAGCGGACCGCGGCCATCTCGATCGGCAGCGTGTCGCTCTACCTGGGCATTCTGCTGGCAGCGCTGACCGCTCAGCCGCTGTTCAACGCGGGCGGGCTCCGGCTGATGCTTGGCGTCCAGGGCGCGCTCGCCGTCCTGGCGGCGGTCTGGGTATTGCTCGCGCTCCGCACGCCCGCGGCATTCCCAGGTGATCCATCCGTCGCCGTGACGCTGGGCTGGCTCAGGCGCGACCGGTTCATCTGGGTGCTGGCCGGCCTGCTCTTCGTCGGGATGGGCATCTTCAACGCGGTCGCGACCTGGCTCGATTCGATACTCGGCCACTTCGGCCACGGCGGCGCTAGCGGCTACCTGATCGCGATCCTGACGGTGGCCGGCATCATCGGCGCCGCCGTTCTGCCCCAGGCCGCGGCGAACCGGGACCGCCGCCGCGCCATGCTGCAGGTCACCGTGGGCGTGACGGCCGTCGCGTTCCTGGCGATCGCGGCCGTGCACGGGGTGATCTTCATCGGGATCGTGCTCGGCATCGAGGGTTTCGTGCTGCTTGCCGCCCTGCCCGTGGCGCTCGACTGGTCCGAGCTGCACAGCGGGCCGGAACGGGCCGGAGCCGCGGTCGGGTTCCTGCTGCTTGCCGGAAACCTCGGTGGGGTAATCCTGGTCCTGGTAGTCCAGGCCGTGATCGGCAGTCCGTACCTGTCACTCGGTGCTCTTTCGGTGGTCGCAGTGGCCGGGCTCGCCTTGTCCACCAGGCTTCCGGCCCGCGTCGCCGCCACGGCAGGCCATAAGGGAGGGTGACATGACGGACCCCACCGAGCTGATGAGCAGCCTGGAGCGGCAGCTCAAGCCGTATCGCGGCAGGTTCCCCTCGTTCGCCGAGATGCCGGTCGAAGGCCTGCCAAGGACCGAGGTGGCCGAGCTGGTCGAGCAGCTGGCGCGGACCGAGGAATCACGCTGGCGGGACGGATACGCCTCCGGTGCCGTCTATCACGGCGACCCCGAGCATGTCGCGTTCCTGAACCGGATCTACGCGGCGCAGTCGCAGAGCAATCCGCTGCACCCTGACCTGTGGCCGAGCTCGACCAAGTTCGAAGCCGAGCTGGTTTCGATGACGGCGCACATGCTCGGCTCCGCGCACGCCGCGCCGGAGGCGCCGATCGTGGGCGCGGTCAGCTCCGGCGGGACCGAGAGCATCATGCTGGCGATGCGGGCCTACCGGGATTACGCCAGGGCGCGCCGGGGGATCGACCGGCCGGAGATCGTCGCCCCGGTCACCGCGCACGCCGCGTTCGACAAGGCCGCCAGGTACTTCGACATGCCGCTGATCAGCGTGCCGGTGGACGACGGTTACCAGGCCGACGTCGACGCCCTCGCCGCGGCGGTGACCGACCGGACCGCGGTCATCGTCGGCTCGGCACCGTCATTCCCGCACGGCGTGATCGACCCGATCCCGCAGATCGCCGCGCTGGCGGCCGAGCGCGGGATCGGCTGCCATGTCGACGGCTGCCTGGGCGGGTTCATCCTGCCGTGGGCGGAGCGGCTCGGCTATCCGGTGCCGCCCTTCGACTTCCGGCTGCCGGGAGTGACGTCGATGTCGGCGGATACCCATAAGTACGGTTATGCGGCTAAGGGCTCGTCGGTCGTGCTGTATCGCGGGGCGGAACTGCGGCAGTTCCAGTTCTACAAGGCCGCTGACTGGCCTGGCGGCCTGTACCTGTCTCCGACCTTCGCGGGCAGCCGGCCCGGGGCCCTGTCGGCCACCGCCTGGGCGGCGATGGTGTCGATCGGCGAGGACGGTTACCTCGACGCGGCCCGGCGGATCCTGCAGGCCGGCTCGGTAGTCCGCGAGGGCGTCGCGGCGATTCCTGGCCTGCGGGTGCTCGGTGACCCGCTCTGGGTGATCGCGTTCGCCGCTGACCCCGGCGACCCGGCCGGTCCTGCTGTCCCGGCGGCGGCCGGGCCGGATCAGCCGGCCGGTGCGCAGATCGACGTGTTCCAGGTGATGGAGGACATGGGCCACCGCGGCTGGAGCCTGAACGGCCTGCAGCGCCCGGCCGCCGTCCACATCGCGATCACGCTCCGGCACACCCTGCCTGGCGTGGCCGAGCGGTTCCTCGCTGACCTGCGGGCGTCGGTCGATGAGGTCAGGGCCAACCCGGATGTGCGTACCGGTCTCGCCCCGGTGTACGGGATGGCCGGCACCCTGCCCGAGGAGGCGGTCCGCGACCTGCTCGGCGTCTACCTTGACCTGATGTTCGAGGTGTAACCGTGGACCGGCACATCCTGGCCATCGACCTGGGGACTTCGGCGCTGAAGGTGGCTCTGGTGTCGACGGCCGGCGACGTGGTCGCTGCCGAGCAGGAGACCTGCCAGGTCGACCTGCTGCCAGGCGGTGGCGCCGAGCAGGACCCGGAGGGATGGTGGGACCTGATCACCCGGGCATCGTCCCGGCTGGCGGCCCGCGGCGTCGTCCCGCCCGATTCGATCGCGGCAGTCTGCTGCACCGCGCAGTGGTCGGGGACCGTGCCGGTGGCAGCCGACGGCAGCCCGGTGCGCAACGCGATCATCTGGATGGACTCGCGGGGTGCGGCCTATGCCCGGTCCATCACCAGCGGGCCGGTCCGGGTGCAGGGCTACGGCGTCGACAAGCTGGCTCGCTGGATCAGGATTTCGGCCGGGCTGCCCACCCGCAGCGGCAAGGATCCGGTCGCGCACATCGGCTGGCTCAAGACCGCCGAGCCGGACGCCTACCGGCGCACGCAGCTGTTCCTTGAGCCGAAGGACTGGCTGAACCTGCGCCTGACGGGCCGAGCGGCGGCCTCCTATGACTCGATCGCGCTGCACTGGGTGACCGACAACCGGCACCCGGACCGGATCGACTACGACCCGGTGCTGCTCCGGCTGGCCGGGCTTGACCGCGCCAAGCTGCCCGAGCTGATGGCCGCGACCGACATCCTGGGACCGGTACTGGCAGGCCAGGCCGCGGCCCTGGGCATCCCAGCCGGAATACCGGTTGTGGTCGGCACGCCGGACCTGCAGTCGGCCGCGATCGGCTCCGGGGCCACCCGCGATTTCCAGGCCCACCTGTACGTCGGCACATCGTCCTGGCTGACCTGCCATGTGCCGTTCAAGAAGACAGATCTGCTGCGAAACATAGCCTCGTTGCCAGCCGCCATCCCGGGCCGCTACTTCGTCGCCGATGAGCAAGAGACCGCCGGCGCTGCGCTGACCTTCCTGCGGGACCGGCTGCTGTTCCCGGCCGGCGACGCCCCGGCCGACGCCTACCGGCAGTTCGACGCGATGGCGGCGGAATCTCCGCCGGGCAGCGGCGGCCTGATCTTCACGCCCTGGCTTTACGGCGAGCGGACCCCTGTCGAGGACCATTTCATTCGCGGCGGATTCCACAACCTGTCACTGTCGGCCGGCCGCAACGACCTGGTGCGCGCGGTACTCGAAGGCGTAGCGCTGAATGCGAGGTGGCTGCTGCAGGCGGTGGAGCGATTCACCAAATGCCGGCTTGAGCCGATCAGGTTCATCGGCGGCGGCGCGCGCTCCGACGTGTGGTGCCAGATCTTCGCCGACGTCCTTGACCGGACCATCGAGCAGGTCGCCGACCCGGTGAACGCCAACGCGCGGGGCGCGGCGATGCTGGCCGCCGTGGCACTCGGCGAGTTGGACTTCTTCTCGGTTCCCGGCCGGGTCAAGGTGGCACGGACCTACCGCCCGCAACCGGTGAACGCAGACCTTTACGCCATGCTGTTCGCCGAGTTCGTAGGCCTCTACAAGCGGAACCGCAAGGCGCACGCCCGGCTGAATCGCGACCGCGCCGCAGACTGACCGTCGGCCGCTGGGCATCACCGCACCTGTTCAGGCTAGCGTCAGGCGTGCACACCGTGATCACCCGCCACCGCCCGCTCCTGCCGGAGGCCACCTTTACCGACGAAGCCCGCCGATGTTAGCCTTGATCAGCCAAGGGGCGGGGGCGGCAGGTCAGCGCTTGTAGGGAGCCTCTTGTGGAAATTCGTTACGGCCTTGTGAGTTCTGATTCGCACGCGAACCTGCATAAGGACGCATTCCTTGAGCGAATGTCGGCCGTAGCTTGGGGAGACCGGATTCCGCAGGTCCGTGAGGTGGAGCAGGACGGCTCGCTGGTGGAGCGCTGGGTCGTCCATGGCAAGCCGGTGAGCCGCAGGGGAGTCGCCAACTGCGCCGCGGCCATGGGCGACCCGCTGCGGCGAACCTATCCGCAGCGGTGGGAAGAGGTGCCGCCGACGGTCTACGACCCGGCGAAGCGGTTGCAGGCCCTGGACGCCGATCGCGTCGACGGCGAGGTGCTCTTCTTCAACGACCCGGTCGACAGCGCGACTCTGCCCTTTCAGGGCGAACCCGAGTTTGAGCTGGCGTGCGTCCGTGCGTACAACGACGCGCTCGCGCAGTGGCGCCAGGTCAGCGACCGCTACATCCCGCTGGCGCTGATTCCCTACCGCAGCGGCGTTGACGCCGCCGTGGCCGAAGTGCGCCGCGCGGCCGGGATCGGCCATTTAGGAATCGTCATGGTGGCCGAGCCCAGCATGACCATGCCGGGGCTGCCCCACTTCAACGACCCGCGCTGGGACCCGCTCTGGGCTATCTGCCAGGAGCTAGACATCCCGATCAACTGGCACGCCCACGCCGGCATCCGGCTGCTGCCCGAACGCTGGCAGGGCCACCAGGCACTGCGCCGCACCGCCGCATTCTCCGTCCAGCCGCAGTTCGTCGCGAACTTCGCGCTGTCGGGGGTGGCCGACCGGTTCCCCCGGCTGAAGCTGATCTGCGCCGAGACCGGCGTCGGCTGGCTGCACCACGTCATCCAGGCCTGCGACCAGGTGTGGGAGCGGAACCGGCTGTGGACCGAGGGCGTGTGGACCCGCCCGAGCGATGTGGTACGGCGTCAGGTGTGGGCCAACTTCTGGTACGAGAGGGCGGGCGTCGCTGGCCGGGCGTCGCTGGGCAGCCACCTCATGTGGGCCTCCGACTACCCGCACGGCACCTCCACCTACCCCGACTCGTGGCAGTTGGTGGACGCCGTGCTCGACGGCGTGGACCCGGACAGCCGGGCCGGCCTGCTCTATCGCAACGCCCTTTCGGTCTACAACCTCGGGCCTGAGGGCTTCGCAGCCGATGGCGGCGGCCAGGCCGCAACGCGGACGGGAGACCAGGCGTGTCGGTGACGCTTGGCGGCGTTGAGTACCGCTTCGCGTCGGTTGACGACCACGTGGTTGAGCACCCCTCGGTGTGGACCGACCGCATGTCGAAGACCAGGTGGGGCGACCGGGTGCCGCACGTGGCGGAGTCAGACGGCCGGCAGGTCTGGGTGATCGACGGCCAGGCGACGGCGATCACGGAGGTCTCCGCGCTCGGCGCGGTGCTGCCGGATCCAGGTGCGGCGCCGCGCCGCTTCGAGGAGATCCCGCCGGCGGCCATCGACCCGTGCGCGCGCCTGCGCGCGATGGACACCGCCGGCGTGGACGCCAGCGTGCTCTACCCGTCGGTCGCGGGCACCGCCGGGCAGACTTTTGGCCGGATCACCGATCCGGAGCTGGAACTGGCGTGCGTGCGCGCCTACAACGACTGGCTCATCGACGAGTGGGCGGCTGCCAGCCCCCGGTTCGTGCCGCAGTGCCTTGTCCCCCTCTACCCGGTGGAGGCCGCCGTCGCCGAGCTTGAGCGGGCGGCCGGGCGAGGGCACCGGGGGCTAGTGTTCCCGGCGCTGCCGATGTTCCTGCGCGACGTCCCGGAGATCAGCGACGAGCGCTTCGGCCGCCTCTGGGACGCGTGCGCGTCGCTCGGCATGCCGGTCGCGCTGCATTGCGGGTGCACGCCGCAGATCCAGGCGCCCGCCTACCGTGGGTTCACGCCCAGGGTCGCCGCGGCACTCGACGCGGTTAACCGCCCGTTCAGCTCCGCGCTGGTGCTCGCCAACGTGCTGCTGTCCCAGATGCTGGTGCCGCACCCGCGGCTGCATATGCTCTTCCCCGAGAACTCGGTGGGCTGGGGCGTGTTCACCCTGGAGACGATGGACTACCTGGTCCGGGTCGACCGGCTGAACGTCGACACATACCGGCTCCTGCCGTCGGAGGTGTTCAGGCGGCAGTGCTATTTCGTCGGCGGCTTCGAGCAGTTCCCGTCCTCGGCGGGCGACTGCCTGCCGGCCAGCCGGGTGGTGTGGGCGACAGCCTTCCCCTCCGCCATCTCGCCGTGGCCGGACCTGGCGGGCGCACTTGAGAAGAGCCTGGCCGGCGTGGCGGAAGCCGACCGCCGCCAGATCCTGGCCGGCAACGCCGCCAGCCTTTACCAACTCGGCGAGATCATGCACTGGACCACCGGAACGGGCCCGTCGTAAGCGAAGAGGGAGGCGACAACGCGGTGCTGCTGATCGACAACGCCGTCGTCGAGAACGTGCTCACCATGCAGGCGTGCATCGAGTCGCAGGAGGCGGCTTTCCGGGGGCTGCTGACCGGTGACGCCATCAACCGGCCGAGATTCGACTGCTACGTCCCCACCGGCCGACCGGGTGCGTTCTACCGCTCCGGGAACATGGAGGGGGCGATCGCGAGCGAGGGGATCTACGCGATCAGGCTGAAGTCCGATGTGATTAGCTGGCCGCGCGACGAGCAAGGGCTGTGGACCGAGGATAAATACTGCGTGCGGCCGGGGACCTATTGCGGCCTGGTGTTCCTGTTCAGCACCAGGGACGGCGAGCCGCTCGCGATCATGAATGACGGCCACATCCAGCACATGCGGGTGGGCGGGGGCGCGGGAATCGGCGCCAAGCACCTCGCCCGGCAGGACGCCACCAGCGTCGGCATGCTCGGCTCGGGCGGGATGGCCAAGGTGTACCTTGAGGCGTTCTGCGCTGTTCGCCCCATCCGCGAGGCGCGCGTCTACAGCCCGACCGCGAGCCACCGCGCGGAGTTCGCCGAGCTGATGTCGGCCAAGCTGGGCATCGCCGTCCGGGCCGTCGGCTCGCCACGCGACGCCGTCGCCGACGCCGACATCGTAGCCACGTGCACGGACTCGATGGAGCCGACGCTCCGAGCCGAATGGATCGAGCCGGGTCAGCACATCACCAACGTGGGTCCCAGCGAGATCGCAAAAGAGGTATTCTTCCGCGCCGACGTGCGGCTCAAGCAGGGGATTTCTGGCTGGCCACCGGGCCTGGAGACGATGGACCGGATCATGGTTGGCCGCGGTCACAGCCCCCTCGCCCTGGTCGCGGGATCGGCGCAGGAGACGCAGCAGCTTCCATCGGCTGACGCCCACCCGCTGGGCTACGACATGAAGCTGCCGACGTTCACCGACTTCCTGCGCGGCGAAGCGCCCGGCCGGGCGAGCGAGGAGCAGGTCACGTTCTGGCACAACATCGGCAACCACGGGCTGCAATTCGCGGCCGTGGGCGGCTGGGTCTACCGGCGGGCACAGCAGCTCGGCCTTGGCCGGGAGCTTCCCGTCGAATGGTTCCTGCAAGACATCAAGAACTGACGCCGCCGGAAAGGCGGGCGGTGCGGCGCAAAGCGCATAGGAGGTCACAGGCACAATGGCCGGCGGCGACACACGCGGGAGCTTCATGCTCGACGATTACCAGGAGAGCCCCTACCAGAAATGGGTGCAGGAGCAGGGCATCCCGGTGATCGAAGGCATGTCAGTCGACGACCTTAATGCCGTTGAGCTCGCCCCGTGGAAAATGACTGGCGGGAACGCGGCCTTCATTCACCTGGCGGGCGCCGAGTTCACCAACAACGGCTACGTCGGCGAGATCCCGCCCGGCGCAGCGCTGAAGCCCTGCAAGCACCTGTATGAGGAGTTCATCTTCGTGCTCAGCGGCCGGGGGGCTGCCTCGGTGTGGATCGACCCCGCGCGCAAGCGCTCGTTCGAATGGCAGGCGAGAAGCCTGTTCGCGATCCCGCTCAACGCCTCCTACCAGCTTTTCAACACCTCGGGCTCGGAACCGGCCCGCTATTATGCGGTCACCACCGCGCCGCTCATGCTCGACCTGCTGCACAACCGGCGGTTCATCTTCGACAACGACTTCGTCTTCGACGACCGGTTCCCACCGGACGACGACTATTTCAGCCCGAAGGGCGTGGCCCATACAGGGCGCATCTGGGAGACCAACTTCGTGCCCGATGTGGCGAACTTCCAATTGCAGGACTGGGCGGAGCGGGGCGCCGGCGGGCTGAACGCCTTCTTCGAGATCGCTGACAGCACCATGTGCGCGAGCGTGTCCGAGTTCGGGGTCGGCCGGTACAAGAAGGCCCACCGGCACGGGCCCGGCGCGCACATCGTGTTGCTATCCGGGCGCGGCTACAGCCTCATGTGGCGGGACAACCAGCCCCCCATCCGGGTTGACTGGCAGGTCGGCTCGGTCTTCGCGCCGCCCGATATGTGGTTCCACCAGCACTTCAACACCGGCCCCGAGCCAGCGCGCTACATGCCATTGCGCTGGGGGAGCGCGAAGTACCACCTTTTCAAGTACCTGGGCATCACCAAGGACGTGAAAGAGGGCGGCGACCAGATCGAGTACGAGGACGAGGATCCGCAGATCCGGCGCATGTTCGAGGCCGAGCTCGCGAAGGCGGGCATCGCGTGCCGGATGCCGCCGCCCGCGCGCACGTGAGACCTGCCGTCCAGGGCGCGCAGGCGCCTAACGGCGGCGGGGCGGCGGCCAATGGAGCGCCTGCGCCTGCCCGGGGCGCTGCCGCGCCCGCCCCGCCCGCCCCGCCCGCGTGGTGGGAGGCGCTCTGGCGCGCGGAGAACGTCGAGTTCACCACCGTCGGCATCGACATCGGCTCAGCGACCTCGCACCTGCAATTCTCCCGGGTGCGGCTACAGCGCTGTGGCCGCGGCCTCTCCAGTCGCTTCGCCGTGGTCGACCGCAGCGCGCTGTACCGCTCGCCGGTCATTTTCACGCCGTATCTCACCGACGGCAGCATCGACTCCGCCGCCCTCGGCCGGTTCGCCGAAAGCGAGCGGGCGGCGGCGGGCCTCGCGCCCCGGCAGGTCGACTCCGGCGCAGTCATCCTCACCGGCGAGGCCGCGGCGAGCCAGAACGCACGGCCGCTGGCGGTCGCGCTGGCCGAGCACGCCGGTGTGTTCGTGTGCGCGACCGCAGGCCATCACCTGGAAGCGAAGCTGGCGGCGCATGGGTCGGGCGCGGCGGCACTGTCGGCGAAAACCGGCCAGGTCGTCGCGCACCTGGACATCGGAGGCGGGACGACCAAGCTCGCCCTGCTACGGGGCGGACGGGTGCTGGCCACCGCCGCGGTCGCCGTCGGCGGTCGGCTGCTCGTATTCGACCGCAGTGGCCGGCTGGCGTGGGTGAGCGAGGCCGGGGCGCGCCTGGCGCGCGCGGTCGGCGTAGAGCCCGCCCCGGGGCGTGCGGTCACCGCCGCGGGGCGCGGCCGCATCGCCGCGGAAATGGCCCGCCTGCTGGTATCCCTGTTGGAAGACGACATTCCCGCCCGGTATCGGCCGCTGCTGTTGACCGAACGGATGACGGCCGGGCTAGTGCCGGAAATCGTGACCTTTTCCGGGGGCGTCGCCGAGTACCTGTACGGGCGGGCCAGAGCGGACCACGGCGACCTTGGCGCCGCGCTCGCGGAGGCGATTCGCGACGTGATGGCGCCTGGGCGGCTGCCCTGGCCGCCGCCCGACCCAGGGGAGGGCATCCGCGCCACGGTGATCGGCGCCTCGCAATTCTCGGTCGAGGTCTCCGGGAACACCATTTCCGTGCCGGACCCCGCCAGGCTGCCGCTGCGCGACGTGCCCGTGGCGGTGCCCAGCGTCGACCTCACGGGTGATGTCGACGCGTTGGCCGTCGCCAGGCAGGTCGGCGCCGAGTGGCGCCGCCTCGGGGGCGGCGCCAGCCAGGGGCCGGTGGCGCTCGCCTTCCGGTGGGGCGGCGACCCGAGCCACCAGCGCCTCCGCGCCCTCGCCGAGGGCATCCGCGCGGGCACGGGCACCCGCGCGGGCACGGGCACCCGCGCGGCTGGCGTGCATGCCCCGCCCCCGGTCGTCGTGCTGGTCGACGGCGACGTGGGCCGTGGGCTCGGCCGGATCCTGCTGGAGGAACTGGACACGGACCGGTTCATCTGCCTCGACGGCGTGGAGGTCGCGGAGTTTGACTACGTCGACGTCGGCAGCGTCGCCCAGCCCGCCGGGGTCGTTCCGCTCGTGGTGAAGTCACTGCTGTTCGGGGGGTAGCCGATGGCCGCCGTGCACGCCGCGCCCGGGCGGCGAGGTCCGCCACCGGCGGCTCGACGACGCCGGCGATCTCGCCGCGGGCGCAGCGCCAACGGGCGGGGAGCTCGGCCACGCGGGCCAGGAACGGCGACGACGGCGGCCTCCGCGCACTCGGGGGCGGTTGCGGTCATCGAGCCGGGCCCGGCTGTCCCGCGGCCGGGCCGCCCCGCCCGGTGCCGGGGGAGGGGGGCAGCGGCTCGGTGTCCGCCAGCAAGAACCGCCGCAGCTTGCCGCTCGGGGTCCGCGGCAGCCGCTCCACAAAGCGCACTTCGGCGAGTTCGCGTGCCGAGCCGAGCCGGGTGCGCACTCGTGCGCGCAGCTCGGCGGCGAGCTCGGTCCCGGCACGAGCGGGGTCGCGGGTGACGACACACGCGAGTGCCTGCCGCTGCCCGTCCCGCTCCAGGCCGGTGACTCCCGCCTCGCGCACGGCAGGGTGGCTGGCTAGCGCCTGTTCGATCTCGGCCGGCGCGATCCATTCCCCGTCCCGCAGCCACATGTCGTCGGACCGGCCGGCGTGCCAGTAGAAGCCGTCGCCGTCCACCCGGTACTTGTCGCCGGTGACGAGCCACGGCCCGAGCAGGGTCGCCTGCGTCTTCTCCCGGTTGCGCCAGTAGTACGCGCACGTCGAGCCGCCCTTGATGTGCAGGTCGCCGATCTCGCCAGGGCGCACGGGCCGACCGTCCTCATCGACGATCCGCGCCTCGAATCCGGGGACCGGCTCCCCGCTCGAGCCCGGCCGGATCCTGCCCGGCCGGTTGGACAGGTAGATATGCAGCGCCTCGGTAGAGCCGGTTCCCTCGAGGATCTCCACGCCGAAGCGGTCCCGCAAGTCGCGGAACACCTGCGGCGGCAGCCGGTCGCCCGAGCAAACGGCCGCGCGCAGCGACCGGAAGGCGCCCGGATCGCCCTGCTCGGCCATGGCGCGGTAGGTGGCCGGGCGCGCGAACAGGATCGTTGGAGAGCTGTCGCGGGCGGCCTCAGCGAGCCGCGCGGGCGTCGGCGCACCGGGCAGCAGCACCGCCGACGCGCCCACGTGCAACGGGAAGAAGATGCTGTTGCCCAGCCCCGAGGCCGAGCACAGGCGGGCGGCCGACAGGGTCCGGTCATCCGGCCCGATGCCCAGCACGCCGCTCGCATAGCCGTCGCAGATGGCGGGGGGCGCGCCGTGCAAGTGGACGACCGCCTTCGGCCGGCCGGTCGTGCCGGAGGAGTAGAGCCAGAACGCCACGTCGTCGGGCGAGGTCCGCTCCGGTGCGAGCCAGCGCGGTGTCCGCGCCATCAGCTCCCGGTAGGAGCTCGTCCTCCCCCCGCCGGGTGACTCGCTCCCGCTGACCGCCACCAACTGGGCGAGGTGCGGCGCCCGGTCCGCAGTGATCGCACCGATGGCGGCCAGCGACGGGCCTTCGGCCACCACGAGCACCGCCCGCGAGTCGCTGAGCAGGAACTCGTAGTAGTCCGTTGCCATCCCGGGCAGCCCAGGGACCGGGACGGCCCCGATCCGGAGCGCGCCAAGGAAGAGGTACACGAACTCGGGCTGGTCATCGAGGACGATCAGCACGCGGTTCTCAATCCGCACGCCGAGGGCGTGCAGCAGGTGGGCGGCCCGGCAGGTGTTCGTCAGCACGGTCGCGTAGGAGATCGGCTCGCCGCCCCACCAGAGCGCGGGTGAATCACCGCGGTCGTCCTCGATCACGCGATCGAGCACCCATTCGGACGCATTGAAAACGGCGGGCAGCCGACCCGGCTCAGTCTCCATGGATCCTCCTGCGGCGCTTCACGGTGGCCGGGCCGCGGCCACACGGCCGGTTATCGCCGCCGGTCAACGCGCGGAAACCAGCGCCGGAAACTGGCAGAGCCGCCCCGAGTGGCGGCAGCGCCCAGTCGGCTGTTGACGTGGCACCGCCGCGTGAAAATATCTGGGATGACGGCCTGTGGGCGGACGCTGCCGTGGCGGGCTGGGCCGCCGGCCGACCAGATGCCGCCTCGCTGGCGGAGAGGAGCACCGATGGTGGACGCCAAACCCCCGCACCTTGGCCTGCGCCCAGAGGTCCGGATGACCGGTTTGGGCGGCGGGGAAGCCAGGCCGGACGACTTCGCGGACCAGGTACGGCGCGGCCGGGCGCACGATGACCTGCGCGACTGGCTGCAGATGGCCGACGAGCTTGGCGAGCTGCGGGTGCTTGAAGGCGCTGACCGCGACGAGGACATCGGCCGCATTACCGAGATGCTCCACCACACCGACGGGGCCCCCGCCGTGCTGTTCGACGCCATCGGTGGCTTCCCGCGGGGGCACCGGATCCTGGTGAACGCGCAGGGGGAGCGCAGCAGGCTCGCGCTCACGCTCGGACTGCCGCCGGACATCGGCGTCTGGGAGCTCGTCGACGAGTGGGAGCGGCTGATGGACACGGTCGTACCCGTCCCGTGCGCGACGGTGCAGAGCGGGCCGGTCACCGAGCACGTCCTCGAGGGGGCCGACGTCGACCTGCTGTCCTTTCCCACGCCGTTGTGGCACCCAGAGGACGGCGGCAGGTATATCGGCACCGGCGACTGCGTGCTCACCCGCGACCCGGATTCCGGATGGGTCAATATGGGCACCTATCGGGTAATGGTGCATGACAAAAACCATACCGGCCTCTACATCTCGCCCGGCAAGCACGGCCGCCTGCACCGCGACAAGTACTTTGCGCGCGCCGAGCCTATGCCGGCCGTAGTGCTCATCGGCGAAGACCCGCTGCTGTTTCTGGCCAGCGCCCTTGAGATGCCGCACGGCATGTCGGAGCTGGAATGGGTGGGCGGGATGCGGGGCCGGCCGGTCGAATGCCTGACCGGCCGCCACACCGGCCTGCCAATCCCCGCTCACGCCGAGATCGCGCTTGAAGGGTTCCTCCGGCCGGACGAGCGCCGCACCGAAGGGCCTTTCGGCGAGTGGACGGGCTACTACGCGTCGGGCAGCAGGGAAGAGCCGGTGTTCGAGGTGGCCTGCGTCTACCACCGAGACGACCCGATCATGCTCGGCGTGCCGCCGGAGAAGCCTCCCTACGAGGCGCACCGCTTCCGGCAGTATCTGCGCAGCGCGAACCTGCGCCGGGAGCTGCGCCTTGCGGGCGTGCCCGGCGTGACCGCGGCCTGGTGCCACGGCGTTGGCGGGTGCCGGCTGTTCAACGTGGTCGGGATCAGTCAGGCTTACCCCGGCCACGCCACGCAGGCCGGGATGGTCGCCAGCCAGTGCCGGACCGGCGGCTACCTCGGCCGGATCACCGTGGTCGTCGACGACGACGTCGACGTTTGCGACCTGACCGAGGTGATCTGGGCCGTCTGTACCAGAGCCGACCCCGAACACGCGTACCAGTTCATCCGCAGGGCTTGGAGCGGCCCGCTGGATCCGGCGATCGAGCCGGGAAAGAAGGGCTTCAACTCCCGTGTCATCATCGACGCCACCCGCCCGTGGGAATGGCGCGACAAGTTCCCGCCGGCGATCGGCCCCCCGCCCGATATCAAGCGGATGACACGTGAGCGCTGGTCCTGGATCTTGTGACGGTCGCGGGGGCGCCGACGAGCGGGTGGGCGCGGCTCACCCCGGCTACTCTCCCCACCGGGGCACGCCGACGTCCAGCCCGTAGAGGTCGAGGATCCTGGCGGCGGTGTGGGCCACGATGTCCGCCAGGTCGCGCGGCCGGGTGTAGAAGGCCGGCACCGGCGGGTAGATGATCGCGCCGGTTTCGGTCGCGGACACCATGTTGCGCAGGTTCGCGAGCGTCAGCGGTGCCTCCCTGGTCACAAGGACCAGCCGCTTCCGCTCCTTGAGCACTACCTCGGCCGCCCGCGTGAGCAGATTGGACGAGGCCCCCATGGCGATCTCCGCGAGGCTGTGCATCGAGCACGGCGCCACGATCATTCCCATCGTCCGGAACGACCCGCTGGCGATCGGGGCTCCGACGTCACTGGCGGCGTGCACTACATCGGCGAACTCGCGGAGCTGCGCCGCACTGTAGTCGGTCTCGTAGGCACGTGTCATCCGCGCCGGGCGCGTGATCACCAGGTGTGTCTCCACTTGCAGCGCGCGAAGCTGCCTGAGCAGCTCGATTCCGTACGCCAGCCCAGTGGCCCCGCTCATGCCGATCACCATGCGCCGCGGACCGGGCGCGACTACGTCTGCGCTCCCGCCGGCCTGGCTGCTCACCCCGGGCGCTGGCGGGCGGCGCCTGGCGCCATCGCTGGTCTCTCGGTCACCGTGCAAGCCTGGTCGCCAGGCACCCGGCTTGGTCGCTGCTGGTTCGCGCGGCCACTCTTGCGATCGGCAAGCCATTCGGTCATAGTCGAATAATCCAGACGCGACAACAGAGTAAGGTCCCGCGCATCAGCGTACGCCAATGGAGCCGAGCATGAGTCTTGCCTCTGCCGGCGACCGCCCGGCTTTAGCCGCGGGGTCGCCCCGCGGGCCCGCTGGCGCCGCGCGGCCCTCAGCTACTGTGCCGCGGGAATCGGCGGCCAGTCGGATCCGCCGCCCGCCGCGGGCGCCAATCGACCCGCCATCGGTGGCGGTCGCGCGCCGTGGCCGAAACGCGTGCCACCCCGGAATCTTCGCAGCCGCCGGGCATATCACTGCCACACATCGGTAAGGAAGGGAGCACCATGAGGATTGGATCCCACAGCCGACTGGCCGCTGCGGCCGGGTGCGCGATGCTCGCCACCCTACTGGCCGCGTGCAGCGGCGGGACGACAGCCAGCACCCCGAAGGCGTTAAGCCAACGGAGCACCGTCACCTGGTACACGACCGTATCGGCCAGCGACGTCCAGCCGATCATCCAGGCGTTCACAAAGGTGCACCCGAACATAAAGGTGAACGCGCTGCGGCTGTCCGCCGACCAGATCCCGGCGAGGGTCCTCACCGAACAGCGGGCCGGCAAGTACAACGCCGACGTGATATCGTGCGACTCGCCGGAGATGGCGCAACTGATCCACGCGGGGGGGCTCCAGCCCTACAATCCGCCGGGTGAGGCGCAGTTGCCCTCCGGGCTGAGCCTCCCATCGGGGTACACCGGCGTTATCTACGTGGTGACCACCGTGCCGGCCTGGAACCCGACGGCGGTCAAGAAGGCGCATCTCACGCCGCCCACGACCTGGCAAGTCCTGACCAAGCCCGAGTGGAAGGGCAAGTTCTCGATGGACCCGGGCGCAGTCAACTGGTACGAGAGCCTCATCGTCGCCATGGGCCACACCAAGGCGCTGGCCCTGCTACAGGCGCTGGGCCGGAACAAGCCGGTGCTGGTGGCGAGCCACACCCAGGCGGTCACCCAGGTCGAGGCTGGCCAGCCGCTGGCGACCGCGACAGCCTACGCCTATATAGCGGCGAAAGGGGAGAAGAAGGACCCGGGCTTGATCACGTTCGCCAATCCGGCCCCGCTTCCCGCCTCGCTTAACCTCATCGATATAGCGAAGAACGCGCCGCACCTGGCTGCCGCGAAGGTTTTCGTGGACTGGCTGGTGTCCGATGCCGGGCAGATGGCGATTGTCAGCCTCACCAAAGAGATCTCGCTGCGCAGCGACGCGGGAGACAACCCCGCGGTGTGGGACCCGGGCACGTGGCCGCCGGTCTGGGGACCCCCAGTCGTATCGGCGAGCCAGTACAGCCGCGACACGCAGGAGATGGACAAGGCGCTCGGCGTGCCGTGACAACGAGGGCAAAGCCATGGCCGTTGCCGACGAGCGGGGGGCGAGGCGTCGGCCAGGCGCGCCCGCGCCGCCGGATTGCGGTCGAACCGCGCTACCTCATCCTGGTCATGTGCGCGCTGCTGGTCGCCTACCTGGCGCTGGTGCCGGTCGGCACCATGGGAGTGGCGGCGTTCCGGTCGCATTTCCTGATCGGCGGGCCTTCGCATTGGACACTGCGCAACTTCGTCACCATCTTTACCGCACCCTGGTTCGGCGCGCTGGTCACGAACTCGTTCCTGTACGCTGGCGCGACCGCGGTGGTGAGCACGGCGGCGGGGTTTGGCCTGGCGTGGCTCGTCGCACGCACGAACACCCCGGCCCGTGCCTTGGTGAGCGTCGCCGCGATCACCCCGCTGATCATCCCGGGAATCCTCAGCACCGTTGCCTGGGCGCTGCTCTTCGCACCGCAGGTCGGCCCGCTCAACGACCTGCTGGCCTCGGCCGGCCTGCCCACCTTCAATATCTACTCGCTGCCCGGGATGGTCTTCGTCCAGTCCATGCACGTCGTCCCGATCCCCTTTTTGATGGGCGTGGCGGCGTTCAGGTCGATGGATGGCTCGCTGGAAGAGGCGGCGGCGGCCTCGGGAGCGCGGCCAGCGAGGGTGCTGCGGACGATCACGATTCCGCTTGCCCGGCCGGCCATCCTCTCGGCTGGACTGCTGACGTTCGTGCAGACCATCTCCACGTTCGAGGTGCCGCAGCTGATCGGGGTGCCAGGTCACAGGTTCGTCTTCGTCAGCGAGATCTACGCCGCCCTGCAGGCATTCCCCACCGACTTCGGGGCGGTCGGGGTCATCGGCGTGTTCGTGCTGGCCATCGCCGCGACCGGGCTGGTCTTGTCGGCGCGGCTAGGGCGGAGCACGGCAACGCAGACGCTGACCGGCAAGGGATTCCGCCCGCGGGTCGCCGACCTCGGCCGCTGGCGCTGGGCCGGGCTGGGCGTGGCCGCCGCGTTTTTTCTGCTCGCGGTGATCCTGCCGCTCGCCATGCTGGTCTGGTCTTCGCTGCTGCCCGGTTACCGCCCTCCCTCGACCGAGGCGCTGCGATCAGTCACGTTGAGCAACTACCGGGCGGTCTGGACTACCCCCGCTCTGGTCGGCTCGGTCGAGCACAGCGTCGTCACCGCCGTTACGGCCGGCGCCATCGTCACCGTCCTGTCCGCGGTCGTCGCCTACATCACCGTCAAGACCCGCGCGCGGGGCCGGTCCCTGCTGGATGGGCTGGCGACCTTCCCTATCGCCGTGCCGAGCGTCGTCATGGGGGTCGGAATCCTGTACTGGTACCTGGTGGCGCCCTTGCCGTTCCACCTGTATGGCACCCTCACGATCCTGGTCATCGCGTTCGTCACCATCGGCCTCCCCTACGGCGTGCGGTTCCTGACGCCAGGGATGGCACGGGTCAGTGACGAGCTGGAAGAAGCGGCGTCGGCGAGCGGGGCCGGCTGGCTGCGGACGTTCCAGCGGATCTATCTTCCGCTGCTCGCGCCGTCGCTGCTCGCGGCGTTCCTCTACACGGTGATCGTCGCCTTCCGTGAGATCACGGCCGCCATCTTCCTGTACTCCTCAGGGACCGAGGTGATGTCCGTCATGGTCTACAACCTCTGGTCCGACGGCTCGTACCCGGTGGTCGCCGCCCTCGGCGTGATCATGGTCGCGTTCCTCGCCTCGGCTGTGGTCGTCGTCTGGCTGCTCGGCGGCCGGATACAGATCACGCGCGTCACCAACCAGGGGTGAGAGAAGCCTCAACATGATCAAGCTCACTGGCCTCGTGAAGCGCTTCCCCGGCCGGACCGTCACCGCCAACGCGGTCGATGGCCTGGACCTGGAGGTGCCGGCCGGAAGCCTAGCGGTGCTGCTCGGCCCGAGCGGCTGCGGCAAGACGACCACGCTTCGGCTGATCGCTGGGCTGGACCGGCCCGACCGCGGCGAGATCGTGATAGGCGATGAGGTGGTGTGCGATCCCGGCAAGGGCATTTTCGTGAGAGCCCACCGTCGGCCGATCGGGATCGTCTTCCAGTCTTACGCGATCTGGCCGCACATGACGGTCGCCCAGAACGTGGCCTTCCCCCTGCAGGGAGGGCGGCCCCGAATCCCCCGCCGAAAGGTGCGGGAACGCGCGGTCGCCGCGCTCGACCTCGTCGGCCTCGCCGACCTCGCCGACCGCCCCGCGCCCGCGCTGTCCGGCGGTCAGCAGCAGCGGGTCGCGCTGGCGCGGGCACTGATCAGGGAGCCGAAAGTGCTGCTACTCGACGAGCCACTCAGCAATCTCGACGCTGGGCTGCGCGACCGGATGCGCGACGAGATCCGGGCGATGCAGCAGCGGCTGGGCATCACCACCGTCTTCGTGACCCACGACCAGGACGAGGCGCTTGCGGTCGGCGACGAAGTGGTCGTCATGAGCGAGGGCAGGATCGTGGAGAAGGGCTTGCCGCAGGACATCTACGCCTGGCCACGCACCGAGTTCACGGCGCGCTTTCTCGGGGTTTCCAACATCATGGCCGGCACCGTCCGGTCGGTGGCCCCCGGCGTCACCGAGGTGGTGATCGCAGCGGGCGTGCTGCGCTGCCGCCCGTGCCCAGGTGCCCGCGACGGCGACCGGGTCAGCGTGCTCATGCGGCCAGAGAGCTTCCTGCTGTCGCGGCGGCGGCCGGACGGCCCGGCTTGGCGGGGAACGGTGGACTTCAGCATCTACCGCGGCGACTGCTGGGACTACCACGTCAAGGTGGCCGGGGAGGTGCTCAAGGTCAGGGTGTACCAGGAGAAGGCGGGGCTCGCGCACGGAGACATCGTCTTTCTGGTTCCCGATGAGAGCGCGGCTATCGTCCTGCCCGCCCCCGGCACCGCCAGCGCTCCGGCCCCCGGCGGCGCGCCGGCCGTGGTGCGGTGACGTCGGCTGTGCGAACGGCGACTCGCGCTCACTCGCAGGCGCGGCCCATGAACAGGCAGGTGCTGAACGCCCGCCAGATCATCTCGGTATCGGTGATGCGTGCGGCAGCGAACGCGCCGAAGTGATCCTCGACGCTGGGGAGCGGGTGCTCGTGCCGGTGGCAGGTCTGCTGCCGCGGCGGAGGGCGGAAGAGATCGCGGACGGCGCGCACCCGGGCGTCCCAGGCGCCGTGCGATCCGACGTGGTCGAGGTTGATCAGCCAGCCGCCGGGAGCCAGGTGGGCCGCGGCCTGTGCGTAGAAGGCGAACAGGCCATCCCGGCCGAGATGATGCGACGCCCGCGACGTCGTGATGACATCGGCGTCCCCGGGTACGGCGCGAAGATCGGTCATGTCCACGAGAGCGAAATCGATCCGGTCGGCGTGCGGCGCCAGCCGCTCCCGCGCCAGCTCGCGCATGGTGCCGGAAGCGTCGGTCCACAGCCCACGGGCGTTCGGGAACTTCGCCAGCATGACGGCGAGAAAATCACCGGGTCCGCTGGCTATGTCCACCACCAACCGGACGTCATCCGCGTTCAGGGCAACCGTGGCCGCCGCGATCGACCGCGGCAGCGCGAGCATGTCCGCCAGCGTGTCGTTGCTGGCCCAGCGTCGGGCGAATTCGGGGTCACGCCACGGCGCGGCCGCACGGGCGCCCTGCTCGGTCATGTGGGCTCCGGTCAGCCGCTCGTGGCCGGTGTCTCGCTCCGACCTGGCGCATCCGCAAGGTAGGCAACGTTGTCGTAGCCGAGGTGCTTGAACAGTCGGTTCTGGCCCGACAGCAACCGCAGCGGCCCACCGTTGCCAGCGACATGCTGAGCGACCGTGTTCTGTGGCACGTAGAGCGTGTCGCCCGCCGTGATGTCATGGCGGGTCGGCTCCTTCGCGATCCGGGCATGGTATTTCTCTGCGATCTCCGCCTCGACCTCCCAGTGCAGGCTGTAGCCCGACCCGGAGATGACGTAGAGCACCTCGTCGGCCATCTGCCAGCGGCGACCGGACCGGCCACCAGCCGGGATCTCCAGCTCAAACACGTCGACACTGAAGGCCCTGAGGTCGGTGCGAGCCGGCGACGACAGCACGCGCACCCGTCCCAGCGGCGTTTCCTCCCAGACCGTTTCGGCAGGCTTGACGACCTTCTGGCGCCCCGTCACGCCCGGCGTCCAGATCCGGGACCAGTCCACCCGTGGGCCGAATCTCTCCTCGTCGACCGGCTCGCCCCGGCCCTGCTGGAGCAGGCCCAGATACATCCAGGCGGACTTCGCTTTCATGACCAGGGCGGTCGCCGTTTCGTCATAGGGATTGAAATGCCGGTGAACCGAGTCGGTGTGCACGATCACCAGATCGCCCTGCGACCAGTCGTAACGCCTGCCATCGTGGATTTCGTACCCGGCGCCTTCGAGTATGTAGAACACCGCCTCGTTCTGATGGCCGTGCCCATGGTTCGACGATCCAGGCGGCAGCCGAACGAAATGCACCTGAAGTGTCTGGGTGAGAAACGGGTCATCGCCGGGGCCTATCCGCCACCAGGTTCGCGACTGTGCGGAGTCTCCCGAATGCCCGACCTTACCGTCGTCGACGATGACGGAGTCGTCGCGGACGCGCCGGGCCGCGAGCTGGCGTCGGCGGAAATCGCGCAAACTATAGGTCTCCGACGTGATGCCGCGCAGGAACACCCGGCCGCTCGCGTTCATCCACTCGACTCCCGATGTAGTTGCCGCTTACGACAGATGCTCGATCGCGAGCCGCTGAACCTCCGGCCGCACGATCATGCCAAGCGGGGTCCGCGGGAAGGCATCGACGCCTAGCTCACCGAGGGCGACGAACCTACGCGGCACCTTGAAGGTGGTGATGTGCTTCAGCAGCGTCGCGCGCCACTCATCGACGGCGGCGACGGCGCCCGGCAGCAGCGTGTAGACCAGGATCAGCTCCACCCCCGACACCGGGTGCGGCAGCGCCGCGACGACGGCGTCCTCAATGCCCTCGAGGTGTGACGCGGCACGTTCGACCTCGACGGGATAGACGTTCGAGCCGCTGACGATGACCATGTTGTCGAGCCGGTCAAGGATCGACAGCTCCCCGTGCTCGTCCAACTGTCCGAGGTCACCGCTGCGAATCCACCCGTTGTCCAGCCGCCCGGCGGTGAGATCCGGGGCATTCTGGTAGCGGGTGAAGATGTTCGCGCCAGTCAGCCAAACCTCGCCGTTCTCACCCGTCGCCACGTCGCGCCCGTCCGGGCCGACGACGCGTACTCGGCAGCCTTCCAGCGGCAGCCCGGCGGTCCGGCGTTCTCCTGACTTGCGGTGGCGCGGCTCCACCGTCGTGATCGCGGCCATCTCGGTCATGCCGTACACCTGGTAAACCGGGAGATCAAACGTGCTCTCGAAGCGATGGATCAGCTCGGGGCTGAGCGGCGACCCCCCGGAGAGTACGCCCTTCAGGCGGCTTGCTTCCGGTCGTTCCTGTCGTTCGAGCAGGTAGGCGAGGTAGGCAGGCACGACGAGCGTCCACGTGGGGCGGTATCGGTTCACGTAGGTCCAGAACCGCGCCATCGCCGCCTCGGAGCGGACGCACACGGTCTGGCCACCGCACCATAGGGGGGTCAGCATCGGGAACACCTGGCCGCCGGCACCGAACCACGGGCTGACGTTGAGGAAGACATCGTCCTGACCTGCGTCTGCCCACCTGGCCAGGGCCAAGGATGGAGAGAGCAGGCTGCGGTGCGACAGCACCACCCCCTTGGGCGCGCCCGTAGCGGCGTAAGAGGTGTAGACGATCTCGGCTTCTTGCGCTCCGCTGGTGTCACGCGAGGTCAATTGCCCCCGGTAGGCCGAGCCACGGGCGAGGATGTCGGCGACGAGCGCCTCGCTGTCTTCGACGGCAACCCAGTTCAAGTGCTGCTGCAGCTTCGCGGCCGTAGCCGCGCGCCCGAGGGTGAGCGCAGGCTGCGCGTGCCTGAGCAGCGCATCAAGTTCAGCCTCCCCCGACTTTGGGTTCAGCGGCACGAGCACGCGCTGCGCGGCAACGACGCCGAGAAACAACAGCGTCGCCAGCGACGAGTTGTGCATGATGACGGCGACGCGTGCCCCCTGCGGTACCTCGTGCTCGTCGAGCAGCGCCGCGCAGCCATTCGCGAAGGTCAGGACGTCGGCAAAGGTGATGACCTTGCTCTGCGGCTCGACCGGAAGCAGGTACGGACGGTCACCGTGCTGGCCGGCGGCAGCCGCGACGAGGTCGAGCAGGTTCGTGGCAACAGGGACACCTTGCGGTAGCGAGCTAGGGGGCGCCATCAGATCCGCTGCCCTGCAAAGACCCGCGCACGACGGCACAGAGCTGGCTCACCGTGGGTGTCTCAAAGATTGCGTCAACGACATCCACGCCGAAGGCCAGCTCAAGACGTGTCACGATCTCGACCGCCGCCAGTGAGTCCATGCCGAGTTCCATGAGATTGTCGTCCGGGCCTAACGCGGAACGCTGCAGAACATCTGAGCAGATGGATATCACTTGCGGTTCCAGATCGGTCATGGTCACTGGAGGATGCCTCCGCTTTCCCGCAGCCACCCAAGGCCAGCATAACGTATCCGTTTGTCCAATAACCGTCAAGGACCGACGCATGGGCGTAGGACCGGACTTGCTTGGGATGATCTTACGGTCTGGCTAATGGCGGCGAGTCGCGAACACGACAGCGTTAATGTCGTGCATCATGCCGTCGAGCACCGCCTGCGCGACTGCCCGGCCGGCCCGCTCGCTGTTGAAAAGGATCTTGATCTGGATCAGATCCCGGAACTCCTCGCATCGTAGGTGCAGCGCCGGGTGGCTGAGCAGCGTGAGGCCGCGCGGCGGGTAGGCGTCGGCGGTGATCCGCAGCTCCGGCTCTTCGACCGCCGGATGGCCGTAGTCACCATCGAACCGCAGCAAGTTGACGTAGATATCCTCGAAGCCAGGCACGGCCGGGTCAGCGAAGTCGCTCATGAGTTCCTCGATGTCGCGCCAGTCCAGCTGCGCGTACCGCATCGAGTTGATGATCTGGCCACGCATCTCCTCGAGCACGGCGTAGCGGTCAGCTCGGGCATCGTTGATCACGAGTGGGCACCCTCCGGTGAACATGCCCACGACGTCGCGGTCGGCGGCGGTGCGCGAGTTGATCGTCGTCCAGAGCCCGACACCGGTGCGACCTGTCTGCTCGGCCACCGATGCCACGAATGAGCTGGCGATCCACTGCAGCGGCGTGCAACCTTTCTGTCGGCACGATTCCCGCAGCCGTGCGGTGACCTCGCCGTCTAGCACGCTCCATACGTTGTCCCGGTCGGTCGGTGGCGCCGGGGCGAGAGGCGTGGTCCAGCGGTGCCGGGACAGGAACTCCAGCCGCGAGGACCAGAGCGCTTTCGCGCGTTCCTTATGCTGCGGGCCGAACCTGGTCCGCTGGCGCGTGGCCGCTTCGGCGAACGAGCCCGCCGTGCCGAGGATCGGCTGGCCGTGCCTGAGCAGGTGGTAGTCTCGCCACACTTCACGCCCGAAAAGCTCGTGCGACCTGCCGTCGAACACGACGCGCTGAAAGGTCGCGAGGAAGCCGTGGTGCTGCTCGTCGAGCTGGAAGATGCGGAACGTGAAGGGGTGCTGCGCGTCGTCTGCCCATGGCTTTGCCACATCGCGGGCGAAGACCGCCTCGACGTACCTGGAGAACTGGTCGACGGACGAGGCGCCGAGTCGCTGCGCACTCACGACCTGCTCACCGGGGTCAAGCGGATGGATCCGCTGTGCTGGCCTTCCGCTCTCGTCAGCGACGAGTCTCATCTGCAGTGCGTCATGGCGGAACGCGAAGGCCCGAACCGCTTCACCGAGGGCATCGAGGTCAACGGGTCCCTCGATACGGAACGAGACTCTTACGTTCCGGTGCGGCCACGTGCCGCGCAGCGACCGGGCGTAGTGCCGATCCTGCTCGTAGGTCAGCGGGATCAGCTGGTCACCGCGCACCGGAGGGGCTACCTCAGGCACGCGAATTCTCCCGCCATCGCGGCCAGGTCGGCGGGCAGTCCCGCCTCGACGATCTTCCCGTCGCGCAAGACGAGCACCTGGTCGGCGTCGTCGACGACCGTGAGCCGGTGAGCCACCACGATCAGCGTGAGGCCGGTGCCGATCAGACCGCGGAAGATCTCCTCCTCCATCGCTGGATCGAGCGCGCTGGTTGCCTCGTCGAGGATGAGCAGCCTGGGCTGCTTGGCGAGGGCACGGGCCAGCACAATCCGCTGCCGCTGACCACCCGACAGCCCGGCCCCGGTTGAGCTCACCAGTGTGTCGTAGCCCATCGGAAGCGCGTTGATTTCCTCATGCACCCGTGCCAGCTTCACAGCGGCGAGTAGGTCATCGCGCTCGATGTCGTCAGCGCCGAACGCGATGTTGTCCCTAATGGTTCCCTTGTACAGGCGGGCGTCCTGCTGGATGTAGCCGATCTGGCGCCGGTAGGTGACACGGTCCAGGTCGCGGAGGTCCGCTCCGTTCACCGTGATCGTTCCCTTGTCGGGCGGGTAGAGGCCGGCCAGCAGCATGACAAGCGTCGACTTGCCTGACCCGGACCGGCCGACGACCGCCACGAACTCGCCTGGCCTGATGCTCAGGCTGATATCGGACAGGGCGGGGGCGGATGCGCCCGGGTAGGTGAAGGAGACTCCATCGGCCGCGATCCGGCCCGGCTCGTCGGTCACAGACGAGGCGTGTGCACCGCGCGGCTCCGCTGCGGTTCGCAGCAGGTCGTCGACCCGGACCACGGTCGGGCGGATCATAGCCAGCTGGAGTGCCGTATTGAGCATGCTGGACAGCGGAACGAACAGCACCACCGTCAGCGCCGTGAACCCAAGCAAGTTGCCCTCGCTGAGGCCTCCGGCGAATACTCGCAAGGTGCCGATGCACAGGACGAGCAGGGGTGCGCCAAATTGCAGCAGACTGCTCGCCGCGGTCGACTTTGCGAGGTTGCGACGAACGCTGAGCCGCTTGTTGACCTCCCGGACCAGCATGTGGGACCAGCGCTCGCCGGCCTTGCCCTCAACGCCCTCCGACTTGAGCGTGTTGATGGTCGTCAGGAGCTCTTGCAGCCCGTCTTGGGTCTGTGTTTGCAGCTCCATGATCTCCGGGCCAAGACGCGACTGCTGACGCCACCCGATCGTCAGCACGGCGAGTTCTGCCAGCACCAGTGCGATCACGAGGCTGGCCAGCCCTGGGTCCGCAGCGATGATTAAGCCCGTGTAGATGAAGATCAAGATGCTGTCAAACGCGGCCGCAACCGACGTGATGCTCACGATGTAGTTGAGGACGGTACTGGCACGCAAGCGCAATGCGAGATCGCCGGAGTTGTGCACCTGGAAGTAGTGGTACGGCAGCGAAAGCATGTGATCCATGACGCCAACGGTCAGGCGCTTCTCGAGGTAGGACTGCTGGAGTACCACCTGGAACGACCTCGCGAGCTGCAGCAGCACGAATAGCAGGCTGAGCAGGCCAAGGCCGGCCGACAGCAACGGCAGCTGGCCAGGCACCCTCTTGGGGAGCACCTCATCCACGAAGTAGGAGGTCGTCAGCGGCAGCGCCAGCTCGAATCCGAGGAGCAGTACCGACGTCACGATCAGGAATCCGAGAACCTTTCCGCGCGGCAGGCACAACTGCAGCAGCTGGCGCCACGGGCTTGGCTGCCGGTCAAACGAGGCAGCCGGACGCCCTGCGGATTCCATCGGCGGGTCAAATTCCAGGGCGACGCCGGTGAACGACTCCCCGACGGCGGCCTTGGTCAGTCGGCGCCGCCCGGACGCAGGGTCAACTACGTCGACATAGTTGCGGCCGACCGCCTCCAAGACCACGAAGTGCCGGAAGTTCCAGAACAGGATCGCGCCAGGCGTCAGGCGCGACAGTCCGTCTAGGCCGGTACGCACCCCCCGGCCCGCGACACCGTGACTGCGGGCGATCTCGAGCAATGTGCGCGCCGATGCCCCGCTGCGCCCGGCGTTCGCGAGGGTCCGGATCTCGTCAAGCCGGGCATTGACCCCCCGGTAGCGCAGGGTCATTGTCAGTGCCGCCGGCCCGCAGTCGCTTTCCTGCGTCTGCAGGCAAACGGGGATCCTCTTGCCGCGCCTCCGCCGGCGCTGTTTCAGCCCGGAGATATCGGCTCGCAGGTTATCGAGCGCGCTCAGACGGTCCTGCGCTGACTGGCTGTCATCGAACACCGGACCGAAGTCGTCGATGCGCAGATGGTGCTGCAGCGCCTGGGCACGGAATCGCCCGGTGCCGGAATTCGGCGGGTGGGTGTCGGGTTGACCATCGGCAGGAGCTGACTCGTCCATCGCCGGCGGCACCGTCACGCTGCACATCCTGTCTTGGCCAGCGCCGTATGGCCGACTCCTTCAGCCGCGAAACACCGCGACCATGGCACCGCCCACGTCATAGAACTCGCCGACGATGTCAAGGCCATAAGCCTCCGGATAAGTGGATCCAATTAGGTCCGGCAAACGGCGCCAGGCCCTGGGCCGCCGTTAGCGGTGATCACCAAGCGGGCCCGCGACACTACTTCCCAGCATGACCGGCTGCGGCTCGTCGACTCCATACGACTGCCCAACTAGGCTAACGGCCAAGCAGCACGCCACTCGGACCCGACCAGGCACACCCGCTGCGGAAAGTGCACCAGTGTGCGAACCTTCTTGATCGACTGGCCGAACGGCGAGAGTCTACGCACCCGCCGGTAAGGCGAGCCAATTCGGCCCGCCTTACACTATCGGGCTACGTCAATGGCAAATCCCAATGCCCACGTTAGCGCCGCCAGCGATGTCATCGAGCTCGTCGTCGGAAAGCTCGGTAATATCGATGCACTCCATTGTCGCCTCTCCCGGCCAGTGGATACTTTGAGAAGATTGTATTACGTTGCGGTAAAGGGTGTCAAGGCCCGTCCAAGGCCCGTCCCACCGCCAGGCTGCGGGAACGCCGGCAGGCTAGGCCGATGCGACCCGATGCCGTCGGAGTCTGCCCGCCCGCAATCGATGAGCCGGCGACCGGTCCAGTGCAGGGAGCCAAACCAGATGCCGTTCCGACCGTCGAAGGAAGCCTGCCCGTTCGGGAAGGGACCTGTCCCCGGCATCGTAATCGACGGCCAGTGTTCCAAGCTGTACTGAATGATCCGCAAGTTCCCCGCGTGCGCATTCTCAGCGATGAGCCACGCTTCCCCGTCCGGCGACACTACTGCCGACTGACCTGTGGTGTTGAACACGACCCGTGGCCCGAGCTGCGACGCAGCGTGCCAGGCACTTCCGGCGAATCGGAAGACCCGCGGACGGCCTTTCCGCGTGGTGCCCAACCGACCGGATACGGGTGACGCCTAGCACCCATGCCCGGCTGCCGCTCGCGGTGATGCTCAGGGCACCGGTCGGCCCGGTGGATGAGTTCCACGTCTTGCCGTTCCAGTGATAAAGGTTTGACGCGCTCGGGCTAGCGATTCCGTCAGCGCAGGCCGCTGGCTCGGCTGCGCACTGGCGAGTGGAGATCCGGTATGCCGAACGTCGCGGATCAGCTGAGCGCACTGGCAGCGCAGTCGCCGCGGTCCGCGTGGGCTTTCGGCGTTCGCTGTCAGCACGATGCCGCCGTGTCGGCGTTCTACCTCCGCTGGCGCGGCCACGTACTCCGCCGGAACGCAGACGATCCGGGTTAATGATCGCGGGTCAGCAGGAACAGTCGCAGCCGGAACAGTCGCAGCCGTCGCAAGCGTCGCAGCAGCCCTCGCAGCAACCATCGCAGCAGCTGTCATTGCCAGGCCGGGGTCCCCGGCTTCGGCGTCGCCGTCTGCCAGGCCGGCATGGGCCGACGAGCGGCATCCCGGGCCTGTCTCCAGGCACCCGCCAGCCACCGAGCCCCGCCGCTGGGCCGCCCTCGATCTCGGCGAAGACCCGGTCAACGGCGATGCCCACCTCGCGTACCAGCAGCGACTCGGTCAGGGTCGGTCGGCGCAGGTCCAGGTCGGCGACGGCGGTCCGCAGTTCGGTGAGCGCCATGCCGCAGGTCTCGCGGGCCTTGGTCCGCGTCGTCCCGGTGGCCAGCAGCGGGTTGTAGGACCCTGCGGCGCGGTCGGCCGGCAGGTCCTCCACGGCGTCGAGCAGGTGCGCGATCCGGCCGAAGCTTCGGCCAGCCTCAGCTAGCGGCCTGGCGTTGCCCGGCTGGCCGGCGAGGACCGCGGTATGCGCGAACGCGGCGCTCACGGCAGTCTCGGTCGGCTCGGTGACCTCCGCCAGGGTCGCGCCGGACGACCGCTCTATCGCGGCCTGCCTGCCGACCGCGTCGGTCAGTGCCGACGTGTCGAACCCGATGGTGGCGCCGACCTGCTCGGCGGCGGCACGCCAGCGCTCAGCGGTCAGGCCTGCCCCGGCGGCTACCATACGCCGTGCGAAGGCGCCATCGCGGTCCTCGATGTGGTCGCGAATCTTCCCGGCCGCCAGCACCAGCGAGACCGCCGCCGCTAGCTGCGCGCCGGAGGCGGCTGAATCCAGCACGTCAGCGCGCCGGAAGCCGCGCAACGGGCACGGCCCGGCGGTCCGGTGCACGGCAGCCGCTGGATCCTGTGCTTCGGTCAGTACCGAGACGAGCAGGCCGTCATAGTTGGTGACCAGCCGCGCGAACTGGCCATGCAGATCACGCAGGGTGAGGCAGAGGCCGCAGAGGTGGGCCATCCACTCGCCGTACAGCGGACCGCGCAATCGGTGGCGGCAGGGCCGCACGATGCCGAACATGACGGTAAATATCGCAGGCCGCCTGGTCCCGGGCAATCGCTGCGGCTTCCGCAGCATCGGCTGGTCGGGCCGCTGGTTCCGCATGCAAGATTCCGTGCCTGCTGCCTGACTCGGCTCGCTTGGTTGCTGGCAGCGGACCATCGTTGTCGATCCGTCCGCCCGCGCGGTCATGGCTAGGCGATAATGCCAACGAGCCGATTACTTTCAGTGCCACCCGGCTGCTGAATGTCACCGGCAACGGTTGCCTGGAGCCGGTCGGCGCCTGCCCGAGTCTCGACCGCACCGATCCTCGGATCGAAAGGAACACCGATGGTTGACGTGAAGCTTGGCAAGAAGCCGGCTCGTCAGGACCCGAGGACGGTCGCCTACAGCAGCTACCGAACCGGATTGGCGACTGCGCCGCTGCAAGCCCACTGGGGGCACGGCCTCCCGTTCGCCGTGCTCGGGAACGCGCAATACGGCGACTGCGTCGAGGCCGGATATGCCCACCAGGTGCAGCTCTGGGGGGACCGGGCGGGCAGGCCGTTCGTTCCTACCGACGCAGAAGCGCTCGGCGCCTACACGGCGATCACCGGGTTCAACCCCAGTGTCCCGAGCAGTGACCAGGGCACCGACATTCTCACCGCGCTCGGTTACTGGAAGTCCACTGGTCTTGGCGGCCAGAAGATCACCGCCTATGCCAGCATGAACCCGCAGGATAAGGCCCAGGTCAGTGAGTCGATCGCCTGGTATGGCGGTGCCTATATCGGTCTTCAGCTGCCGACCTCCGCGCAGAGCCAGGTCGGATCCGAGTGGACGGTCACGACCGGGCCAGCTGCGGCGGCGGGGAGCTGGGGCGGGCACTGCGTTCCGCTCTGCGGCTACGACCAGGGCAGGCTGTGGTGCGTCACCTGGGGCACCCTCCAGGCCATGACCTGGGAATTCCTCACCACCTACTGTGACGAGGCATACGTCCTGCTGGCTCCCGAGTGGATCGCAGCTTCGGGCGAGTCGCCGTCCCACCTGGCCTGGGGCCAGCTGATGGCCGACCTCGCTAACCTCTGACGGACTGCGGGCCTGCAGCTCCGAATGCCGGGCCATCCGCGAATGAATAGGTTGGCCTCTTACGGGTAGTAGCCGCGGCAGCAATTCCTGGCCGGTCGCGCCGTGCGCCCGTCAATGCGTTTAGTTTTCGGAGGCACATATGGTTCGCGCTTCCCGCAGCATGGGCCTGGCCGGCCGGGTTATCGGGCTGGTGTCGGCTGTTGCCGTCATCATCGTGCTGCTGCTCGTGCTGTCCGCCGTGCGGCTGCTGCCGCAGTTCCGCAATCCGTTCGCCGAGGCCACGGTTGATCGCAGCCAGCCGGTGGTGCTTAAGTCGATCACCTCGCTGAGCAGGTATGAGGCGGCGAGCGGATCGTTCCAGGTGGTGGTGGACCTGGCGAGGCGGTCATCCTGGCTGCCTTCGTTCGTCGAGGGTACTCAGACGCTGTTCATCGGGGCCGGCACGGACATCGCCTTCGTCGATTTCTCGCAGCTGAGCGGAAAGGCGATCCTGGTGTCGGCGGATCGCACCGGGGTGACGATCACACTGCCGTCGGCCCAGCTGGAGCCGGCCATTCTCGATGTGCGGCAGTCCTATGTCTTCGCCGAGCAGCAGGGGCTGCTGAACCGGATCGCGAATTTCTTTTCCGGCAATCCGAACAGCCAGCAGCAGGTCTACATCGTGGCTCAGCAGAAGATCCAGAATGCCGCCAGGCAGAGCCCGCTGATCGAGCAGGCCGACCGGAACACCAGGAGCATGCTCACCGGACTCATGCATTCGCTCGGGTTCCAGCGGGTGACCATCACCTTCAGTGCCGCCTGACGAACCGCCCGACCGGCGTCAGGCGACGATCGGCGAGTAAGTGCCGATCAGCGGGTAAGGCGACAATCAAGTATCTGCCGACCGGATAGGCCGGAGTTCGCGCTGGTAGCGCTCCAGCGTTCGATAATCATCGGGTCGGTCCTGAGCCGCGGCCAGCGGCAGCGCCGGCCTGCTGGCCCAGTCCTGCCTGGGCAGAGTCGGCTGGTAGCTGGTTTCGGCCTGGTCGTCGTTCTGTCCGGTCGGCTGATCCTCGCGCGGCACCGCCGGCTCGTCCGGCACCGGGGCGGCCGGCCGCACTGACCGCGTCGTCATAGGCCACCCGGAGCTTGGCGACCTCGCTCTGCGGATCGTGGAACCAGTTGGTCGACCAGACTCGGTGGAATTG
>Ga0116218_1000217_pt1 | contig 40798 bp, 30 predicted proteins | sample Sb_taG_2_FD_88966 | JGI IMG/M metagenome (GOLD analysis project Ga0116218, IMG submission 88966) | Peat soil microbial communities from Weissenstadt, Germany - Sb_50d_5_LS metaG | ecosystem: Environmental > Terrestrial > Soil > Wetlands > Peat | place: Germany: Weissenstadt | collected 2010-09-21 | reverse complement strand
TTCGAGGTAATGGTCGGTAAAGTTGCTATTCTGCTCAGGGTCGAGAACTTCTAAGAGCGCGGCAGCGGGGTCTCCACGATACTCCGCGGAAAGCTTGTCGATCTCATCGAGCAAAAATACCGGATTGCGCACTCCAACCGTCTTCATTGACTGAATAATACGACCGGGGAGAGCGCCAACATATGTACGGCGGTGACCACGTATTTCGGCCTCGTCATGCACGCCTCCCAGTGAAATACGTGCAAATTTGCGTCCGAGAGCTCGAGCTATCGAACGGCCCAGTGATGTTTTACCCACACCAGGAGGACCAATAAAGCAAAGAATCTGTCCCTGACTCTCTCTACGGGAATATCCATCCCTTTGAGCAAGTTTCTGACGTAACTCACGCACAGCCAGAAACTCAATGATACGTTCCTTAATTCCCTCAAGACCGTAATGATCTTCATCCAATATTCGTCGTGTTGAATCAATGCTGAAACTGTCCTCGCTGCGCTCTGACCAGGGTAAAGCCAGTAGCCAATCGATATATGAACGCATGATCGCGATCTCGGCTGATTGGGGAGATGTGCGCTCAAGCCGATCGATCTCTTTACGTACTCTGGTTGAAATCTCAGGAGGCATCGATTTTTCGTTTAACCTGGCGAGCAATTCGCCTACTTCGCTAGAAGTCTCCATCCCCAACTCTTCCTGAATTGCGCGCAATTGCTCTCGCAGGTAGAACTCTTTTTGCGTGCGGTCTACCTGAGAACGAACCCGATTACGAATGGTTGCTTCGAGTTCTAATATTTCAATTTCGTTACCCATAATGACACAGATTTTTTCGAGGCGTGCTAAGGGATCCGTCGTCTCAAGCAAATCTTGTTGTTGCTCAGGATCGGTTACGAGATGCGCTGCCAGCATATCCGAAAGCCGGGAGGCAGACTTGAGGGCAACTATCGAATTAATATCTTCTACCGAAAATCGACGGTTCAGTTGAGCATAGCGCTCGAAGAGGCTAGTGGCATGACGTACGACTGCATCAGCCTGGGGATCGCGCGTGTGGGTTTCCCGTGGGGTAGATATACGAACACGTAGATATGGATCCAGTTCATCGTACTCTTCGATGTGCACGCGACTTATTCCGCTTAAGAGCATCTGAAAACTGCCGTCCGTCTGGCGGTGCAACGTTGTGACTTCTACCAGTGTACCCGTAGGGTAAATATCTTTTGGCTGGGGATCGTCTATCTCGGGATCACGTTGGGACGCGGCAACGAGCAAATGATCAGAATGCGTCATCGCTTCTTCAACTGCGAGAACCGACTTTTCACGCGCAACTGCTAGAGTCATACGTGTACGCGGAAACACAACCATATTTTTTAACGCCACGAGCGGATACGTTTCATTGTTATTCGTATTTTGTTCCTGGCGTTCCTGTTCGCTCACCTATTTCCACCTGCCTGGTACATAAAGAGGGAAGAATTTTCAGGGACATACCCTGTTCTCCGAAAAGGAGCTTTGTGCCGGATCCCTCAAACCCGTAGTACCCCTTTTCTGAAAAAGAAAGTGAATAAAAAATGTATGAGCCTGCATTAAGCAGACTCATCTTCAGAATATGCTGTTGCGCGCTCAGTACGCGTAATCAGCAAAGGTTTGTTGCGTTGAGTAATCACCTCATCGTTGATAATCACTTTCTTGACATCAGAGCGCGATGGGATTTCATACATTATTTCAAGTAATACATCCTCAATGATACTGCGCAAACCTCTGGCTCCTGTGCGCTGTTTTAAGGCTCCTTCCGCAGCAGCATCAAGGGCATCCTGAGTGAAAACAAGTTCAACACGATCGAGCTGTAAAAACTTTTGATACTGTTTAACTATCGCATTTTTCGGCTCAGTCAAAATACGTATAAGTGCGTCTTTGTCCAGGCTATCCAATGAGACGGCAACAGGCAAGCGTCCTACAAACTCAGGGATCAGTCCGTACTTCAGTAAATCATCTGGTATAAGCTTCGTCAGAATAGCTTCATCAGGCTCCTCGGAAGTAGTTGTCGATCTGAACCCCATCGTCTTGTTGCTACCTAGACGTTGCTCGACGATCTTATCAAGTCCTTCAAAAGCGCCGCCGCAGATGAATAGGATATTAGCTGTGTTGATCTGAATAAAATCCTGGTGTGGATGTTTTCGTCCGCCTTGAGGAGGAACGTTGGCAATGGTGCCCTCAATAATCTTGAGCAAGGCCTGCTGAACACCTTCGCCAGAAACATCGCGGGTAATGGATGGGTTATCAGACTTACGCGCTATCTTATCGATTTCATCAATATATACAATGCCTCGCTCTGCTCGAGCTACATCAAAGTCCGCTGTCTGAATCAATCGCAGGAGAATATTTTCGACATCCTCACCGACATATCCCGCTTCAGTTAGAGCAGTGGCGTCGGCAATGCAAAAAGGCACATCTAATACCTTTGCAAGTGTCTGTGCCAGCAAAGTTTTACCACAACCTGTGGGGCCAATAAGCAGAATGTTACTTTTTCCCAACTCAACATCGTCGATTTGCATGCCGACGCCGATACGCTTGTAGTGGTTGTAGACAGCTACGGCGAGGGTCTTCTTGGCCCGCTCTTGCCCAATCACATATTGACTGAGTTGCTCATAAATTTTCTTAGGCGCAGGGATCTTTCCTGTTTGCAAACGCGGCTTTGTGACAGTAGCTTGCTCTTCCTCAATAATCTCTCGACAAAGATCGATACACTCGTCACATATATAGACACCTCCAGGGCCAGCGATAAGGCGCTGAACCTGATCTTGACTCTTACCACAGAAAGAGCAGCGGTAAGTGGTTCGCATATTTTTCGAATTTGCCACGTCTGTAACCTTTCCCTGAAGGGACTCAGCGTATATTCTACGAGCGCGCATCCTTACTTTCGCGCCAGTAGGAGTAATTATTCTATTTCGTCAGTTTAGTCTGATTCAGCATCACTGGTTATTTCTACCTCTCCAGTTTCACCATCGGAGGGAACTGGTTGAGAGTTTTCTTCTATTGCTTGCGTTTCCACAACCTTGTCTTCGTCAACAACTTCTGCTGCTCCTGTGGACTCAACTTGAGACTCTACACTCGACTCTTCCTCAACAGTTTCAACCTCAGGCTCTGTCGTCAGCTCAACCAGGCGTGTGATGGCTTTTTCACGAAGAAGGCTCTGTGCAAGCGCTCGAATTTGCCCCTCGGTCTGGGGCAGGCTTTGTCCCATTTGAGTATAAGCACGGAAGAGAGCTTCCACCTCTTCAGGTGCAACACTAATTTCTTCTTTCTTGATAACTTCGTCAAGTACGAGTTGACGTTTCACGCGCTTCTCGGCATCAGGTTCGAGTTCCTGCATATATTCTTCGCGGGTCTTCTTTACTAGCATCAAGTATTGATCCATGGACATATGCTGCTGCTCAAGTAAGTGCGTGAACTGGTGTACCATCTCATCTGCTTCTTCTTGAATCATCACAGGATGAATCGCAAATTGTGATTGCTCGATGATGGTATTCATAACAGTTTCTCGCAGTTCATCACGTATACCACGCTGCTTATTTTCGAGCAAATTGTCACTGACTGCTTTGCGCAGATCTTCCATCGTCTGATATTCGTCATTGCTGACCTGGATAGCGAAGGCGTCATCAAGTTCTGAGAGTTCTTTGAACTCTACTTTATGGAGCGTGGTAGTATACTGTGCTTCTTTTCCGGCAAGCTTCTCGTTGCTATAATCCTCTGGTATGGTCGTGGTAAATGTCTTGCTTTCGCCAGCTTGCATGCCTACTATATGGGCATCCATACCAGAAAAAAGACCATGCCGCTCATCTGTTAGTTCAAAAGGATTGTCTTTCAGATCGGAAATGCTCTCATCATCTACTGTTAGCTTCAGATCCATCGTCACGCGATCACCGATCTGGGCGGCGCGTTCAACGACTTCCCATACTGCCTGGCGGTTGCGTAGAGATTCAATCTCTTGCTCGACTTCTTCGGATGTGACAGTCGCTTCTTCACGATCGAAATGCAACGAGCGGTAATCGCATAACTCGACGGGAGTGACTATCGGCACTTTGAGGCTAAAATGGTATGGCTGGCCAATCTCAAATACAGGTGCATCCAATTCTGGCTGTGAAAGAGGGGTGAGATCATGTTCTTTGAGAGCGTCACGGTAGGCCTCGGACATCAAGTCATCAAGCCCTTCCTGGTAGATATACTCTTTACCGAGTTTGCGTTCCACCAGCGAACGAGGGGCCTTTCCCCGTCGAAAGCCATGTATGTCGACTTTTTGTACTAGCTTACGATATGCCTTATCTGAAGCTTTTTCTACTTCATCCCAGGAAAAATCAAATTCAACGCGTGCCTCGCTACCTGGCAACTTTTCAACTGAGACCTTCACATTTCCTCCAACACATGTATCATACTGCATTTCCATCTTGTTGATGGTCACAGGGATAGCCCCTACATTCTTTATACTCTGATTATACCCAAGGCAAGCTTCAAATGGGAAGTATTGAGGGGCGAACGCTCCCAAATGACTATCCGAAGCCAGACGAGAAGCACACACTATCCCTGCGCAAACACATCGGGAACGATCTTCATCGCGTTATGCATGCTTATTCAGGCTCAGATAAACCTGGAGCGGGAGACGGGGATCGAACCCGCGACTTTCTCCTTGGCAAGGAGATGCTCTACCACTGAGCCACTCCCGCATCATTGCGCTTTTACCAGACAAAAGATGCAATATGTGTAAGCTTTTTCCGAGTGGGCGGTGAGAGACTCGAACTCTCATGACTTGCGCCAACGGATCCTAAGTCCGTCCTGTCTACCAATTTCAGCAACCGCCCATAATGTTCTTGTGGAAAAACCTCACTCCACGATGATACATCAGCGCACAAGCTACTGTCAAGACAAATAAAGCCCGGCATTCCGTTTGGGCTACCATCATTTGGGAAAAGGAAGTTTGAATGTTTACCGATATCAACAATTTGTATCTTTTCTGAACTCTGCCACATAACTCTACTTCAGACCAATTTGCACCATATTTCCACTGCATGATACAATGAGTGAATTCGTATACCCCTCTAAAAAGTTGAGAGGACTGAGTAGACCATGCATAAAAATCCGACAACATCAACTATTTCCTCAGATTTACACCGTCCAGAACTTTATATTAACCGCGAATTGAGTTGGATCGAGTTTAATCGACGCGTGCTGGAAGAGGCTCAGGATAGTCGCCATCCATTGCTTGAACGCGTGAAGTTCCTTTCTATATTTGAGACTAATCTCGACGAGTTCATCATGATTCGCCTGGCTGGATTGAAAGATCAAGTGGCCGCTCATGTAAGTAAGGTCAGCCCCGATGGTCTCAACGCAGAGCAGCAGTTGCATGCTGTGCGCCAGTGCCTGGCACCTCAGGTGCAACAGGTGCGCCTTTGCTGGCGCGATGAGCTTATGCCATTGCTTGAAGCTCAACATATCCATATTCTTGATTATGAACAGCTCGATGCCAAACAACGTGCTGCGATGCAAACCTATTTTGAACAAGAGATTTTTCCGGTCTTGACTCCGCTTGCTCTTGATCCAGGGCATCCTTTCCCGCATATCTCTAATCTCAGTCTCAACCTGGCGGTAGTGATTGCTGATCCTGTCTATGGCGAACGCTTTGCGCGTGTCAAAGTTCCCCCTACATTACCACGGCTGGTGCCTGTGCAGTTTGCTATAAGAAGGCAACCAGTAAAAGCTTTTGTATGGATCGAACAGGTCATTGCTGCCAATTTGAGTATGCTTTTTCCAGGTTTTGAAATATGGGAGTCCTATCCATTTCGCGTGCTTCGAGATGCCGATATTGAAATCAGAGAAGACGATGCAGGTGATCTCATGATTGAAAGTATCGAGCAAGGACTACGGGAAAGGCGTTTCGGTTCGGTAGTTGACCTTGCGGTAAATCCGTCAATGCCTGCGCGTATTCGTAGTCTACTGCTTGAGGAACTAGAAATTACGATAGATGATCTGACAGTCATCGATGGGCCTCTTGGTATAGGCAGTGTCATGGAATTGCATCGCCTGGATCGACCCGATTTAAAGGATCCGCCTTTTACACCACGCATGCTTACGGAACTGCGAAAAGATCAAGATCTCTTTGGAGCTATTCGACAACATGATTTGTTGGTACACCTTCCTTATGATACCTTTGATTCTGTCGTGGAATTCATTCGCATAGCTGCACGCGATCCTGATGTACTGGCAATAAAACAGACATTGTATCGCGTAGGTTCGAACTCACCCGTCGTGAAAGCCCTGTTGGAGGCGGTCGAAAATGGCAAACAGGTGGCTGTGCTGGTCGAACTGAAGGCGCGTTTCGACGAGGAAAATAATATCGGCTGGGCGAAGGCTTTGGTGGATGCTGGCGTGCATGTGGTGTATGGACTCGTAGAGTTACATGGGCTGACAAACTTGAAGACACATGCCAAGATCGCACTGGTGGTACGCAAGGAGGCTGATGGATTGCATCGCTACGTGCACCTTGGTACTGGAAATTATAACGCGACTACTGCCCGTATCTACGAAGACCTCTGCTTGCTCACCTGCCAGCCAGAGATCGGAGCTGATGCCTCAGCGCTATTTAATTTGCTGACAGGATATTCGCGTCAAAGTTCATATCGCAAATTGTTGGTCGCTCCTTTAGGAATACGGAAGGGTATTATAGAGCGCATCGATCGTGAAATTGCTTTACATCTTGAGCATGGCAATGGGCATCTTATCTTTAAGATGAATGCGCTGGTGGATCCTCAAGTTATCTATGCACTCTATCGCGCCTCTCAGGCAGGTGTTCGCATTGATCTGATTGTTCGAGGTATTTGTTGCCTGCGTCCCGGGGTTGAGGGCGTAAGTGAGACAATTCATGTGAGAAGTCTCGTTGGACGTTTCCTTGAACATAGTCGTGTTTACTATTTCAGGAATAATGGTGACGAAGAGATACTTTTGGGCAGCGCCGATATGATGCAGCGCAACCTGGATCATCGCGTCGAGACGCTCTTCCCAATAGAAGATTCTGTATTACGCGAAGCAATCCTCGGACGCTTATTGAAATCAGAGCTCGCTGACACAGCCAACGCGCGTGAACTCATGTCTGATGGGCGTTACGTGCGAGTCCAACCGGCGGACGGAGAACCTCCATTTGATTGCCAGAACTGGTTCATTTCGCATTCGCTGCTTGGTTCTGATACAGATCCTAATAACCATGTGATCAGTGCAATGCCATCTGGTGCGTGATGATCCTAAAGCATGATTTGGGAGGCAGAAAAGGCGGTACCCAACAAAGGTGCCGCCTTTTCTGCCTCCCAAATCGAAGAATGTAAGGAAGTATTAGAAGGAAATAAATGATACTCCTGGACCGGGAGTAAACTCCACGTCAGTTACTTCCCAGTAATAGGCGCCCCAATTCAAATTACTGGCAATCACATGTCCATTCTTCAAAACCTTCTCCACAACTGCTACGTGTCCCAGACCGTATGCCCCTTCTACCCATGGTTGCAGGTTAATAATCGCACCTTGCGACGGAGTGTTAGAAATATGCCAGTGAAAGGCTCTTGCGCGAGCTGTCCATTCCCAGGCATCTGCTTGCGTTTTCCATGGCACGTAGATACCGTGTAACTGAAAATAGCGATAACTTGCCCACCATGTACACTGGCCGTAAGGAAAATAATCGCCAGTGCCTTTAATAGGGGAGCCGATAGGGGCTGGCTTGTGAGTCGGTCGTGCTTTACCAGGAATACAAATGGTTTGATGCAGGTAGATAATGTTTGGGCTTGCGATGTGGTTGTAAGAGGCAAGCCGTTGCCAGGTAGTGTGATACCGAATTGCGATGCCGCCAAGGGTATCACCGCCTATGACAGAATACACCTGGTCTCCATGTGCACAATGGGACTTGGCAAATACTCCCATCACACGTGCGCCCAGGCCGCTACCAACCAGAAACAATCCCAGAACCGCCGCCACCACAATAGAATGTCGAATTATGGGTGATCCCAGATGGATCTGTTTTTTCCCTTCTTCCTTTCCTTTAGAACGAAAAAGCCAGATTCGTTGGTGTGTTTGCATGTGCAAGTTAACCTCTCCTCTGTATTTATTTGTAGGGATAGTGACTCCCAAATCAATTAAATCGGGGCGGACAGGAATTTTAGCTTATGCAAGCGATGGATCAGCTTGACACATAGGAGAAAAAGGCTACTTAAAAAGTATTGACGGATCAGTAGGGGGATGTTATAGTGTGGCGCATAGAAATCACATGCCAAGGTAGCTCAGTTGGTAGAGCACAGCACTGAAAATGCTGGTGTCGTCGGTTCGATTCCGTCCCTTGGCACCCCTCAACCCATATAAGGTTCCAGTATATCAATCACATCATCCACCACAAACGGCTTCTGCAAAATGGCATCTACCTCGAGTGTGGCAGCTTCTTCGAGGTTGTCCACTGCGGACATCAAAATGATTCTGTGACGCTTTCGCAAATGTGGATCTGCCTCAATCAGAGCACATAGTTCCCTGCCACTCATGACAGGCATCATGATATCTAGAAAAACGAGATAATTTTCACCACTGCGTAACAGTTGCAAAGCCTCGGAGCCGTTGCGCGCGACTGAGATCGTATATCCTTCGAATTCTAGAATATCTGCCATCATGTCGCGGATAACTGGATCGTCGTCTACTACCAATATCTTACGAGTCTGATTATTCTGATTCATCGTCCATACTCTTTTCAATGGGCGGATCTATGCAGGGAAGATAGAAACTAAAGACAGATCCTTCACCAGGGATGCTTTGTTCAAGCCAGAGTCTACCACCCATCGCCTCGATGTAGCGACGGCAAATGTAAAGACCCAGGCCAGATCCGCGTATCGGAGTTGTCAAAGAACGAGGGGCACGTACAAATTTTTCGAAAATTTTCTGCTGATCATCGGATGAGATACCCTCCCCTTCGTCACAGACGCGTACCAGTGCGACAGGGAGATCAAACCCCTCGGCAATTTGAGCGTAATCGACTTGATCCTCCGGTAACTTCGAAAGTGTGGTCGCGCTGCCCGTAACGATGATACGACCGTCAGGAGGCGAGTATTTTGCCGCGTTATCCAACAGGTTGGTCATCACCTGTCGCAAGCGCATAGCATCGCATTGTAACCAGATATCGCCTGCTATATGTAATGTGATCTTCTGCTCAATATTGATACTCAGCATTGTTGCTGCAATTTCAGCGGCTGTGAGTAGTTGCACAGGACCAAGTTGCAGTTCCAACTTTTTGTCGAGTGCTCCCATTTTCGCAGCCTCGGTCATATTCGACACCAGGTCGCTGAGTTGCTGGGTAGCGCTGCCAATTTTTGTGGCAAAGCGCATGATCTGTTGTGGAGTAATACGCCCGCTTTGTCGCTTCAACAACGATGAGTAGCCGCTAATGGCGCTCAGAGGTGTACGCAGTTCATGTGAGGCAGTCACAATAAATTCGTCCTTGAGCTTATCCATATGCTGCAGTTCTGCATATGCTTCCTGTATCTGCTCAAACAGCTGAGCGTTACGGATAGCACTCGCGGCCTGTCCGGAGATGGCAAGCAGCGCTCCTAACTCTTCGGGGCGGAATGTGCGATTCGAATGTGGTGTATGAATTGCCAGGATGCCTACGATCTCCATCTGGTAACGTACTGGGATCATCAACATCTTTTGGATGTGTGTTTCACGCAGGAAAATCACGCCGCCTTCTGCGCTTGCCTGCGCAAGTTCTTCGACCATTGTTGAATCCAGATAGAAGAACGTCTCGTCTTCTACCAGATGTTCAAGGATCGAGCCTTTGAATGGAAGGCGAATCATTTCAATCAGGTCATTGTGTTTCTCATCTTTATTTGTGTTCTGATTGACATCCCTCCACTGGCCTGTTGTGTCGTAAATTGCCTGAGCGACAAGCTCTTGTTCGTCAGTCGAAAGTTGAAAGAAGGTACACATCTCAGCCTGAACCAGATTTGCAACGGTCTCGACAAATTTTTGTAGCAGTTCAGTGACATGTAAGACGGTGCTAATAACTTGCAAGGCACTGTACATTGCAGCCAACGATTCTTCGCGTTGTTTCGCTTTGAGTAATGACTGGCGTGAACGGTCATAGAGTTTGGCATTCTCGATACTGACTGTAATGATTTGTACCATTGTCTCAAGAATAAGTATTTCCTCAGGGCTATATGCATCTGTGTGCGAGCTGGTAAGACAAAGTGAACCCACAACGCGCGTGAACATCTTCATAGGAAGCAATAAAAATGTCTCTGCCCTACTCTGATCACCCCACGTGCCCTTCAACAATTCCTCGTACTTGCTGTAATTTTCTGGCTCCTGACTGTCCAATGTGAGTAACAGGGTGCGTTTTTCTTCCTGGGTGACTCGCCACCACACCGGGCGACTATCTGGTGTGTCAACTACTGGCTGTTCTAGTAAAAGATCATTGCGTTTTCCGCTATCGATTGCAAAAACGTCATATATTTTCCTGGTATCGCGATCATAGAAGGTGAGTAGCATCGAGGAGACATCGACCACATTCGTAACGAACTGAAACACATCCTCGACCAGGTTTGATAACTTAACGGCGGTAGGAAATGCTGTGCTAATTTGCTGGAGGCCCTGCATATAGTCCATTGTACGCAGATGCAGGTGCCGTAACTGGTCGTTGAGTATATAAAGAGCTATGCGTTCGCTGAATTGTTGTGCTTCAAAGCGGTGTTTTTGTTGAAAAGCTATAGCGTAATTCGTCTGGTAGAGTAGGACTACGCCTATAACTGCAGTGGTCCGTCTCCTGTTGAGTGCGTCAAAAGCGAGTTCTGGTATCTGGATCGGAGCGCAAAGATACCAGGCAGGCGTGATATCTTGCGGAAACAATTTCTGTTCAGTTGATTGTAAAGATACAAGGTAATCTTCATGCCGAATGATGAGCGGCTCATTTTTGCGCCATGCATAACCAATTAAGTCCTGTCCAGGTGAATAAGTGGCGCCAATCGGGAAAAAAGCGCTCTTTTCTACAGATACGATTGAATCAGAATCCAATGATTGAGAAATGTGCTTCATTCTCCCAGATGTTGAAGAGGAAGAATTAGATAAGTCGATAGTTACACGACGCCTGAAGGAAGCAGTATCACCGTCAGTACTATTCCCAACCAAAGTTGGACCAGTGTTGCGCAAGCGTAAGTGCATGCGTATGTTCATCAGGCCGACATTCTCATCATAGAGCGCTATACAGCCACCCGTGGCTCCAAACTGCCTGATCATCTCTTGTAAAAGTTTTTTGAGCAGTGGTAGTGGATATTTCTCGACTGTCGTAAGTGGTTCGTGCTCTCCCCATATTGCGGTTGACATCCGGTTTGTTGCTCCTCGAAATAGCTGGTGGAAAGCACCAGGACGCGCAGAAATTATCACTTGAATGATAGTTTTGTCTGAAATGTATCATCTATCTATGTGTATACTGAGTAGCATATCATAGGCATGTATTGTATACAACCGTTGGATCAGGTAAAATTTGTGGCTATTCATGAGTATTCAGGTGCTTTTCATCAATTTGACAACCTTTGCTCTCCAGGGCTATCATGCTATAAAGAAAAGCAATCAATTACCCTTTTATATAGAAGGAGTGCCTCATGACAGAATCCATGGCCACTAACGGAACTGTGTTTTATGATCACCGTCTATCCAATGGACTGCAAATAGTAGGTCAACCCATGCCCGATTTTGAATCGGCTGCAGTTTCATTTTACGTGCGAACTGGTTCGCGTGACGAACCAGATCTCAGTATAGCTGGTGTCTCCCACTTTCTGGAGCACATGGTTTTTAAAGGCACAAAAACGCTTGACTGGCAAGAGATAACGCTCGAATTTAATAAGATTGGTGCTGAAATCAACGCCGGTACTTCCCACGAGTCTACGGTCTTCTTCGCGCTCGTATTGGGTGAATACCTGGATCGCGTCCTCGAGCTATTGAGTGATATGATGTATCCCCGCCTGGATGAGAACGATTTCAACTTAGAAAAAGAAGTCATCATCAATGAGATTGCTCGTTCAGAAGATGATCCCTATAACTTGGCGTTTCGGTACATGATGCAGGCCTATTTCGAGGAGCATCCTCTCGGGCATGACGTGCTTGGTTCGCGCGAAAGCATTCGCAGCATGCATATTGAGCAGATGCGCGAATACTGGAAACGTCGATATGCCGCCAATAACCTGATCCTCTCGGTCGCGGGCAATTTCGAGTGGGATCACCTGCTGCAGATGGTCGAGCGCAGTAGTGCGAAATGGCGCATGGGTGATGTCGGGCGCACCACTGAACCTTATGAACCGGCACATCCTCGTAATAAAATCGTAATTGATAAGAAGCTGAAACAGCAGATTTTGTTTCTCTCCATGCCAGCCGTAGATGTGAAGAATCCCGACTATTATGCAGCCAACCTTGGCGGCAGTATTCTGGGGGATGGTGATGGTTCTCGCCTCTACTGGAACATTCACCAGAAAGGTTTCGCGGAATCTGCTAGCGCGGGTATCTGGGCCATGGAAGGCACTGGCATGTTAATGATGGAGGCTAACTCTACGCCGGAGCAGGCTCCACGGGTCCTCAAACTGTTGCAGGCCGAAATGGACAGCCTGTTGGATGATGGTATCTATGAGGAAGAACTACGCCGTGCCAAAGATAAATGGATCAGTAGCCTTGTTCTGAGCAGTGAGTCAACCTTTGCTCGCATGCGTGCCCTTGCCTATGATTGGGTCAGAGAGGATCGCCTCGTTAGCATTGACGAAAAGGTCGATCGCATTGAAAAAGTGACCACCGACGACGTGCTACGTGCCCTACGCCGTTTTCCCATGCGTGAAAAGCAGGTTTTAACCGCGCTAGGGCCTCTAAGTGAAGAGGAACTGCTGTCAGAGGCGTGAAGTCCGAGATTTGGTGCATGTTGCAAATGAAGGCAGGCCAGCCCCTCCACCTCCGTAATGCGTTGCCCAGAAGAATCGGAAAGTTAACGGTAACAACTGCAACCTCCACTCCTGTCCTCCCCATTGACCAGCGACCAAATGGAGAGTAGTAGCTTTTTGTACAGGTCAATGGACTCGTTTATGCATGGTTGGATCTATCACCTATCGACCTAACGAAAAGAGTCCGGAACACCGCTACCTTAGCGAAAACGCATCAATTTGACAAGCTGTGATGCTATAATAAACAGAAACAAAACACCCTTTCATTTTGGAGGAGTGCCTTATGACAGAATCCACAGCCAGCAATGGAACTGTGTTTCATGATTACCGCCTATCTAATGGTCTGCAAATCGTAGGCCAGCCCATGCCTGATTTTGAGTCGGTGGCCCTGTCGTACCATATACGTGTCGGTTCACGTGATGAGATCGATCCTAGCATTGAAGGTATCTCTCATTTTTTACTGTTTATGATGGCCGAAAGTACCAAAACTTTGGTTTGGCGAAAGATTGTTCCGGAGTTTAACTATATCAGTACTGAGTTTAGTGATTTCACCAACCCCATATCAAAAACTGATTCAAGGGTTTTTCAGTTTAACAAAATCGGCGCTGAGTTTAATGCCTTCACCTCCCATGAGGCTACCGTCTATTATGCCCGTGTGCTCGGTGAGTACTTCGATCGTGTCTTTGAACTCCTAAGCGACATGATGTACCCACGACTGGTCGAGAGCGATTTCGAGAGGGAAAAAGAGGTCATTTTCGACGTAATTGCGCGCTCTGAAGCTGAACCCTATAACCGGGCCTTTAAAGTTATGATGCGGACCTACTTCGGCAACCATCCCCTTGGACATGACTTATTAGGGACACATAAGAATATCCGTAATATGAAGGTTGAGGAGCTGCGTGATTTCTGGAGGAAACATTATGTTGCGAATAACATTATCATTGCGGTTGCAGGGAATTTTGATTGGGAGCACTTTATTCACCTTGTGATACGTCATTGCAGCAACTGGAGAACCGGTGATATTCGGAGAAATGCCGAATACTACGAACCTCCACGACCAACAAAGACGATCGTGGTCGATAAAAGGCTCGATCAGCAGATTATGATTCTTGCGATGCCAACCGTAGATGTGAAGGATCCCGACTATTATGCAGCCAACCTTGGCGGCAGTATTCTAGGCGATAGCGACGGCTCTCGCCTATTCTGGAACATCCATCAAAAGGGTCTTGCGGAATCAGCCAGCGCAGGTATCTGGAGCATGGAAGGCACCGGTATTATGATCATGGAGGCTAACTCGACACCCGAGGAGGCGCCTCATGTTCTCAAATTGCTACGTGCGGAACTGAATAGCTTTTTGGAAGATGGGATGTACGAGGATGAATTACGTCGAGCCAAAGATAAATGGATCAGCAGTCTTGTTTTGAGCAGCGAGTCAACCTTTGCTCGCATGCGCTCACTTGCGAATGACTGGGTAACTGAAGGTCGCCTGCTTAGTGTTGATGAAGAGGTTGAGCGTATTGAGAAGGTGACGGCTGAAGATGTTATGCATTCCTTGCGCCGCTTCCCTATGCGCGACAAGCAGGTTCTAACAGCCTTAGGTCCTTTGAGCGAAAAGGAATTGCTCGCGTGAATGTAGAAAGTGTCAGCCTTTCTGTTCCTTTTCGCTATTATCCTCTGTGACAGCTCGTAAAACACGCGCAACTTGAGGCGCCTGGTTATCACTAATATGTTTCTCATTGTCTGCTAGTGGCTCTGAAACACCAGTTGGCAAGTGGCGTGGTATTGGTGGCATAACAGGCGCTTCGGGTGCAATACCTACTTTAAGATCGACAAAGCGACGAAACCCCGGAAAGTAGAATCCACGTTCCACATACCAGAGGTACCTTAGGCGTGTCTCGCTAAATTCTTTACCCATATAATCTTCCCATGCCTCCCACATATCACTGGGCATACCTCCTTTTTGTGCTTGTGTCCAGATATGTTCAAAGAAATCAAGCATGGCTGTTCCAAGCCAGCGCACTCGCTCGCGCAATTCCGGATCAATGGCTTGCAGCGACTCGTTAAAATCAGCACTAACTTTGCCTTTTTCTTCCGCTTGTGGCATGGGACTCATTAAGATACGACTTGCTTCAGGATACGTCATCATTAATTCACCGATGTGTGCTTCTGCATCGTAGAGGTTCTGGTATGTGGAGCTATAAATGGTATCGATAAAGACACGGGTCTGAGTCGTCATTTCCTTGCTTTGTTCCACAAGGGCGGTCGTTTGTAAGCGCATCGCGCGTGTTTGTACTGCCAGGTAGTAAATAGTCACAGGCAATCCCAGTACCTGCAACCAATTAACGACTAGCGCTATGATTGCGAGAACTTCATCAAATGAGAGTGCGCCAATAATAAGGACAATATGGGCAAGCATAAACAATAAGAACCTTTGAATGCCTGGATTTCATCAGGTAATTTGTCTGAGCATCTGCTCCCGGCTAGAAGGTCTATGATTCTGCACGTTTTCAAAGTTTCATTCGCACCATTTTTTGAAGTATAGCATATCTTCCTCTGCGATTTATCCCCATGCGAGCGTTCTTTCAAACAGACGGAAATATCCTTTCTTCTTTAAGGAGGTTATTGTGCGAAAAAAAGTGGTCGTATTTTTAGTCTTTTTAGTAGTTTTCATTTGTGGCAGTTTTGTTATCCCCGGTCCTTTTCTCCATTCAGCAAGCGCAGAGGCAATGCTGCAACCAAGAAGCGTTGGCGGTCTTCCCCCATTGTTGAGTGTGAGCAGGTTGCAAAGTACGGATGTCAAGAACCGGACTTTGCAAATGAGCATCGGCCTTGCGCTACGCAATCAGGACCAGCTTAGCGCGTTGTTACAGAGCTTGTATAATCCCTCTTCTCCTAACTATCACCAGTATTTGACACAAGACGAGTTTGCTCAGCGTTTTGGTCCTACGGATGTGCAAAGACAGGCAGTCATCGACTATTTGACTCGACAAGGATTTTCCGTCACGCAGGTGTATCCTGATCTTGTCGATTTCAGTGGCTCGATGTCAAAAGCAGAGCGGGTCTTCGGGATATCAATTCATGATTACCTGGCACCCGATGGGCGAGTTTTTTATTCCAACTCTACTGCGCCAACTCTCCCAGCTTATCTGGCTTCATTTATCACTTCCGTCAGCGGGCTGGATAATGCTAATCGTTTCTCTCATCCGCCTATTCTGGGGCATAAAGCTCCTGCGCTCAAACCCCATGCTGCTACTAGTTGCCCAGCAGCAGGGCAAAGTGGTGGTAGCCAGGTAGCCTACATTCCAAGTCAATTTGCCAAAGCCTATAACTATGATGGCTTACATAGTTCTGGCTTGCAGGGCCAGGGTCAAACTGTTGGCGTCTTTGAATTGGATGGCTATTCATTGAGTGATGTTCAAACATATTCACAGTGCTTTGGTGGTGGAAGCGTCCCCATTCAAAATGTCGTCCTCGATGGTTTTAATGGACAGCCAGGTGCAGGCGCCATTGAAGTAGAACTTGACATGGAAGTCATCCTGAGCCAGGCGCCCAATCTGGCAAAATTGATTGTCTATGAGGCGCCAAATACAACTCAGGGCTACAATGACGAATTTGCGCGTATAGTCCAGGATCGTACACCTGTCATCAGTGTTAGTTGGGGCGATTGCGAGAAGAATATGGGTCAGCAGGAAGTGAATCAGGAAAATCAATTCTTCCAGCAAGCCGCTGCCCAGGGACAGACGATTCTCGTTGCCGCAGGTGATAGCGGCAGCGCAAGCTGCTTCCAGTTGCAGGGTGGCAGTTTTGATACTTCTCTTAATGCCGATGATCCTGCAGCACAGCCATATGTCACAGGTGTCGGTGGCACGAACCTCACACTCAAAAGTGATAATAGCTATCAATCTGAGACTGTATGGAATGGTGGAATATTAGGTGGAGCTGGTGGTGGTGGCCTCAGTCAATTCTGGAAACAACCCTCCTGGCAGACCGGTCCTGGTGTTCAGAACCAGTATTCAAATGGCATGCGCGAGACTCCAGATGTCTCGCTTGATGCCGATCCAGCAACTGGTTACCCGGTCTATTGTACAGCAGGCTCAAATTGTACTGGCGGTGGTATCACTGGTGGTTCAAGTGGCTGGTTGACAGTAGGGGGTACTTCTGCGGCAGCGCCGATGTGGGCTGCTATGATTGCCCTTGCAAATCAACAGGCTGCAAAGGCTGGTAAAAATACACTCGGTTTTCTTAACCCGGCGCTGTACAAGATTGGTAGTGGATCGAATTACGGTAGAGATTTTCATGATATTACAGCTTCTGGCAGTAACGACGAAGGTTTCAATGGCGGAGCCTATCCTGTTACCCAGAACTACGATATGGCAACAGGCTGGGGTACATTTGATGCCGCCAGTCTCGCAGCCGAACTGGTATCTATGAAATAAGCATTTCAATGATGAAAGAGCACGACAAGCATCAATACTTGCCGTGCTCTTTCTTATGAGCGAAAATCACCATTTCACAACCGCAGTTCACTTCGCTTGCCTTTTACCCCTTCCTATGATACACTTTTAATGGATTTATAGGACTTATTTTAAGTAAGTAACATAATGATTTTGGCTTTGACTTCTGTAGCGAAGGCAGAAGTGAAGATAGATACATACATACATACAAAATAACGCTACATATATTGATGTAGTGAGGAGGTTTTTTTAACTTTGACAACAGAAAATATTCGACTTATCCCGCTGGGAGGCCTGGGGGAAGTCGGAAAGAATATGATGGTCGTTGAGTATGGCGACGATATCATCATTATTGATTCTGGGCTGATGTTCCCAGATGATGAAATGTTTGGAGTCGATATTGTAATCCCCGATACCAGCTATCTCACAGACAAAAAGCAACACATTCACGGCATTTTTATTACCCATGGACATGAAGACCATATTGGTGCTTTAGCCTATGTTTTACCGATGCTCGATTTTCCTCCCATCTTTGCGACGCGCCTTACCCAGGGACTGATAAGTGTCAAACTCAAAGAACACAAACTGCTCGACAAAACAATAATCAACGTTGTTACGCCGGGCGAGCAGGTGTCATTGGGGGAATGTCTGGTGGAGATCGTGCGAGTCAATCATAGCGTACCCGATGCAGTAGCACTTGCTATCCACACGCCAATAGGCACGATTGTTCATACTGGTGATTACAAATTTGATCATACTCCGACTGATGGGCAACCTGCTGATTTTGGTACACTGGCACGCATTGGCAATCAAGGTGTCCTCGTAATGATGGGAGATAGCACAAGGGTTGAAACACCTGGCTATACGCCGTCTGAGCGTGTCATTAACGATTCATTCGACAAAATTTTCGCTAATGCGCCCGGGCGCATCATCATAGCTACCTTTGCGTCTTTGCTGTCGCGCGTGCAGCAAGTTATTGATACTGCTAGCCGTTACGAGCGCGTGGTCGCCCTTGTGGGACGCAGTATGGTCAACAATGTGCAAATGGCGATTGACCTTGGTTACTTGAACATCCCTAAAGCAATGCTCATCCGTGCAGAAGATATTAACAAATTTCCACCAGAGCGCGTCGTCATCATCTGTACAGGTAGCCAGGGAGAACCAACCTCGGCTCTCACACGCATAGCCAACCAGGATCATCGACTCGTACGTATCCAGAAGAATGATTCAGTTATTCTCTCGGCTACACCTGTGCCAGGCAACGAAAAAATGGTCAACCGTACAATCAATAACCTCTTCCGCCAGGGGGCTGAAGTATACTATCAGGCAATTGCCAATGTACACGTTTCAGGTCACGCAGCCCAGGAAGAACTGAAGTTGATGTTGAATCTGCTACGACCGACCTACTTCCTGCCTATTCATGGTGAATACCGGCAACTGATCCTGCATGCCAAACTGGCCTATTCGCTTGGTATCCCGGAAGAACATATTGTTATCGCCGAAGATGGAGATATTGTCTCTGTGACACAGGACTCAATTGAAATTATAGATCATGTTGCCTGTGGCAATGTGTTCGTGGATGGACTTGGCGTAGGAGACATTGGACAAATTGTGCTGCGTGATCGCCAGGTGCTGGCTCAAGATGGTATTCTCATGGTTGTTCTTACCGTCGATAAGGAGACCGGTCTACCTGTAGCAGGACCCGATATCGTTTCGCGTGGGTTTGTCTATGTTCGCGATTCCGAAGAGCTGCTGGAAAAAGCTCGCGAACGCGTGCTGGAATCATTCATTGGTTTGAATGGCCATGCCTCCGATTGGTCGTTTGTGAAAGACAAGATCAAACACACACTAAGTGAATACCTGTATGAGAAGACACATCGTCGACCAATGATTCTGCCGCTTGTAATGGAAGTGTAAAGTTTTATTGCACTTGCTTCTCTGGAACATATGCGCTATGATACAGGTGTCTTTGTGACTCTTGCACGGCAAGAAGGAGTAACCTGACATGGCAGCACATGATGAGAGGAAAGAACAAAAGCAGAAGGCGCGTGTGGGGCCAGGTGTAGACGCTGGCAAGACTTCCCGTGTCAGCAAAGCCGCCGGGAATCTTGGATCTGAAAGCATGCGTGTAGAGCAGCGTTCCAAAACTCCAGCCACAAAACAACGTTCTAATAATCCTGTCCCCGCAAGACGATCCCAGGGTAATAAGCAGGGTTCAAAAAAAGGCGGCTCTGCTAATCGCCCCGGGTCCACTCCTGCCGACTCACGAATTATTGGTAGAATACAACGTAAGTGGCAATCTCTGGAACCACATAGCAAGCAGACCATTTTTAGTTTACTCTTGCTTTTCTTGTCATTCCTCCTGTTTGGTGCGCTTACAATTTGGCATTCATTAGCTATCTTTGGTGCTCTTGATGGGTTCTTTCTCACATTCTTTGGTTGGGGAGCGTATCTACTTATCCTGGGTTTGATTGCTTTTGCTATTGCTCATCTCATTGAAGGAACACGCAAGACACGTATTATTCGTTGGTCTCTCGTTTGGGGACTACTCGTGCTCTTGCTTTTAATCCTTGCTGAAAGTCGGTTAATTCTGGGAAGTCCCACCGGAGGAGTCGTTGGCTCATTAATGGTACGACCTTTACTTGGTTGGCCAGTGCTTGTTCAACATGTCCTTGTAATAGGACTATTCATGATTTTTGCTATCGTCACTTTTCGTATCACCTTTGAGCATGTATGGCTGGTCACCGGGTATGCCAGAAAACTAACCCCGTCTCTTCCAGGAAAGTCATCAAACGGGAATGGAGTCAGCCCATCTCCGTTTCTTGGGCAGCGCCCTCAATATAGTCGCTATGCAAGCCAGGCAGTGAGTTCACCTGACTCTCCGAATGGACAATATGCTGACGAAGAAGAAGCCCTTGATGACGATGCAGGAATTGATTTTGAAGCTGATTTTGGTCTTGAAGATGACCCACTCAATGATATCAATCTGCATAAACAACAAATCGGGATTGTGCCTCGTGGTTCGCGTGCAGCCCAGCAATTTGACCGTGACGACCATAAAGCCGCTGTGCAGGGTGCTCGACAACAACCGTTGCCATTAGGCGCTAACAGCGAGGTGGAAGATGAAGAAGAAGAGATGGAGCCGCTGGCACCAAATCCTTTGCGTGCCAATCAGCCCAAAATCATTACGCGTGCTGCAAAAACACCCGAGATCGAGTCGCCATGGAAGTTAGTTGAGATAGCTATCCTGAATAACCCCGAGGAAGTCAAATTTCATTTGCGAGGTGACGATACCGAGAAACTGGCGAAAACAATCGAGGACACGCTGCGTAGTTTCCGTGTAGATGCAGAAGTCAGGCCCGAAGATATCAGCATTGGCCCGACCGTCATTCGTTTTGGCATTCGTCCAACAGGCAAAGCTGCTATGAAGGAAGATGAGAAAGGGCGATTGGTTCCCATCAAGGATGCTACAGGCAATATCGTGTATGAACAACGTACGCGTGTGAGCCGTATTATGGCATTGCAAAACGATCTCGCACTTGTGCTCGAAGCAAAGTCAATCCGCATGGAAGCTCCTGTTCCAGGACGCCCCTATGTGGGTGTCGAGATTCCCAACAAGAATAGCAGGTTAGTCACCTTAAGAGAAGTATTGGAGAGCAAAGAGTACCAATCAGCAAAGGCAAAATCAAAGTTGGCCATTGCCCTTGGGAAAGATGTCGCGGGTGCTGTGCGTGTCGGCGATTTAGCGCGCATGCCTCACCTGCTGATCGCTGGTGCTACAGGTGCTGGGAAGAGTGTCGCGATCAATGCCATCATTGCCAGCATCCTTACTCAGGCCTCGCCAGACGACGTGCGCTTTTTAATGATCGACCCTAAAATGGTCGAATTAAATATGTATAATGGCATTCCCCACCTGCTCTCGCCGGTTGTCATAGAAGTAGATAAGGTCGTTAGTTTGCTGAAGATCGCCATTGCTGAAATGGAAAGACGTTACCGAACCTTCTCACAATTGGGCGTGCGCAATCTCGATGGTTATCGCAAACTGCGAGCGGAACGTCTGGTGCGGGGCGATGTAACACTCAAAAATCTGCCTGCTATTGTCATCATTATTGATGAACTGGCTGACTTAATGATGGCTGCCCCTGAAGAGGTCGAGGGATTGATCTGTCGTTTGGCACAGCTTGCGCGAGCTACAGGTATTCACCTGGTTATAGCTACACAAAGGCCATCAGTAGATGTCATTACAGGCCTTATCAAGGCCAATATCCCGACGCGTATCTCATTTATGGTCAGTTCAGCGGTTGACTCGCGCACAATCATCGATATGGGGGGTGCAGAACGTCTTCTTGGGCGTGGTGATATGCTCTATCTCCCGGCAGAAGCTGGTAAGCCAGAGCGCATTCAGGGAGCATTTGTTGCCGATGATGAGGCAGACAGGCTCGTTACATATTGGAAACAGCAAGCTATCGAGCATGCAGCAGCTGTGGCTGCTGCTAATGCGAGCAATAATCCTCAAAACCAACCTGGGACGATTGTTCCTCCAGCGGTCGAGCCTGGTTGGGAAGTGAGTGATCATGTCTCTGACGAGTTTGAATTGGATGACGAATTGCTTGATCAGGCAGAGCAAGTCGTATATGAATACGAACGTGCTTCTATCTCCCTGTTACAGCGTCGTCTTCGCATCGGCTATTCACGAGCAGCACGCTTGATTGATCTTTTGGAAGAGCGAGGCATAATCGGGCGTTCTGAGCAGGGAGGTCGTTCTCGTGAAGTATTTGAAAAAAGAGATGCCAATTACGGCGGTAGAGGCGAGGGAAGAACGATGGCTGATGAAGCTGCTGATATGATAGCCGAGGAGAAGGCGCGAGAAGAGTTTTTGAAAAAACATGGGACAGGCACAGGAGGCAACTGGCAAAGCGGACAGGGCAATGGAGTAGCAGGTAAAGAAGAATAGCATATAGTAACTGAGCTTGTAATTGTGACCGAAAATCTCTTTCCTGTTCCAGGTTGCCTGTTTCACATGAGCGAAAGGAAGGACTGGCATGACAACCTCACCTGCGAATCTACAAGTTATCACGACCGCTGATTGGGTGCCAGGCCCAACTCAAGGAGACTGGACATATAACGAATATATGGCACTTCTGGATGATGGGAAGCGTTATGAAATTGCCAATGGGGTTCTATTGCTGACTCCCTCCTCAACAGGTTCGCATCAAGATACTATTGGCGAAGTTGTCTTCTATCTACGGTCCCACGTAAAGCTCGCCGGCCTGGGGTTAGTTTTCCAGGCTCCAATTATTGTCGAGCTATCAGCTAAGGATGTGTTTCAACCTGACATTATTGTGGTAATGAACGCTCATCTAGACAGGGTACAGGAGAAGAAGGTCGTTGGTGCGCCTGATCTTGTAGTATCAGTTTCTACTTCTGGCACTGTCGCATTTGATCGGTTAACCAGGTATGATACCTATGAGTACGCTGGAGTTCCAGAATACTGGATCATCAATCTCGAAAGACGTACTGTGGAGGTTTTCGTATTAGAGGGTGATGAATATATTTCGCTGGGTGTTTTTCTTGGAGAACAAAAGGTTCCTTCGCGGTTGATATCATGGTTATCTGTACATGTTGATCAGTTTTTCATGTTAAGAGAATAATCATTCCTCTTCTGTTAGCTCCTTTAGCAACTTCAGATCAGCTTTACTGCTCAAATCAAGTTTATCGTACAAATCAGGTCGTCTGGTCCTCGTTCGCCTGATCGATTCCTTCCTCCGCCATCTGGCAATTTCAGCGTGATTCCCCGATAGTAACACATCAGGCACGCTCCAACCTCTGAATTCAGATGGTCGCGTGTAATGGGGATATTCTAACATCCCGCTGCTATGCGACTCCTCTAATGTCGACTCATCGCCTCCCAAAACGCCTGGGAGAAGTCGGCTAGTAGCATCTACCACAATCATTGCTGCCAGTTCTCCACCTGTCAACACAAAATCCCCAATAGAGATCTCATCGGTCACCAGGTGTTCGCGTACACGCTCGTCAATGCCTTCATAATGTCCGCAGATAAGTGTCACTCGCGTTTCCTGTGCAAGTATTCGGGCGATGTGTTGATTGAAAAGGCGACCTTGCGGACTTAAAAGGATAATTGGTCCGCTCTGATAGACTGATTCGACCGCCGTAAAAATTGGTTCTGGCTTCATAACCATACCGGCGCCACCACCATAGGGGTAGTCGTCAACGACATGATGCTTATCGCTCGTTGATTCGCGTATATTGTGCAAAGCGATACTGAGCAGTCGTCGCTCCTGTGCTCGTTTCAGTATGCTCTCAGAAAATGGACCCTGAAACATATCAGGGAACAGGGTGAAAATGTCGAAGTGCATAGTTATCCGTTCTCTCACTCTAGCGTTGATATTACCATAACACCGTTGCCCCAACCGGTCAATGCCTATTTCATTCCAGAGCCATAAGAAGCTTTGTTGACGTATTCTCTCAGATGTCTCTTTGCGTCCGATCTTATTTTCAACCACATTGACCAAAGATTTCAGATGGCAGACTCCTAAAATAGAATCTGGAATGTGTTAAAAACTTCGGTTAAGATTTCTCAACATGGAAGCGGTACTTTTCTATCACATATCATGCATCGCTGCTTGAACCTGATTGCGAGTAAAGTAATATTCGATGGTAGAGTATGCAGGGGCAAATTATTAGTATCAAGGCTTTTCACGCGATATGTAACCTTTAACGTAAGTGATTGTAGGTAGTTAAACTGCCAGCTTGCTTAGCTGGGCTGAGCCATGATTCAGTCGTGAAATAAAAGTGCGTCCATCATTATGCATGATGGACAAGTTTGGCGCTTTTGAGCAATACTCGCCTTCTTACAGCGTGGCCGGGGGCCGCAGCATGTAGGTATGAAATCTGGGATCAAAAGGGAAAGGAAACAATGAGAAGTCGTCCAACGGTACTGGTTGTTGATGACAGTCCCACGACCTGCCTTTTTATAGCCTCTACACTCGAACAGGCTGGATATGATGTGAATGTCGCGCTCAAGGGACAAGAGGGTCTTGCCAAGGTTGCGGCATTCCATCCATATTGCCTCATTCTGGATGTGATGTTGCCTGACATTAGTGGCTATGCAGTATGTCGGCAGGTGCAACAGAGTATATTGGATCATCAAGTCTACGTCATACTCATAAGTGCGAAGAATGCTCCCCTTGATCAAAGCTATGGGCTTCGTCAAGGTGCGCATCGCTATTTGCCCAAGCCATTTACCGCGGAGGATCTTGTGCAAGCGGTCTGGGAGGGAGTCCCTGGACATTTACGTCAAAGTGTTCTCCCCTCTACATTCTCAACCCCGCAAAAGAATGAGCGTCCAACTTACCTTGAACTTATTCCTCGCCGTGTCGTCGACCAGGATTCTATGCGAACAAGAAACCCGTTTGCACATTCTCCAATTATTAAAGAGAAGCAAGCTCGTCAGCTCTATGACGCAATCGATGGACAGAGGACTCTCGACGAGATTGCTAATGTGATAGGTCTGGAAAGGCGTGCTGTTACCAATACACTTCACGAGTTACTTAAAAAGAACTGCATCCAGATGTATGATTCGGCAGGAAAGCTCATGGAAACGACATTGTAAACTAGCCTTTGTCGTTCTGTTCATGAACAAAAGTATTCTCCCAACTGTGACCACCATCTTTGAAAAAGTGGAACCGGCAGCAAGGCAAGGAAATCTGCTACTTCCACTCAATACCAGTGTTGGTCATCAAACAGAACCCTTCACCAATGGGCAACGTAAGCATGAATTACCTGGTTCTGAACTTATTCCCCATCGTGAGCGAGATTTAGAAGCCATGCGCGAATATAGTCCATTTTCCAGGCCTGCCCCCATGCGGAGTCGCGAAGCGCAGCGCCTCTATCAGGCAATAGATGGTCGTAGAAGCCTTGCTGAACTTGCGATCTTAACCCAATTGAATACAAAAGACATTGAAAAAGCCTTGCATCAATTAGTGACACAGAATTTAGTGCAGGTATGCAATAAAACTGACCAGCCCATTGAAGGCCCCTGGTTTCTTGAATAAACGGAGAGCGAGATGTAAGAGACCCTTTTCTTACAAGAAGGAGATATGTAGTGAACTCTAAGCAAATCACCGATATACTTTTAGCCGTCCAGGCTACTATCACTCTTCTCATATCAGTGCGAGCTTTCAATCTCTACTCCCGTACTCGTAGTGATGCCCTTTTCGCTATTGGATTATCAATGGGCGTCATAGGGTTAGGAGGCATATGTGGATTGATCGGAGATACTCTTCTCGTAAGCCCGTACTTTAATACCCTTTGGTTTCGATATATTGGGCAGACCGTCAGTTACCTGTTTATTTATTTGGCTTCACTTCGTAGCTTGAAGCAACATAGTGCACAAATCAAACGGTGGCACATTTTTGCAACTGCTCTGCTCATCGTACTCTTGTTCCTGACTCCTTTCATACCCACCAGCACTAACCCCACAACGTTAGCTATTCTCAGTGGTTCTCGCAGCGTGATATGTTTTATCATCTTCTTAAACTACGCTGATATCTTCATGAGCAAGGAAACGCGCTTTAGTTTCCTGATGAGCCTGGCTTTCCTTCTCATAACCGTCGGCATCTCGATCTATACTATGAAATTTATTGTTCCGCATTCCATATCCTTTGATTTTGTAGGAGATAGTATTCGCGTCGTTGGTCTTGTGATATTACTGGTTGCCCTTTTCATTGGGTGAGATTTGTCAATAGTGGATGTCAAAGGATTAGCACAATACACAGGATTTCTATAGGAGCTGATGTATAGGTCTTTGTCGCCAACATATTCTTTCAGGAATTCTGGATGGATTGGTCATAACATGGTTGGAATTGAGAACGCCCGCTTGTCGTGTCATCCTGAGCGTGAGCGAAGGATGACACTCGGTGCCAGATTGGTCTATCCGCACTTAGTGAGCTGATGGCAGAATATGTTGGAATCAATGATGTATCGGCTGGGTGAAACGCAGTACAAAATGTTTTGGGTGCAATTCACTGCGCCGGCCTAGGGGTGACGATTCTTCGCGGGTTCTATCCAGTATACTCTTCGAATTACCTGATGAATGGAGACCCCGGGAAAAGAGGGGTTACCGCCTTCTTGCTGATTGTGTTACAATAACACCGTTGCCTCTCATTAGCAAGCGGTTGATGAGGTTGTTGAGGCGTACTTACTTACCATGCATCTCAAAGGTGCGTAACTTGTGGTTTTTATGAGTCTGACTCCTGTACGGAGCGAGTGAAGAATGTCCTGGCCCCAAACGCAACAATCCGAGGATCTGTATGATCAAATCACTATCCTTATCGGCAGCGCCATTAAACTTCTCTCTGGTGATGCTGGCGTTTTTGTTGTGTCGAACAACGCATTTGATCCGCAGAGCAATACAGAGTATACTTTGTATCACCTCAATGAGTCAGCGTTAACGCCTCTCTTATCCTATATACGTGAGAGCAAACAGCCAGATACGCGCTGCCCTCTGGTAGTTGATTCATTGCCACCTGATCTGGTAAAACAACTGGGGGTTTGTGATGAGGATGTAGAGTTACCTGGAGACGCAAAGAGAGCTGGAGAACAACCTGTGCTTGAATGTTGCTCTTTACGTATCAGCGATCACGCGGGATTGTTGGGAGTGCTACATTACCTGCGTCCGCTCGGTTCAAGTTCAACTTTTGAATTTTCAAGCGAGTCGGAAGGCGCATTGAGCCTGTTTATTGCACATCTCGCTGCAGGACTGCGGTCAGCCTTGAAGTGGCAATCCCTGCTAAAGGAGCAGAGGCGCCTGGCAGCGATTTTCCAGCAGAGCGCTGAAGGCATACTGACTGTAGATACAGCGTTACGTATCATCGACTTCAATCCGGCGATGGAACGCCTCACAGGATGGCGTGAAAATGAAGTATTAGGACGTTTCTATTACGAAGTTCTGCGTCCGAAAGATCGCCTTGGTAATGAACTCAGTGTGCAGGATTCACTCATTTTGCAGGCTTTTGCGGGACAAACAGTTCTAGATCGTGAGATAGTCATTTCAGCTCGTGATGGCCAGCTTTTCGATGTAAGTGTGGCAGCATCATGTGTTCGATCAAGCAAAGGCGAACCAACAAGTGGCATTCTAACTGTACGAGACATTACTCTTGAGCGTCAGCAAGAGGAACAGCGTTCAACCTTTATTTCAGTGATTTCGCATGAATTGCAAACACCTATAGCGATCATCAAGGGGTACGCATCAACTCTGGCACGCGAAGACGCAACATTTGATAAAGATACGTTGAGGAATCGCCTCCGTGCGGTGGAAGAAGAGGCTGATCGCCTGAATAAGTTAGTAGGTAATTTGCTCTATGCCTCACGCATTCAAGCGGGCGGGCTTCAGATGGAACTTATGCCACTCGATCTGTTTAATCTGGTGCAGAAGGTGACGCGTCGTTTGCAGGTGAAAAGTCCGGGCGTAACAGTGAAAGTGAATCTACCGTCCAATTTACCAACTGTCATGGCGGATAGAGATCGCATTGAAGAAGTGTTAGAAAATCTTTTGGACAATGCAGTCAAATATTCTCCTGATAAACCTGTAGTGACGGTGGTATGCCGTGCTACCGGTGAAGAGGTGATAGTCAGTATAAGTGATGCTGGTATGGGCATCTCCCTGCGTGAACAGGAGCAGATCTTTGACCGCTTTTATAGAGTGGGAAATAACAATACCTGGTCGTTGCAAGGTGCGGGATTAGGCTTATACATCTGCCGCGCTATTATTGAAGCGCATGGCGGGCGTATCTGGGTCCAGAGCGCTTTGCATCAAGGATCGACGTTTTTATTTAGCTTACCTCGTTTAGAGAAAGCACATTTGCCAATGGTGGTGTTTTGATGGAGAAGGAAGCTTTTGATCCACGTGATATAAGCATTTTAATCGTAGATGACGAGCCACGCATCCGCGACTTTGTGAGTATGAATCTGGAACTTGAGCACTATGGTGTTATTGAGTCCAGTAACGGTCTTGAGGCTTTGGAACAATTACGTGAAAACCTGCCGGATCTGATCGTAATGGACGTCATGATGCCTGAAATGGATGGTTTCGAGACATTACGACATATTCGCGAGGTATCCAATATACCAGTAATTATGCTTACTGTGCGGCAAAATGACCAGGATAAAATACATGGCCTCGATCTTGGTGCCGATGATTACATCGCAAAACCATTTAATCCAGGGGAGCTGCTCTCGCGTATTCGCGCGCTTTTGCGACGTTCGTTCATGGCTGCACCTGCGCGTAAAACGGAGATAGTTGTTGATCCTGATCTAAGGATCGATTTCTCCAGGCATGAAGTGATTGTACGAGGCAAGAAAGTCGTTTTGCGACCCACCGAGTACCGTCTGCTTTACCATCTTGTCAGTAATGCAGGGAGGTTACTGACACATGAAACATTGCTATCCAAAGTTTGGGGACGAGAATACCGTGACGAGGCTCATTACTTGCGTTTATATATCACGTACTTACGACAAAAAATTGAGACAGATCCTGCACATCCGAAATATATTTTGACCGAAAGGGGCATAGGCTATCGCTTTAAGGAGTTGGGAGAATAAGGTGAAGATACCGTTTTTGCAAAGCCACCGCATATGTTCTGAAAAGGAAAGAGGGGAGCAACGTTGAATAAAAAAGAGCGTGTAGATGCAGCTCTACAGGGTAAACAGGTTGATCGAGTTCCGGCGAGCATGTGGGGACACGACTTTGAACGCGAGTGGGATCCAAATCTGTTAGCGGAGGCGATGGTCGAAAATTTTACTCGTTATGACTGGGATTACATGAAGGTCAATCCACGTGCCTGCTACCATGTCGAGGGCTGGGGGGTCAAAGTGCGACCATCAGGCGAGAAGTACAAAGCGCCCATTTTCGAAGGCACACCTATTAAAAGTAGTTCTGATTGGAAACGCATACGCCCTATTGAGCCTGATCAAGGTGCATTAGGCGAGCAATTGCGAGCGCTACAGATGATAAACCATTCAATTGGGTATGATGCCTACTTTGTGCAGACTATATTCTGTCCACTGGGTGTTGCAAAGTATCTGGCTGGCAATAACAGCGAACCAGTATTACACACGATCCATGAAGATCGGGCTGCAATGCATGCTGCTCTCCGCGTTATTACCGAGACATTTGTAAATTTTGCCATTGCTAGCCTGGAACAGGGTGCCAGCGGTATCTTTTATGCAACAAACGGTTGGGCTTCAGAAGGTATGATGACAGCCGACCAGTATCGTGAGTTTGGCGAGCAATATGACCTGGAGTTCCTGGATGCAATCAAGAGCAGAAGCAAGTTCAACATCCTACATAATTGTGGTACGCGCATCTACTTTGACCAGCTAGCGACATATCCGGTGCATGCTCTTAGTTGGGCTGCTACATTGGAAGGCAATCCTGATCTACAAGAGGGTAAAATGCGTTCGGGCAAGGCAGTTATGGGGGGGATTAGCGAGAAAACAATCCTCAAAACTGGAGACCCAGAGCAGGTACGTGAGGAGGTAGCGCGAGCGATTGAGACGACTGGTGGCGAGCATTTCCTGCTTGCCCCTGGATGTTCTATACCACCCGAGACGCCCGTAAGAAATCTGCAGGTTATTCGTGACGCGCTCTCTTGACACCTTTTGAGGTATTGGCTATACTCACTCGGCAGAACTAGTATAGAAGTGTAGCCCTGATGCAAATCAGGCCTCTACACCACATATGAAATTGAAAAGGCACTTCACGATTGATGGAGCGATATCAAACAATACGAGCTTTTTCCGCGGGAGGTGTCGTTTTTCGTCTTATTTCAGGTGATTCAAACGAGAAGAAGGATACCAGCGAACAGTGGAGAAATGTGCAATATAGTAATATGTCTGTAGAAGTAGCGCTTGTGGGGCGCAGTCATTCTGGTATGTGGGCTTTACCAAAGGGAACACCTGAAAGTGGAGAGACCCTTGAGCAGGTTGCAGTCAGGGAGGTGCAGGAAGAGACCGGTTTGGAAGTACGTTTGATTGCCTATATCGGTAACATTTCCTACTCCTTTATACATGATAAGATACGCTTCCAGAAACAGGTACGTCACTTCTTATTTGAGGCAATAGGTGGAGACACTTCTCTGCACGATGCTGAATATGATCGGGTAGAATGGTTTTCCATTCCTGAAGCATTACGCCGCCTGACTTATCAGAATGAAGTCAATATCCTTTCCCAGGCGGAAGATATTATAAATCGTTGGTTACAGACCAGGCAGAAAGAAGGATAAGGCAGCCATATGCAGCATAGGCCCCGTTATAGGCTCATGCGACGTATTCTGTACCCATATAATGGGGAACAGCCGCTTTCATTGAAGCAAAGCTTGCGAGTTTTGTTTGGGTGGATGTTGTTTTTCCCCCTGACTATGGCTTTATTAGCGCTGGTACTAACCATTATCGAGTTATATCCCTTACAGAAAATTGTACTGTTTGTGATCTTATCTTTCTTTGCAGGTGTCTTCATCTTTGGCTTGTTTGGTCTGCTTATTGTGACTTTGAGCAATAAAGCTGCTCGTTTGCACCAGACATGGAAGATACAGAAAGAACAGCAATAACCAGTGGAGGTAGTAGCTATGGATCTTAGCGTTGAAGGTAAATCTGAGCGTATTCCCCCTGGCTCGCATATCTGTCAGCTTTACAGCAAAGTAGTTGAAATTCCTGGAGTGACAGCACGTTTAATGCGAGTCGGCCTTACGCTATCAGAAAAGTGTTTATTTGCTGCTGCCCCGGCACAGGTGAATGAATTACGTGAAGAGTTGCAGAAATTACAAATAGACGTAGATAAAGCGATTGAGGCAGGGCAATTGGTCTTATACGAAGAACGAGAGGAATTTCTGGCAAATGGTAATCGCTTTGACCCATATTATTTACTCTCTTCACACCAGACATTTATTGCTCAGGCTCTGCGTGAAGGATGGCAGGCCGTACGAATTTCAATTGACATGACCTGGCTTTGCAAAGATATCGCTACTCCCGAACAAATCCTCAAATATGAGGCAGCATCAGATGCCGTTTTCACGTTCCAAAATGCGCCCATTATTGCATTGATGCACTACGATCACAGTAAATTGGTCCCAAGCCTGGTCGTTGAAATGCTCAAACTACATCCAATCGCTGTTGTTGGCAAGTATATCAAAAGAAATCCCTATTACTTGAACTCGGAGCAATACATGCTCAAGATTTTACGAATAAACCGCGAAAAAGAAAAAGGGATTAGATAACTCTTTCTCAAGCCACCCAGATGTTTCCTATAAACATTACGATATTTAAGACAAGAAGTGTCAATGTGAGGCTTAGATAAAACGCATTGAAGAATCGATTTTTACCCCATATCGCAAGAATGACACAAACTGGAAAGAAAACTATCGTAAGTCTGGGCTGGGAAAGCATCGGAACAATATCGGTTGCAGGAAAACTCATAGAGAAAGCTGCAAGAGCTAGCGCAAAGAGAGCATAATGCAGCGGTATGCGCTTCCAGCCAAATCCTAACACGAACAGAGGTAAGAGCGCAAAGCTATTATCTATCATATTCAAGGCCAGGAGAATGAGTGATGGTGATGTAAATAGCGCAACCACCATCATACTGAGTGTGTTCCATGGTAGGCTAAAATGTCGCTGCCACACCAGAGCCTCTTCAGTCTGGAAGATGAATGGATCGCCTTTTGTTTTATACAGGTACACCATATAGACTACAATTCCCAGGGGAAGTAATACTACAGGCATGAGTGCGTTCAGTTTCTGGAACAGGGTATAGTCTTCCCGTTCAGGAGATAGCCAGAAACGCTGGATATGTACACACAGGAATGGTACAGCTAGCATCAGGCCGGCGGAGCGAGTAAGAGTCGCAAGGAAACCAAGGAATCCGGCGAGCCACCAATCTAGAGGTCTACCGCGTCTGAAGAGTAAGAAGCAAGCGATACAAAGTAGCAAAAAGAGTGACTCCGAATAGCCAGCAAAGTAGAAGAGAGCAAAGGGTCCAAATGTGAGGTAGATCATGGCACGCCTGGCCAGCCGTGGTTCGAAGTCTTTAGCTAACAGGAAGTAGAATAAAACAAGCGCAATATAAAAGAATATATTGGCAAGCAATAGACCGGCCAGGTAATACGAACCGGGCCAGATACTGCCAAGCACCAGACCCCCAAAATGTTGAATCAGGGGCCAGAGAGGAAAGAATGCCGTGTCGGGAGTATGCTTGTATCCCTGCATTGAGATGTTTACATAGGATTTGACGTCCCAACGAAACCAGGAGAAGAATAAGGCTTTAAGTCCATAAGGATCGTCCTTGTAAGGTTCATCCAATGCTAACAATTGTTTATAAAATGGGATGAATCGGGGTAGCAAGAAAATGCTTATGAAGCTAAGCACGAAGATCACCACGCGGCTCAATCCAAAAACCCACGCGGCCTCTTTGCAGGCGGTTCGTAGTTTTTGTGTGTACATACTATCAACGTTTCGCTTTCAGATCTTCTGGAATGAGATAAAAACAACAAGAAGGGCATCTCTAAAGATGCCCTTACATATGTCCGCTGCCCGTAAATGCCACAACTATATTGTACAGAATTACTACTGGTTGAACAACTGTCCCCACGTTCCCTGGACATTGCTCGTTCCACCAGCCTGTTGCGCGCCTTCGTTCTGTGGTGGATGGTAGGTCATGGATTGGATACCGAGACGGCCAGGCCCGGTAAAACGGTTGAGTATAATTGATGCACCCGCCATCATGCCCCCGATAGCTCCAAGAATACCGCCCCCACGCTGTGATCCCGCAACTGTTGTCACCGTCATTTGCACTGAGGGATCTTTCCACAGCCATGCTCCTGGTTCAACATCCAGGGTTTCGCCTGGAGCCAGCATTTTCTCAAAGACGTTGCCATATCCATGTAGCACCAACATCCCCTCGCCTCCCTGACAGGTAAACTGATCAACGAAGAGGCCAGTGCGGCTAAAGAGGATATTGGCTGCGCCCTGGACGAACGTGAAACCATAATCTATATTGCCAGTAGCGAACAGAAATTGGTGTTCACGTACTTCGACCATTTGACCTGGCTGAAGGCGCAATGCCACAATCTGGCCTGGCGCATCACGTGAAAAGGAGATGTTTCCAGGTCCATGCGCTTCGGTCAAGAATATTTGAATGCCAGCAAAAAAGCGCTTTGCCATTCCTCTGAGAGATTTGAAGCCAATTTGTACCCCTGGATGCTTCCAAAGGAGAATGTGGTGTTCGAAGTAGATAGGTAGCTGTGCACCTAGCATAACATCTGCCACTGGCACAAGCTGCCCATCAACGGTTATTGTCATATCTGCTACATGTAGCGGCCCCTTTGGATTGTGTAATTCAGCTCTTGGTACCTGACCTCCGAGCGCCTGGTTGCTACTATACTCTTCATACTGATTTGGCGGTATGTAAGGTGCTTGCGCTGGTGCTCCATATTGACTCTGTGGTTGAGCCTGGGGTGGAGGAGTTGGGCTCGCCGGTGGAGGGGTTTGACTTACTTGCATTGGCGACCCGCAGACGCCACAGAACTTCACCCCTTCGGCAACCTGACTTTGACAGCGGGGACAAATCATGTTTCGGTCTCCTTAGAATTGAATTGGCACTATTGGACAGGTTATTACTAGCTACTGTCAGGTATGAAGAGAAAGCAAGTTTCTCATATCCTGTACAGTAATATACCTTGCTTGATAATAACATACTATAGCAAGTATTCTATAAATATTTTGGATGCATAAAGGTAATCATGATTTCTAAGTGAGAAAGGCAAGCCGAACGACTCAAAACTACCTTGATCGTTCGGCTTGCCTTTCTCTCATGTGAATTCTAGCAGAAATGCACACACTATCATTTGGACACAACAACTCTGGCTAGCCAGGCTGTTCCAGATCAATCAATAAGTCCGAATGTGTTGGATGACATTACAAAAGCTAGAGTACGAAGCTATCTGCCAGAGGGCTGCGAGTAGTTCCGTTCTCCCTCTTGTCGTTGTTCAGGTTGACCGATTGCTGGCTACCTGTCTGGCGTCCGCTTTGCGCATAGCTATTTGACATGGGGGGAGTGTTTTGCAAATTTTGCAAGCTTTGCAACGTCGATTGCGATTGTCCAACATTGCTCGCATCAGTGGCAAGTTGAATGGTCTTCCCATCAATGACAACTGCAATCCCTACCCCACGGCGTAAGTCAGCGATTTGCCGGCGTAATTCTCGGTTTTCGGCTTCTAAAGCGTCCATTAATTTTTTCTGCTCAAGCAGCATTTGAGCAATACCTTCAAAACCGGTGCTGGCAGCACGATCCATCATGGATACCTCCTGCATCATAGGTGTACCTATTACTTCTAGTACAAAATCTCCCAACACAACTACCCCTCCTCCAGATTATGCCGTACTCAAAAGAGATACGATTCGATCCCAAATGGCTGCCGCAACACCTGTTTTAGGCATTACAGGCAAATCTTCCAATGCCCCATTTGCATGAAAGATGTGAACCTTATTGGTCTCTGTTCCAAAGCCGCTATCCGAGCGACTCACATCATTTGCCACAAGCAAGTCCAGGCGTTTTGCAATGAGTTTAGCGCTTGCGTAAGCAATCAGATTGCTTGTTTCCGCAGCGAAACCTACACGCACCAGACGTCGTCCCGCCCTTTCGTTGCCAGTGTTTGTACTAACAGAATCCGCGAGTTCTTCCAGGATATCCGGATTGCGAACCAGCCGTAAGAAGAACCCGTTCTGTTCATTTCGTTCTTGTGATTCACTTTTCTTGATCTTCTGTGTCGCAACCTCTGATGGACGAAAATCAGCCACAGCAGCACTCATCACAAGTACATCTGCGTCGATAACCGCGTCATATACCTCATCTCGCATTTGTATCGCGGTCTCGACTCTTCGCACTTCCACCCCGTAAGGTACATCTAATACAACGGGGCCAGAGATCAAAATGACGTGTGCACCGCGATCTCGTGCCTCAGTTGCCAGGGCATATCCCATCTTTCCAGATGAGCGATTCCCTAGATAGCGTACCGGGTCGATTGGCTCCTGGGTACCTCCCGCTGTCACAACCACCCGATAACCAGCAAGATCACCGTTTCGTCCAAATACGACGTTGATTGCTCCGAGCAAAACGCTGGTATCAGGAAGCCTGCCTATACCCACTTCTCCTGAGGCAAGCCTGCCGACCTCTGGCTCGACTATAAACACTCCACGTTCCCGCAACAAGGTTATGTTTGCCTGTGTTGCCGGATGCGCATACATGTTTTGGTGCATCGCGGGAGCCAGCAGTAGAGGAGCCTTTGTAGCCAATGCTACCGCGGTTAGCATATTATCAGCTACACCATGAGCCAATTTCGCGATTGTATTGGCTGTTGCCGGAACGACCACCAATAACTCCGCTTCCTCAGCTAATGCGATATGTGTTTCTGCTGCTTTACCCGACGGTTCCCATAAGTCGCTATAGACAGGTCGATGGCTCAAAGATGAAAATGTCAATGGGCGTACAAATTCATCGGCTCGTTCAGACATAACGACATCAACGAGAGCGCCAGCTTGTTGCAGGCGGCTAACCAGTTCGACCGCTTTATAGCTCGCGATACCACCACAGATTCCGACGAGAATGCGTTTGTTTAGTAACACCGTTCGCTTGCTCGTTCCCTTAACAAAACCTTGGATACAAGGCCTACGCTACCATAACATAGGTTGATATTCCTAAACAATAAAGGTGCCAAGAAGTACCATACGATTACGCTCGGACATCCTTACGTTTCAGAAAGTAAGCGATTGCGACTCCCAGAATCAATATCATCACTACCAATGCAAACCAGCAGATGAAGAGATGGAAAGCAGCTTCTGCCTGACTGTAGGTCGAGAAAAGCGTTCCCCTGTATGAGAAACCATCAGTCCCCAATTTGTCTCCGTGCAACCCAACTGAAGAGCCTGAGGCGGCCATGCCTCAGCGGACCGCAAAAAGTGCTCCTATGGTTTGCAGGACAGGACCATCTAGATTGAAAAGTAAGCCTGAGAAGATTACCTGTGGAATGAGAATGATGGGGATAAGACTCACCGCTCTATCATTATTTGGGGCTAATGCCGAAACTGTTAATCCAATCATTAACCCTGCCAGCGAGGTCAGCGCCATGGTAATGTACACTTCCAATGGAGCAGGAAGCAAAATACCTTGTTGTATAGGGGCCACCGCATTCACAGCAAGCACCAGGATGGCACTTTGCACCAGGCATAAAATTCCTAAAATGACAATCTTCGAGAACATATAGGGTCCTATGCCCAGATTCACTGTTCGCTCGCGACGATAAATCGGAGCTTCTTTGACTATCTCGCGTGCTCCGTTGATACAACCAAACATCATAGCAGCAAATGCCATGATGAACAGGTATTTCTGGGCGTCGAAACCTGATTCTGGAGCAATGAAATCTTGCAATGCCTGTAATGTATTCCCTCCATGGTTCGCAACAATAGCCTGCCCCTGGGGTGTATCATTCAAGAAGTTCAAAGCATTCTGACAATTTAACGAGCCAGGCGCGGTTTGGGGTATCTGTATATTTGAGCCAGGAGGATGAAGCGGACATTTGGCGATGCTGGTTGGATCGAATGTGCCATGTCCGCCTGATGACAGCATTAAGACGAGGATTGCAGCGATGATTGGTGCCTGCAATAGCAGTATGAGCAGATTGCCAGTATCATTCTTGAGCAATTCCAGATAGCGCCGTGAAAGCAGAGAAAATTGTTTCCATGGATTGCCTCGCTTTGGTTGTTTGACCACACCTGTCTCTTGCGTAACATTTGCCTGACCTGCAGGACCCTGGTTTAATGCACCAACGACATACTTCTGGAAATCTGGTGATGCATTGAAACGCTTCTCTGCCTCTTCTGGGATACCAGGATTTACTTCTGTAGGCTCAAGTGCGCTATATATTTCAGCAAAGTCGGTTTTTCCAAAATAGGCTTTTGCTTCGTTCGGAGGTCCAAAGTAAGCCAGGCGACCACCCTGAGCCAGAAAGCAGATATAATCGCATACATTGATATTGTTGGTGGCGTGTGTGACCAGTACGATGGTGTGCCCTTTGTCTGCCAGCCTGCGCAGGAGAAACATCATCCTTCGATCCAGTCCTGGATCAAGGCCCGAGGTTGGCTCATCAAGAAAAAAGACGCTTGGGTTGGCCAATAGCTCCAACGCGATTGAAACACGCTTGCGCTGGCCTCCTGAAAGCTTACTAACAAGCAACCCGCGCCGGTTTTTCATGTCCACATCTTCCAGTACTTCTTCGATTCGTTGCTTGATCTGCTCTTGGGTGAAATCTTCAGGCAGGCGCATCCTGGCGGTATAATAAAGAGCGCGTTCGACAGTCAGATCGCGATGGATAATGTCTTCCTGTGGAACATAGCCTAGTTGAGTGCTAAAGGCTGCAAGGTGCCGGTAGTAATCCTGGCCATTGTAAAGCACCAGGCCTTTCTGAGCGGGCCGCAAGCCATTGAGTGCATCCATTAGGGTTGATTTACCTGCGCCTGATCCACCCACCACGGCTACAAATTTGCGTGGAGGAATTGCTATAGAAATATTGTTGATGAGGATAGTGTGTTTGGAACCGACTTTTTGCAAATGCAGCGCGTCGATGCGTATCCCGTGGCTTTCATCTTGCTGTGTAAGTTGCGTTCCCGTATACGTGAATTTGTATGGCCCGATACGTATCTCGTCACCGGGCTGAAGAAGTTGATGTGTGACACGCTGCGCATTGACGTACACGTGGTTTGTGCTACCAACATCAATGATGCGATAGCCACCTTGTACAAGTTCCAGGCGAGCATGTCGTCCAGAAACCTGCGGATGGCTTAAGACCACCATGTTTTCTGGCAGACGACCAATCGTAATCTCTGGCGCGCCCAACGGAATGGGACGAACCTCGGGGACAAAATCCTGAATGGCTCCACTTCCGTCATTATAGGTCAGTGTCACCAGCGTGCCATGTTCATCGCCGATACGGAATATGTCACCTCGTATCAGTGGTTTGCGGAAAGTTTCGTCTCCTTGAATATGACGACCTTGATAGAGGAGTCCGTTCAGGGTCTTTCCACGAGATGGGTGAGGATGAACGAGTACGAATTGATTGCCTTCCCGCACTATCTGGGCATGAAAACCAGATACGACCAGTTCATTGATGACAATATCGTTGGATGGATCGCGCCCAATATTAATGACCTGTTGAGTCAGCGGAAATGCATGTTTTTCAGCATGAACGTTAGAGCTTACCTCTAACATTGGTATTCCAGGCGTGCTTTGATTGGACACAATAGTGCCTGGCTCGTTCGGATCTGTCAGTATACCTTGTGCTTTACCTGTCGGCAGAGGCGAAGCCGCTTCAGGAAAAGAGTATTGTATCTGTGGCTGCTGCCCGCTATATACTGGTAGCGGAGATATTTGTGGTGCAGGATTTTGTACAGTATTGTAAGGTATTACCGGTCGTTGCTCGGCAGCAATGTGAGGAGATGATATTAGAAAAAGGAATGTAGTACCTGTACCCAGGCCAATAGTATCACGATCAGAAAGAACGGCAGCTTGAACATTCTGTTGATTGACAGTAACCACATTTTGTTCTGCTAGCTTTTCGATGTTCCATTGACCCACGTTATTCACCACCTGAGCATGCTTGCGTGAAACAGTTGGATCGGAAATGATAACATCATTGCCAGGGTCGCGTCCGAAAGTGATAATCGGCTTATTGATCTGATAAGTATTACCTGCCAACGGGCCAGTAAGAAACCTGATCGAAGCCGACTCCTGTGGCCTGTTTGTTACACTCATAGTAAGAGAATCTCCTCGCTACGTCTAGTTCCGAGGCAATTATACTGTAGGGTAGTATTTACTGTAAACTACGACCCAGAAGATGTCAATAAAGTCTCCTCGCAAGTATAGTTATATTGAAAACATAAAAGGAGTAAACCGAATGTCCCTGGAAGAAAATACACCAATCCAAAGCCCAGATAACACGGAGAAACCCTCAATTCCCGAAAAAATAGAAATCGCTTCAGACTCAACAAACATTATTGAACCTGTACCACCAACAATCAAAGGACAGCTGGCAGAACTGTTAGGAGCAATAAGGAACAAAGACGACTCATCGCGTGATTTCCTCTTACGCGTCGTGCAACCTGGCCTGGCAGGCCTGATGGATGGATCTGTCTCAACCCTTGCGCCCATCTTTGCAACCGCCTTTGCCACACACAACTCAACAACCACATTCCTGGTAGGCATGGCTTCAGCAACAGGAGCGGGAATCAGCATGGCGTTTTCGGAGGGACTTTCCGACGATGGCCAGATTACTGGACGCGGCAGCCCCGCTGTTCGAGGAGGCATCACAGGAATCATGACCTTCTTTGGCGGCTCGCTACACACACTGCCATTCCTGATCTCCAACATACATCTAGCATTGCTTGTCGCGTATGTCGTAGTCGCTTTCGAATTGGTGTTAATTGCCGCCATTCGCCACCGTTATTTCGGGACGAACTGGTTGATTTCAACTCTACAAGTCGTAGGAGGAGGAGCGCTCGTTTTTACGGCCGCCTTTATCTTTGGCAATGCCTGAATATTTTTAATCTGTCATGCTGAGCGCAGCGAAGCATCTCGCTGCCAATCAAATGAGGAAATACTTATAAAGTAGCGGAGCTATCTATCTCTTGAGGAGCAATCCCAGCATGGGAAAACAACGCTGGATGCTCTGAGCATCCATAACAAACCGAAGAAAGTACATAACTATGCGGATTTCTTAATAAATGCACATGGTGGCTACACAGCTTATGCCCGCACTTTGTACAGGTGTTTATATTCCATAGCGTAAGGGGTCTATTACACTGAGAGCAATTGACATGGGCGCTAAAAAAACTCATCGCTCTATTCTCCTTTAAAAAGTAACCGAGAAGAGCCGTAAATGAAAGTTAGTATGCGCTAAATTCCGACTATTCTAGTATGATATTAGCACACCCTAATATATTTCGTCAAGGTTCTTGTCAGCTACCATGTCACCAAACACACGTGTCATCCAACCCCCTCTTGTCATCCTGAGCGCCAGCGAAGGATCTCGGCCACCATTGCCACAACCAGCCCCGCCGGGCACCCGCGAGGAGTGCCCAATATGCATCACCCTGAGCCTCAATCGAGGATTCCGTAGGGGCGAGGGCGGCTGGGCATTGCCTCCAAGTAATTCATTTGTAGAAACCGACTGAGATGAAGGATCGAGTTGCCAAGAGCCGAAAAATGAAGGATACTGCTTTCAAAACAACCCTTCTGTATGAAAGGAGCATCCT
>Ga0116218_1000216_pt1 | contig 40810 bp, 38 predicted proteins | sample Sb_taG_2_FD_88966 | JGI IMG/M metagenome (GOLD analysis project Ga0116218, IMG submission 88966) | Peat soil microbial communities from Weissenstadt, Germany - Sb_50d_5_LS metaG | ecosystem: Environmental > Terrestrial > Soil > Wetlands > Peat | place: Germany: Weissenstadt | collected 2010-09-21 | reverse complement strand
GAGTGTGTCAACGCTGTTGACCCATTCGACGTTAGAGTATATCAGTCCGGTTGCGTTTGAATACGCAACCTCGTTACACATGAACGAATCTCCTCCTTTGGAGACTCCATTTTTTCGGGTCAATTCCAACTCAGCTAGTTGGGTGGCAATGCCGCTGAAACTTGAAGCATCGGCAGAACCAGCGCTGATCAAGAGGAGAACCCAGATAAACTCTGCCTAGCTTCGTGTCGGGTTCGCGTGATATAATGGCGTACATTGTTTCCACTGACGGGTTTATTGCAAGCGAGAGGCCTTGTAGGTATGTTTCGTAAAATTATGATTGCTAACCGTGGCGAGATTGCGCTGCGGATCATCAGGGCATGTCGTGAAATGGGTATACGCAGCGTGATTGCCCATTCGGAAGCTGATCGTGATTCTCTACCTGTACGCCTGGCCGACGAGCATATTTGTATCGGACCGGGCGCCAGCGGCAAGAGTTACTTAAATATTCCAAATATCATTAGCGCAGCATTAATAACGAACGTGGATGCCATTCACCCAGGGTATGGTTTCCTGGCGGAAAATACGAGCTTTGCCGAAATCTGCGCTGACGCCAATATTACATTCATCGGTCCCTCTGCTTCTGTGATGGCTCTCATGGGAGACAAGGTAGTCGCTCGTGAAACTATGGCCGAAGTAGGCCTGCCAATGCTTCCCGGTACTCCCATTCTACGCACACTGGCAGAGGGGAAAGAAGTTGCCAGAGAAATTGGTTTCCCATTGATGCTCAAAGCAGCCGCAGGAGGCGGAGGTCGAGGCATTCGACTGGTGAAACGCGCAGACGAGTTCGAGCGCGTTTTTACAACTGCTCAGAATGAAGTGCGTGAAGCTTTCCGCGATGACGGCCTGTATCTAGAACGCTACCTGGAACATGCTCGACACGTCGAGGTCCAGGTACTGGTAGATAATTTTGGACACGGTGTACACCTTGGCGAGCGCAATTGCTCGTGCCAGCGGAGGCATCAAAAGGTGCTTGAAGAATCGCCAAGTCCACTCTTACCACAAGAATTGCGCAAAGAAATGGGTACGAAAGCCATTTACGCAGTCGAACAAATTGGATATCGCAATGCCGGAACGCTTGAGTTTTTGGTAGACGAACAGAACCACTATTATTTTATGGAGATGAATACCCGTTTGCAGGTTGAACACCCGGTAACAGAGATGATCACGAGTACCGATCTTGTCAGAGAGCAGATTCGTATCGCGGCTGGTTTGCCATTACAGCTCGAGCAAGACGAAATTCAGTTTAGAGGACATGCTATCGAGTGCCGCATCACAGCAGAAGATTCTGATAACGAATTCCGGCCACAGACGGGTGTAGTGGAGAAATACTTGCCTCCCGGAGGCCCTGGAGTACGTGTTGATAGTCACCTGTACGCTGGCTACTCGGTCCCGCCGCATTACGATTCATTACTGGCCAAGCTTATTGTCTGGGCAGATACGCGCGAAGCAGCCATTGCGCGCATGCAGCGAGCGTTGGACGAGTTTGTGATCGAGGGCATAGTAACAACTATTCCGTTTCACCAACGGTTGCTCAGGCACGAGGGATTTATACGTGGGGAGACACATACTCGTTTCCTACAAGAAGAAGCTGTAGCTTTAGGAATATAGTGAATTTGGAGGAATGATATGACATTTTTGATATCCATTCCTCCAACGACGCTTACGCGTCTATCTTGCAGATCAGGAGGAATGATATGACACGTGTTGTTGTAACAGGGATGGGATTGATTACCTCGCTAGGTAACGACGTAGCGTCCACCTGGGAAGCTCTCTGTCAGGGCAAGTCCGGCGTTTCGGAAATCGAGGGATACGATACTAGCCGACATCGCGTGCATTTTGCCGCACAAGTGAAAAATTTTGATCCTTCCTTATATATGGATCGCAAAGACATACGGCGCAACGACGCGTATGAGCATATGGCAATTGGCGCAGCCAAACAGGCAATCGCGCAGGCGGGTTTAAAGATTACAGAAGAGAATGCAGATGATATCGGTGTGTATATTGGCAGTGGCATCGGTGGACTTTTGACATTAGACGATCAATTCACTACGCTGCATACCAAAGGTCCAGACCGTATCAGCCCATTTTTCATTAGCATGATGATCATTGATGGAGCGGCAGGAGTGGTCTCGATAATGACGGGTGCAAAAGGCCCAAACTGGGCTGCTGTTTCCGCCTGCGCTTCAAGTGGTAATACTATTGGCGAGGCCTGGGAGACAATTCGCAGGGGTGATGCCATAGCAATGATCGCGGGAGGTTCCGAGAAGGCGGTAGGAGCTATTTCTATGGCAGCCTTCGATAATATGCACGCACTTTCGCGCAACAACGATGATCCAAAGAGTGCGAGTCGACCATTTGATGCCACCCGCGATGGTTTTGTGATGGGCGAAGGAGCGGGTATTTTACTGCTCGAAGACCTTGAATATGCCAAAGCAAGAGGGGCGACGATTCTGGCTGAACTGGTGGGCTATGGTTCAACTGGGGACGCGTACCATGTTACTGAACCTGCTCCGGGTGGAACAGGGCTTGTGCGAGCCATGCGTCGCGCCATGAAAAAAGCAGGCTTGCGTCCTGACCAGGTAGACTATATCAACGCGCATGGCACGTCAACACCGTACAACGATCGAACTGAGACTCAGGCCATTAAAACCTGCTTTGGAGAACATGCGTATAGAGTACCTATCAGCTCCACCAAATCAATGACGGGACATACTCTGGGTGCTGCCGGTGCGGTCGAGTCTGTAATATCGATTATGACAATCCTGACCGGTATCATACCTCCTACGATCAACCTGCACCATCCTGATCCTGATTGTGATCTCGACTATGTGCCTAACGAGGCGCGACAGGGAAAGGTGGATATTGCTCTATCCAATGCGATGGGTTTTGGTGGGCATAACACCAGCCTGATTTTCAAACGATACGAAGAGTAAATTTTCATTGGCGAGGTGGGGGACACAGGTGAGTAGGGGACTCGGATAGAGCAATCACCATCACTACAGTGTGCAAGGCAAGGCGTCAGAATTAAGTAGAGTTGCAAAGTCATGGATATTGAAGAGCATGAGACACCATGGATCAAACGTGTCGAAGAGTTGATACAGTTGCTAGAGGGCAGCACTATCGGCGAATTGGAATTGACTGAAGCAGGCACAGAAATCATCATTCGGCGAAGGCCAGATATGATGATGTCAGGGTCTGGCCAGCAATTGAGCTTGACTCATCCGAGAATACAGGCTACTCCTGGCAACGGGATACAGCAAGTTCAAGAAGACCGTAGCTTGCTCATCCTCGTGCCCATGACAGGTGTCTATTATAGCGCTCCTGCGCCAACCTCTCCCCCATTTGTTCATCCTGGTGATATCGTGCATGTTGGCCAGGTAGTCGCGTTGATCGAGGCTATGAAGGTCTTCAACGAAATCCAGTCAGAAGTGGCCGGCCGCGTAGTCAAGATCGTTGCAGTCAATGGCGATGTGGTGCATAAAGGAGACGTGTTGATCAGGGTCGAGCCGATTTAAAATCACATAGTGTACAAAGTACACAAATCTACCAAACGTACTACAGACACTATCACTCTTGCCCAATGCTTGCTTCGCGTGCTATACTTTGTGCAGAAAGATTTTTTGTCTACCCACGGTTGTCGTGGCGCATCAGATGAGGTTTTAGACGATTCACGGGAACGTCGCTTCTGGTGATTGCTCCAACTGCTGGGCAAAGGAGGTGAGGGACATGGACGCTGGTCCCAGTCATAGTAGACGTGTCGTTTTCGCGTGTCTGCTCGCGGGATTGTTCTGCTCCTCATCGAGTATGGTGGCTGGATAGATATGATACATCTTTCTAGCCTGGACTAATTCACCTCAAGTGTGCTTTTCCTCTACCTTACTCGATGAGTCAACAATTATATGATCGAGTAAGGGCTTTCCCACCTGCCAGCTAGTCCTACCTGGGTTCCTTCACAGGAACCTTAAACAAGCAGTTCCCCTGTGTATAAAGCGCATTTTTCTTGAAATGTATCCTGGGTTTTCAGAGGTAGCATTTCTAGATTTTTGCGTGAATTCCCTTTTTACGTGTATCGTTTTGTAACGATAGTTACGCAGGTGGATGCTTTTCCTACTTATCCTCAGGCCTGAGGATAAGTGTACGGTTTTATATACCTCAAAGGAAAGGTGGTGATTCCAATGATTTTTTTAAGCACACTCTTACGCAAGCATGTTTATGATATCGAGGGACGCAAGATAGGTGTCCTGAAAGATGTCTGTGTCTCGCTCAATGAGACGTTTCCGACTATAACTGCACTTGTGATAACAACATCTACGTTACCAGGCAATAACGATATCGTTGTGCCATGGTCTCAGGTAGATAATATAGAAGATCCCAAAATATACCTCACGGTTAAACAGCAACGCCTTGCATCGTATACACCTCACATGGAGGAATTATTACTGAAACGCGATCTGTTGGACAAACAAATTGTCGATACACAGGGTTTTCGTGTCGTCAAAGCCAATGATTTAAAGCTTGCGCAAATTAAAGGAACGGCGCGCTTGATCGGCGTTGATATCAGCGGTAGCGGTTTATTGCGACGCCTGGGAATACTCGCGCCTTTCGAGCTTGTGAATCGCGTACTACCTTTTCAGTTCTCTGAGCGTATCATTACCTGGAATTATGTAGAGCCAATCGAGGTGGTGAAAGTTGGCACATCTCAATTAGCGCTTGCAGGCGCCGGTGCGGGCACTGCCGGCATCGTGCCACAGGTGCAATTAAGCATCAGTCACAACAAACTCTCGGATTTGCACCCTGCTGATATTGCTGACATCCTGGAGCAGCTCGATGTTGAAGAAGCTGGAGCTGTGCTTGATCGTCTGGATACAGAGACAGCAGCCGACATCTTAAACGAAGTAGAGGCTCCCTTACAATTCGAGCTCTTGATCGAACTTGATCCCGAAAAAGCCTCCGACCTGTTGGAAAAACTCGCGCCTGACGACGCGGCAGATATACTGGCAGAACTTCCACAGGACAAGGCCGAACGGCTACTCAGCCTGATGCCAGTCGAAGAGTCGCAACCTATACGCGAACTGCTGCGCTATGCACCTGAGACTGCCGGTGGGATCATGACCACCGAGGTGCTCTCACTCTCTCAAGAGCTTACAGTAGAAGAGGCGCTTGTCTACATGCGCCAAAACTCAGCTCACCTGGAGATGATCTATTATCTCTTCATTGTAGATGACGAAAAGCACCTGGTCGGCGTCGTTTCCCTGCGCGAACTTGTGGTAGCAGAACCAACAACGCGCTTGAAAGATATGATGGATGACGACGTGATCAAGGTCAAGACTGATACTGATCAGGAAGAAGTAGCGCGCATCATCGCCAAATATGACCTGCTGGGTGTTCCAGTGGTAGACGAAGAGAATCACCTGGTGGGGTTAATCACAGTCGATGACGTTATTGATGTCATTCACGAAGAACAAGTCGAAGATTTTTCCGAAATGGCCGGAGCGAGTGTTGAAGAGTTCGAAGAGGAAGAGCATTTTTCGATACGTGCCGTCTTAAGCCGGGCGACATGGTTAGGAGTAAACATTGCGGCAGGCCTTATACTCGCCCTGGTGCTCTACCAGGTGTTTGGGAACGCGCTTACCATCAACTCGTCGCATATCCAATCATCGGGTTTCATGGCCGGATTACGTTCTCCCTTAGCGCTTAATGGAATGATTTGCTTTATCCCCATGCTGATGCTGACAAGTGGCAGTGTGAGTTCGCAAGCGCTTGGCGTAACGGGTTGGCAACTGCGATCCACGCATGGTAGTGACTTCTGGCGTGGTATGTTTCGTGAAATACGTATCGGCACATTTGGCGGTGTACTGGCAACAATCATCGTGGGTGTGCTGGCATGGCTGCTCTTCCATTCCTGGCTGCTGGCATTTGCCATTGGCCTGGGACTTGGCTTTAGCCTCCTGTTAGCCACCATCTGCGGGCTGGTTTTACCAACGCTTTTCCAGCGATTAAGGATGCGTGGTAGCCTGCTGAGCGCTCCACTTATCGACCCGACAATCGCGGTGATCAGTTTGAGTTTTTTCCTGCTGGTTGCGCTCTGGTTGATTGATATGTTGCACGTGTAAAGATGCTTGTTTGTTGTTGTGTAACATGGTACACTACTACAGAACCAAACCAGGCTTTTGTGAAACGTCCCGGTGTTTATTAACGTATCAATAACAGGAGGGGCGCAGTCATCTACGTCACCTGACCGGGATAATGCGCCGATTGTTTGTGGGAAAACAAATACTCATCATTGATGATCAGAATCAATTGCTTTCTTTGATGCGTCGCATCCTGGAAGACGAACAGTACCAGGTTCATATTCTGCAAAATGGTAAAGATGCTCTCTCATATATGAAAGCCCTGCTACCAGATTTGCTGATTCTTGACCTGAAACTGGGTGAAATCTCCGGGCAAGATGTATTAAAGCAGTTGAAAGAGGATCCTATAACAGCCGAAATCCCTGTCATTGTCTACACAGCGGCAGTACTTGAGGCTGAAGAGGTGGCCCGAGAGATTGGGGATGATCCCATTCTCTACCAGAAGGTGCATCTCATTCGGAAACCGTTTGATTTAGACGATCTGCTGATTCTCGTAGAGCAAACCGTCAACGAACCTGTACACTGATCGAACAATTCGTTGACGCAATGCCAGACCGGACTTTTTCCGGTTATTTTTATGTATCGATGGTTTGACAGGAATATCTCAAGACATTTAGAAAGGATGCAGGTGTTTTTATGAAGATACTTCTCGGTTTCCTTGCTGGATTTGCATTGGGTGTAGCAGCGGGACTGATCCTGGCACCACAGTCTGGCGAGGCTACGCGCGCTCAACTTAGCGAACAGGGAATCATGTTGCGCGACCGCTCTTCTGGATTGAGCGACGAAATTCGCGCTAGGGCTACTAATGCACTGTCACAGGGCCGCGATATATACGCACGCACCAAGGACGAGTTGACAGAGACCTACACCAAAGCTAAAACGGGTCAGGAGTAATTCTGAATAGTGTTGATGGCAGTAACATGGGCAGCCGTGCCCATGTTACTGCCATCAAATATGATTAGACATTATTTTTCGTATTGTTTTAGGAGTTTGTCGACCATGTTTCCTATTTCGTGCCAGATGTGATGCTGGTAATCCAGCATGGTTGCCTGGCGTTGATCAAACTCCTGGTTTGAGGGGTCTTTCTTGGCGTTTTCCTCAAATTGTTTGGAGAGTGCCAGTGTTTTATCTCCGCGGCCATGCAGGTACACGGCCAATTTTTCTAAATCCTGAAGCAAAGAGGTCAATTTTTCATCGCTTGTAGGCATATATTCAATCCCCTGTTGTCGTTTCCAAAGGCATAATGCGTAAAGCATCAGCGTAACGATTGAAGAAATTGAAGAGACCAACTACCGAAGCCAATTCAACAATTTCACCATCGTCAAAATGCGCCTGCAGTTCATCCCATAATGCTTCATCGACATCACGACCGCTGGTGGTCATGACTTCGGCAAAACGTAATGCTGCCAGTTCACGAGTTGTGAAGAGATGGCGATGCGTATCGATATGATACAGCGCATCAAGCAACTCTTCAGTTACACCCAGCTGCCTTGCCAAGGCAGTATGAGCGGCCATTCAGTAATAGCAGTAATTGACCTGGGAGACGCGCACTGCCAGTAATTCTTTCAACCGCGGCTCAACGGTTCCAGTATGCATCACAGCTTCAAGCAACTGCATGCTACGCTGCATGATTTCTGGCCTCTGCGCCATTGTGCGAAAGAGTGTAGACATAGTGCCAATAGATACTGTTTCCCCCGTGGGCAATTGTATATTTTCGTCAGGTGGGATGCGTGACATACGCTGAACTCCTCTAGCGTGTTTTGCTTGATATTTCATCGACATTCTACTGGAATAGGGGTTAAGGTGCAAGCTTCAATATCTAGCCCACACCATACAGTTGAGTGTAAAATCTGATAGGATAATAGTGAGAAGAATATCAAGGCCGTCACGAACGAGAAAGCGAAACGATATAATTCATGAGTCAGACAGCACTAACGGGAACCACCGAACAAGCCATTACAACCAACCATAGCATATTCGCAGCAATGTATGAGCGAATGTCTCGCAGCGGACCTGAACATTCATTTATGAAGCCTTTGCGTGAGGAAGTTATTGGGCAGGCGCAGGGTGTCGTTTTGGAAGTTGGAGCAGGCACAGGCCTCAACTTCGCCTTCTACAATCCGGAGCAAGTCGAGCGTGTTGAAGCGGTTGAGCCTGATAGCGCGATGATTCGCTATGCACGCGAGCGTTTGAAGACTGCACGCGTACCTATCACACTTACACAGGCGCCTGTAGAAGCCTTGCCTTTTGCTGATGAAACCTTTGATAGCGCTGTGGCAACACTTGTTTTCTGCTCAGTGACAGATCCAATGCGCGGATTAAGTGAAATCCGTCGCGTGCTAAAACCTGGAGGCATCCTGCTGCTTATTGAGCATGTTCGCGCCCGGGGAGCTTTTGCTCAGCAGTTACAAAATATCATCACACCGGTGACAAAGCGCGTGGCGGGAAATTGCCACTGGAACCGCGATACCGAGCGTAGTGTTATCAACGCGGACTTTGAGATTGAGAGCAGGCGCGATGCTGGTGGGGGAGTGCAGCGGATTGTTGTGGTGAAGGCAAGACGCTCTGAGTAGGGTTGTTGTTTGCATTGTATGGCTCCCTGTCATCCTGAGTGCAACGAGGCATCTCGGCATGGCAAGGAGCCAGATCCTTCGCTGGCGCTCAGGATGACAAGTCTATACTCAGGATGATAAGAGAGACAGCTCAGGTTGATGCTTTTTGGAGCAATTGTGCGGCTCTCCTTGTCCTCTGAACCTCAAACAACGTGACGCTAATATAGCCGAGACCTCCAAGTAGTCCGAGTATACCACCGATTGTTCCCCAACTTCCGGCAGAATCTGGTAGCAAGAGCGCCATACTACCCAGATAGAGGTAGGTGATGCCGATAATAAAAGCTAATGCTCGCCAACCTGGTCGCCTGGTGGCTGCCATTGATCCTCCAAGTATGAGAATAAGAGCCAGGACAACTGAGGTGAGCCAGTGATAGTTTAACGCGTGCACATCCTGCTGCGTCATGCCAAGGATCTGGTAATTGAGTTCGCGTGCAATAATCGGAGCCAACAGTATTGCTGCAACGACAGTAATCGCGAGCAATGGATAGCTTAAAGATGCTCCACTTCTGAAGTTCAGCAGAGCGCGAGGTTTGGGATAAGCAAAGGCCAGGATGGCGATGAAAACAATACCAATGGCTAATACTACAGGCATAAACCCGATGCCTGTAGCAGTTGCAAACAAGAGGCAAACGATGCCAATGCTAAGCAGAATGTACTGCATCAATAAAGGTCTGGCCTGTGGTTTCCAGAGTAGGGCCAACAGGCTTCCGCCGAATAGGAGCGTCGTGAAGGCACCTGATTGAGCCTCATGCCAGCGGTGTATAACGGAAGGGAATCCTGATTGACCAGGCAGTAACAGCAGGTCGCGACCGCTTCCAAAGAGCACTAGCAGTATAAGAAGCCCCGCAATGGCTTCAAACAAGATGACGTGCCAGCGCTTAACCTCGCCTTGAGGTTTCGTTGAGGTAGACATTTGCTTCCTCCTTTCGTGAATGTGAAAAGAAATGTCCAATGTGTTTGTATTCTCATTTCACATGATACGGATGAATCATTCCAAAAACGTTACAGAAAGCGTTACGAAATAGAAAATTTCACACTCGACGTCCGAACGTAAGTTTGATATAATGAGAACAAGGAATCATAGAACATAGTTTCAAGCAGCAGGAGATCAGCATGAGCGACCGACTCGTCTCACCAAAAATGACGGAAGAAGAAGAGTTCATCGAGGGCAGTCTGCGACCTCGCCGCCTGTCAGAATACATTGGGCAGGAAAAAATCAAAGAGAATCTGAGCATCCTGTTAGAAGCTGCACGCCATCGTAACGAATCGGTCGATCATGTGCTCCTATACGGACCTCCTGGACTGGGTAAAACTACCCTGTGCAACATCATCGCCGTTGAGATGGGTGTCAACCTGAGAACCACTTCTGGCCCTGCCATTGAACACGCTGGCGACCTGGCCTCCATACTTACATCCCTGCAAGAGGGCGAGGTACTCTTCATCGACGAGATACATCGCCTGGCACGGGCAGTCGAGGAACGCCTGTATTCCGCGATGGAGGACTTCGCGATAGATGTGGTGATTGGCAAGGGTCCTGGCGCACGGTCGCTGCGTCTCTCCCTGCCGCAATTCACAGTCGTAGGAGCTACGACCCGTGTGGGTTCGCTGACTGCGCCATTGCGAGACCGCTTCGGGGCCATTTATCGCATGGAGTACTATGATTCAGCGGCGCTGAAACTGATTTTGATCCGCTCGGCGCGAATCCTCAAAGTTCCAGCCGATGAAGAAGGGATTGATGAAATTTCCGGACGCGCCCGTGGCACGCCACGTATTGTGAACCGCCTGCTCAAGCGCGTGCGTGACTATGCACAGGTGAGAGCCGATGGTGTGATCACGCGCAAAGTTGCTCAAGCGGCCCTGGATGCACTGGAGATCGACCATATCGGCCTCGATCAGACCGATCGCAATCTGCTGCTGACGATTATCCAGAAGTTCGATGGCGGTCCGGTCGGGTTGGATACGCTGGCAGCGAGCACCAGTGAGGACTCGGAGACGATTGAGGATGTGTATGAGCCATACTTGCTACAACTTGGCTTCATTGCACGTACTCCGAGAGGGCGTATTGTGACGCGCTTTGCTTATCAACATTTGGGGTTGGCTGCGCCGGGCGGGGGGAATGGGATGGGGCCGGGGTTGTGGGGGATGGGTGGGGGAATAGAGTGAATGCACGTAATCTATCCCTCCTCCAACATGTCGTGCAACAACTTCTCAGTCTCCTCCACGCTGTAACCCAGGATGGTTGCGACAACGGCAGGAAGGTTAGCATCCTCGCTGGCTTTCCATAAGCGTGCAAGGCTTCGAAGGTCTATACTCATATTATAGCTATCATTATAAGTTGCGTCGATCTCCAATGATTGCAGAAAATACTTACTCGCTTCTTTCCACTGCCGCTGCTCTTGGACCATCATGCCCAATTGGTGGTAGGTTTTGGCCTGTTCGTAGCCGCCATTGTGCTCGATGTAGATCTGCAAAGCTTGCTGGAAGTACTGCTCTGCCTGCTCCCATTGCCGCTGCTCCCCAAGCATTATACCTAACTGGTGGTAGATGTTGGTGCTTTGCTTCTTGATGGTATCAGCATCAAGCTGTTGGTTGTTGAACAAGAGAGATAAAACCTTCTGATATGATGCTTCAGCTTTCTCATACTGCTTAAGATTCAACTGTCGACGTGCAATGCCATCTATAACGCAAACAAACTCAATGCCTAAAGATCCAGATAGTTTATCCGATCGATACTTTTCCATGCGACTCAACACAGCATGCCCTAATTCCAGACCACGTGGATGGTCTTGTTGCAGGTCCAGGGAGCGAGAGAGAGGAAAGTATATGCTTTGAATCGAGACCTGCTCAGAAAGTGCCAGATTTAGTGCGGTAACAAGATTCTCATATTCCAAACCTATTAGCAACTGACCCGCCTGTTGCTCTTGTGGCTTCTTGGAAGTTAGCAGATTATATAATGAATTGCCTAATTGGTTATAATGATGACGGAACGCTATCTCTACAGCAACTCGAGCTTCAGCCTGCTCTTTCGTATTTAGGCGACTGCGCAGGAAGTATGGGAAAATAGGCTGCAGACGCAGAAAGCGCGGAATGTCAGGATCAGGGCTGAGTAAACCCCAGTTCGCTGCCTCCTGTAACACTTCCTGCCAACGTTCAAACTGTAGGTTTGCCAAAACGGGTTGTTGTCGCAGGTGAGAGGTGTAGTTGTCGAGCGCATCAGTATCAATGACCGAGGTAAAGGGTGCCAGGCAGAGGAGCAGTTGCTGCGCTTCTGGTGAAAGGTTGCTATGAGAGTAGTCGATGCAGCGCAGGATGCTCTCTGATTTATCATGGCTGTCGCTATTCGGATCGATACTGACATCACCAGCCTGCAATGCGGCAAGCACCTCGGTTGGTGTTTGATGTGTGAGGTTGGCGAGTACTACTTCCAGCGCCAGAGGGAAGCCATCCAACACCTTGATTAGTTTTCTTAGATCTTCATCCTGGCGATATTGCCTGGCGTTGTTTCTTTCCAGGACGCGGTCGGCAAGGGTAGAGGCTGCTTCGAGGTCCAGGCCGGGTAGTTCGTAGATGTTGTCGTCGAAGGTGCCTTTTGCCAGCCAGTCTTCCCCGCTGCGTGAACCGAGCAAGACAGGGGTGTGACCTTTAGCAAGGTCAGTGAGGAAACTGTACAAGGCAGATTGCTCATCGGGGGGTAGCGTATGCTGGATGGCAAGGTGCGCTCCGGTGATAGATTCCAGTTATCCAGAATTATCAGGTGGTTCTTACCTCGTAGGTCCTGGGAGAGCATGGCCTGCTGTGCTGCCAGAGAGAGCGGCTGGAAATCGGTGTAGTATTTCGGGCCGTACAGATTTTGCGCGATGCTGGTCATGATTTGCTGGAGCGTCCAGGCTTTCTCGTCGTAGCCAAAGTAGAAGACGCGCTGCACGAAACCGGTGGTATGCCACCAGGCGGCAAGGTGACGCAAGAGCGTGGTTTTGCCCGCGCCGCCCATACCTCGTACCAGCAGGATATTGCGTTTCGTGAGCAAGCGTTTCTCGATCTGGAGAATGTCGATGTCTCTTCCGACAAGTCCGTATTGCGGATCAGGAGGAGTATAGCGTTTTTCTTCTGCCTTGTGTTCAAACCAGGCGGTTCTCTCCTCTGGGGTGAACTCGCGGGGCTGTAATGTGACAGGTTGGTTCTGATAGACAACGGGTAAGAGCCAGTCTTCCAGGTCAATTTTCTGGTCAAAGTAGGCTCGTCGCTCTTTGTCGTTGTAGAGTTCGGTGCGTGCGTGGCGGATGGCAAGGGCGAGATCATCACCGGCGAAGAGGTGCTGGTAGAGGGTCTTCATCAGTAATTCGGCAGCGCTGACGGTGACAGAATAACCCATTGCCAGCACAAGCTGTAGGCCGGCCTGTATAAGGTGGCTGCCAAGGCTGGTTTCACGATCACCGATCTGCTTGCCGGATTGACAGGCATTCAGGATAGTTATTGGGACGTGATGTTTGACCAGCAGGCTAGCCAGTTCTGAAGCTTCAACAAGATCTGATTTCTTCTCTTGCTCCTCAATGTCAGCTTCAAACGAGAGGAAGGCCTTGACACCTTTATATGGCTGAATTTCTCCGCGAGCATAGCGCTGATATTTCATAGGATTGCCTGCTGGTTCTTTTTGAATATGCTGGAATTGCTCATAGGTCAGGACCGCGCCATGTACATCAAAGTGGATGACATGGTAGTAGCCTTCTCCGTTTTTCGCGGTTACGCTGCCCAGGTGATTTTCTAATGACTTGTACGTGCCGGGGCGCAAGATTTCGACCTGAATAGGTATACTCGTCTGGTGTAAGGCTTCGACTAAGGGGCGGGAGATGGTGCGATAGCCAACATCGTGAGCGCCAGAGGGACGGGCGGTGACGATGAGCAGGTTAATCGTAGGAGAAGTGCGCACCGATGCTGGTAGTGCTTGAGCTGTCAGATTTTTGCGAAACATTGCCGCCTGGAGGGCTAACGGCTGTGCTAGCTTCGGGTCTTTGATGGATTCCCAGTGGAGTGCATGAAACTTCGGTGAGCCAGCAATTTCTATTTGCAGATCGTGCAGGCCCGCTTTCAGGATATTTCGGTACTCGGCATAGATATCTGGATCGCCAAAAACTTGTTTGCAGAGTTCCTCGCCATAGGTTTTAATGCTGACGGCTGCGTTTTGAGCGCGTACTTTTTTGGTGAAGGGGAATTCCAGGTGTTCTTCGAAGTACCATTCTAGTTCTTGCTCTTTTTCTTCTTTATCAGCAAAAGGATCGGTGATGGTAATGGGGTATTCTGGGCCGTTGTTGAAGCTGACGATGGCGTTTGGGCCATCGGGTCCGCCGTGACGTTCCTGGATGCGTATCAGTGGCATGTGTTTGCCTCCTGGATGATTCCCATGTTATCGGATTGGTTTTTGGCTCACTAATTCATACAAAGAGGAGTGAATGATTTTGCTACCCTGCGCGAGAGGTCCTTCGCTGACGCTCAGGATGACAATCAACCTCACTCACTGGTTAATAGCTGATGCTCAGGGTGACAATCAACCTTATTCATTTATGAAACGCCACAATTACAATATACGGTTGATCAGGATTCGTCGATATCTATGACTAGCATTTTGGAGCCATCAGGCAACTTCACGTATTCGGTACGTGTATGTTTGTGTGTTGTAGGGCCTGTCCTGCTCTGCACACCTTTTTTGTTCCGAAGTTCCTTGACGATCCCTTCGATAATGTCGGTAAGCAAGTTGGTTGCGACTCCCGCACCTACAGTGAGTAGTACTGTAACTAGCATGGGGTCAAAGAATTGGGTGCCTTTGGCCTGGGAGAGGTGAGCTTCGGCGAAGGTTCGGGCTACGTCGTCTTCGTTCCAGGCGTTTGCGAATTCTTCAGGGCTTATATGAAGATCGGGTGAGAGTGCTATCTGATAGGTCTGGTCATCCATAGTTGTTCCCTTTTTATTCTAGCTGAGCTCTATTGCTCTAAGAAACTCGCCGCCTGCGGGACTTGTAATCCTTCCTGTCAACGACGTTCGTGCGTCTTCTTGATAGACATTCTGACAACGCTGCTGTGCAGCTACCGCTTCGCGGTCATCCAACTGGTAGGCTTGCGCTGACGCTCAGTCAGAATGAAAGGAGACCCCTTCGATCAGACAGGACGTAAGGAGGCGTCGAGGGAAAAGAAATTTTTGGGGATCCTTTATTGCATCCCCTAGATGCACAGCCCCAAACCCTGTCAGGGGGTTTTGCCTCGTGCACCCTCTCATGCCTAAGTCTATGGGTTTACTGTGGATAGGGTATCATATTTACACGAAAATGCAAGATTGACAATTGAATGCTTTGTATGTACAGTGAGTGAAGTTGTAGAGGACAGGCTTTTGACATTGAGGTTTGAGAATGTTCGGTTGATTGTCATCCTGAGCGAAGCGAAGGATCCTGGCTGGGCGAGGGAGATCCTTCGCTGGCGCTCAGGATGACAGTGGACGACAGGATGACAAGGGGCGTCAGGACGACAGTGGGCAAGAGGATGACAAATTTGGGATTGGATGACATGTATAGAGTATGTGATGTATACATGTTAGAGGATGATACGCATAGAAGAACTGATAATGATGGTTGATGATTTGAAGTATTACATTAGTGATTTTGATTATGAGCTACCACAGGAGTTGATTGCTCAGACGCCGATTGAACCGCGTGATGCATCGCGTTTGCTGGTGGTTCAGCGAGATAGTAGGATTTTCGAGCATAGGCATTTTCGGGATGTTGGGGATTACTTGCGACCTGGGGATTTGTTGATTGCCAATCAGAGCAGGGTGCTGCCTGCGAGGCTGTTGGGGCACCGAGCTGAGACTGGAGGGGCTGTCGAGGTTTTGTTGCTGGCAGAACGCCCCGATCTTGGTCGCGATTACTGGGAGACGCTGGTGCGTCCCGGACGCCGCTTGCGTGAGGGGGCCCATATTGTGTTTGGGATTGAGGCCATCGATGACGCTGAGAAGACACAGGGGGCGTACTTGCAAGCAGAGGTGCTTGAGCGTACGGATGCTGGTGGGAGGATTGTGCGATTTACGGTTGAGATTGGGCACGTTGAATCACGTCCATACGAGCTTCAGGATATGGCCGATCAGGGCACCGGGACGCGGGCGGGAGCAAGCCCCACCCCTACATTACATGAATCAGGTAAACAGTTACCGTCGTATAGTAGGGGCATCCCCTTGCGGGTGCCCTCGGAGATGGGCGGAGATACCTCGCAATTGCATAATGATCCTTTGCGGTCGCCCTCGGGGACGCGGGCGGGGATAAACCCCGCCCCTACTAATGAAGCGCAGGCCGACGTACCTGACGTGACGGTACGAGATTTGATTGAGCAGTTGGGACGCATGCCATTACCTCCTTATATTCACGAGACGTTACAAGATCCGGAGCGGTATCAAACGGTGTATGCGCGAATTACTGGTTCGGCGGCTGCGCCTACAGCGGGGTTGCATTTTACACCACACCTTTTGGAACAACTACGGGGACAGGGAGTGCGGGTTGGTTTTGTGACACTGCACGTGGGACTTGATACGTTCAGGCCTATCGAGTGTGAGGATGTGCGCGATCATAAGATGCATAGCGAGGAGATTGACGTGGATGCTGCGACTGCCGAGTTAATCAATGAGATGCGGCGCGCTGGTGGACGGGTCGTGGCTGTTGGCACAACTGCTGTGCGCGTTTTGGAGAGCGTGGCCAGTTTTTACGAGGGTCGTATCGAGGCATATCATGGGGCTACACGCTTATTTATCATGCCGGGATATCGCTTTCAGGTCGTAGATGCGATGATTACCAATTTCCATCTGCCGCGTTCGTCGCTGATGCTGCTTGTGAGCGCATTCGCCAGTAAAGCATTGATCGAGAAAGCTTATCAGGAGGCTATTCGCGAGCGTTATCGCTTCTTTAGTTTCGGGGATGCGATGCTGATGCTGTAACAGCAGTCAGGCTATGATTGCCTCTGCCTCGATCTCTACCAGGATATTAGGGGAGATCAGGCGCCTGACCTCTACCATCGTTGCGGCGCGTCGGATGCCGCTAAAATATTCTCCGTGGGCTTTGCCAATGTGCTGCCAGTCGTCGATGTTTGTGACGTACATGCGCGTGCGCACAACATCTTTGAGGCTGGCACCAGCTTTTTGGAGCGCCCATTCGATGTTTTTGAGGATTTGTATGGTTTGCGCGTACGGGTCTCCGATGCCGACGATCTGGCCGTTGGCGTCTGTGGAGGTTGTGCCTGCTACGTGTACGGTGTTGCCTACGCGGACGGCTCGCGAGTAGCCGACGATGGGTTCCCAGGGGGTGCCTGTAGAGATGTTTTGGCGTTGCATGTTGTTTTTCCTTACTACTCTTCCACGGCTTCGAGAAATTCATCTCTGCCTTCTTTGAGCGTAGTTAACGCATCAGCAACAACTTCAGGAGCGATACGCCCAGCTATTCCTAACCAATTGAAGAACTTCTTGAATGAGGCAATATTCGATTTTACGCTAGTTACTGATGACCACATCGCTTTCCGAGGGAACCAATCTGTTAAAAACATCCAGATATCACTTCCGTCGGCCTCATCAAGTTTTTTCAGCGGATCGTCATAATACACGAGATAATGAGTAAAGAATTCGATGTTATCGACATGGTTTTCGACTGTTTTCCCGGTCAGGCCGGATTGTTCAAGCCAGGCTCGGAAATCTTCGAGGATAGGTTGGTTATAGGAATTAATAGCTCGAACTCGTTCATCATATGAAAGGGTGTCATTCATAAAATACCTCTCTACATCTGAGATTCACTCATAGTTCTATTCGCGGGCCTGCAGCCCACGAGATATTAGAGAAAGCGAGGTACATTCTCGCGCTCCTGGCAAGGGGCTTTCGTGCCAGGTCCCCCAGATCCTGTACCCTCTGCGCTCCCAATTAGTAGTGAATGTCCGTCTACATACGTTGAAAAATTATGTAAGAACTGTTACCATGGTCACGAGCTATTTTAACAGTTTTCGTGTTTCTTAGCGACAAAGGAGTATTGAATGCAGTCTAACCCATATCCAAATGATCCAAATTATATACCACCTATCCAGGAGAGCCCGCAGGGAGTTCCTCCTTATCAGCCCGCACAACCTGTGTACCAGAATCAGCCAGGAGTGCCTCCCTATCAGGGTCAGCCGGGTGTTCCGTATGGGACTCCGCCCAACCAATATGGAGTTCCTCCTGCACAGTATGCCCCGAACCCGGCTCTAGTAAAGGAACAGAAACGGAAATATGGCGTCGCTAAGGTTATGGACTATCTTCAGTGGGTGCTTTTAGCTCTGGAGTTGCTGTTCCTGTTGCGTTTTGTCTTGAAGTTAATTGGGGCAGACCCTAACAATCCGTTCGCACAAGCCCTTTATAAGTTTACCGGGTTCTTTCTGTACCCGTTCCTTGGGATTATACCGTCTACTACAATCGGGCCTAATGGGAATGGGGTGATTGAGTGGTCTACGCTTATAGGTATGGCGGTGTATGCGTTGGTATTCTATCTTATTAAGCTGCTTTTGCGTGTGACAATTTCTAAGCCCCAGGAGCCTATTAATTAGAAGTACATATGGCAGGATGTGCCCCGGCACATCCTGCCATATGTACTTCTAAGGATATTACACGCCGGTTTGGGCTTGCACACGTCCTTCTTTGATGGCGGCGAGGAGTGCTGCATAGTCACGTTCGGCCTGGTCCGCGTAGGTCTCGGCGAATGTGGCAATGGCTCGATCAAAAGTATCCTTGCTACCCAGGTAGCCACTGATCTTCGCCGGGTCGCTGGTACGCGCGTGCGCTCGCGCCAGGGCTGTCGCACATAGCTCGACGTACGCGGTAAACCCTACTGGGACCAACGTCTCGATATCCGCCGACAACTTCATGTCGCGCAACTGTCGCGCATAGAAGTCCATGCCATTGAACGTCGACCAGCCCAGGAAGATATCACTGGCTGCCTGCATCATACGCTGGCCTTCCACCACCCGCTCCCCATGGTTTTTATACGGACTAGCCTCCAGGTAGGACTCGAGCACCGATGGGCCAGCTTCTTTGATCTGCATGAACAGTGGGTCATCACCCTCTGCTCCCCCCAGGCACAACACGACGGAGCAGCGCGTGCCCACGCTGCCCACTCCCACCACTTTCTGCGCGAGATCGACCGCGCGGTACTGCATGATGATCACGCGCCGCTCATCTGGCATGGACGCCAGGAATCCTCTCACCATCTCTCTCCACTGCCCAGTATCCAGATTGTTCTTGCTGGTGTCCAGCGGGTCGTAATGATAGATCAAGGGCGGCTCATCCTTGATGTGATACTGACCATTTACTAATTCGGCCAGCTTCGGGAAGGTTTCGATGCGGGTGCGCTTGCTGGCTTTTGCGGACGCTTGTTCCACTCGTTTTTTCAGCTCTTTGGTACCTGCCCCTGACATGCCACGTAGCATTGCGAGAATGGTCTCCACGTCGATGTGGTAGTACCACACATCCAGGTGGTTCATCAGGGCAAACTGCTGCATGCTCTCACGGTAGCGTTGCACGCACCTGAGCGCAGCTTGCCTGCTCTCCTCTTGGGTGTAGCCTTTATCTCGACCAGCTAAGACCACGCTGGCCACCATGCGCTTGACATCCCATTCCCAGGGCCCAGCCAGTGTCTCATCGAAGTCGTTCACATCGAAGACCTGCCTGCGCTCTGGAGAAGCAAAGACGCCGAAGTTGCTGATATGCGCATCACCACAGATCTGCGCCTGGATGCCTGAGACGGGTGTTTTCGACAGATCGTATGCCATGATGTCTGCTGTTCCTCGATAGAACGCGAAAGCTGACATCGACATGCGTCCAAAGCGGATGGGGACCAGGTTTTGCAGCCGTGTCTTATTGGCGTCTTCTAAAAGACTGATCGGGTCGGGACGCTCAGAGTCTGGCGCCCACTCCGCATGGCTGGAACGGGGCGCCTCGTTACGCAATGCCTTCCCGGCAGCATAACGTTCGGCTCGTGTTGTCAAATTCCGATCCCATTCAGCCGGTATACTGGATGGATTGGTTGTGGTGGTCATAAGATTCCTCCAATTTCTGTTGCTGTGTACGGAAGTTTACAAATCGTTGTTCATAGTATACGACGTGGGGGACAAAAACACATCCCGCAAATGCACTATGTTTGCATATATGAAGCAGTCAACAGGAGATTGTTCCTCAAACCATACACTCCTGTTGTTTTCAGAGTTCCTTTGCCTACACAAAATTAGCCGATCAATCCACCCAGTCCCTGACCCAACAATAACATGCCTAATACCAACAACAAGATAAACATTACAGTTGCGTTATTGGCCACCAACCACACCTTCCAACTGTTGAGCATTTTTCCGCTGACTGGCCTGCAAACAGATAGTACAAGACTGGCACGGCAACTGTTAGACTGGCGATGATGACGAAGACAGCAAGAACAATCCAGGGTTGAGCACTACTCAAATCCGATTGTGCAATAGACAGCGCCGCAGCAAGAGTCAATGCTAAATTTTTAGGGTTTACGCCTGCCAGTAAAGCAGCTAATCCAAATGCTTTTGCTGCAGTGAACTTGTCAATGGTCACCATCCATTTTGGCATGTGCGGCTCTTCGCCTTCTTTGGGGCGGCCTCTCCACTGACGAAATGACATGAAAAGAAATAATACTCCGAGCAACAGCTTGAGCACGTATGCCAAAGTGGAGGGTGTACCTCCAGTCGAAATCTTGCCAAGATTGGCCAGAACCAACACAATGCTGCCAACCACCACCAGGGCAAGTACCCAACCCACCAGGAAAGCGGTGCCGTTGCTCCTGGCTCGTTTGCTGAAGAGCATCAAGATAACAGCGATGATCGGCACCGGGCTAATAGCGACACCAATAGCTTGAGGCAGAATACTGCCGAGGGCGTTTTCCACTTCTTCTTTCCTTCAGATGAATTTAAATCAAGCCGGAAAACCTTGTTTTTCAATCATTATAGACGAAGTTGAGCACATTCAAGTGAAACGGGCAGATGGTTTTCAGGTCAACTCCTGCCCGTGTATGATCCATTGTATTTGTTTCCCTTGAATGTTAAGAGCTTGTTGTTGAACGGCAGATGGCCGTTTTTGATTGTCTACGCTTGCATGCGCGCGCGTTCTGCAATCGCATACTGGGAACCGGGTTTAGCCGGTAAAATCGCTCCGATGAGCCAGAGAAAAGGAATGAAGATCCCGATAATCCCCAGCGCGATGTATCCTTTCCGGAACGTGAGAAAACACACGGTGAAGAGTAAGAAAATGTAAAGGATTATAAAGAAAGAGGTGAAAATCCAATCGAGTACTGACATGTGAGAAACTCCTTGTATTACATGTTTGAACTGTGTGACTCAATCGTCCCCAAGTCTTGTAGAGGTAAGGGAGGAGGGAGCACCTGTGAACGCACAACAATGAGTGCGTTGGTTATCGAAAGAATGTGAGATTAGCAGGGTGATGGCCCCTTGTGGAACCATCACCTTGCCTTTGTACTTCATCACGAGAGATCAACTTGTCGCAACGTTACTCACGCATGAGCATTGTTTGCGCTTCTACTTCTTGATTAATGTTCAGATCACCGCTGACATCCACGACCACCCGCTTGACTGTACCGGTGAACGGCCAGGGATACTCACCCGGATAGTCCCCTGTGACAGGCTCGCCACTATCGCGCCCCACATTTAGCCCCTCGCCAGCAATCGAGAACTTACCTGGCTGGGTTCTCATCTTCATCTCGCCCACCTTCTCGTCGTTAATGTAGATGGCCAGCGTGCCGTTGGCAACATGTGGCGGATTCTCGACCTCTTTGGTGAAGATAGCTGAGAGCGTCGAGGCTCCTATCGGCACCGCTTTGTTCGAAACGACCTGCTGTTTGAGATCGCCGAGCCAGTTGTAGATGTAATGCATGTTGCCATCCTTCATATAGATGGCATGCCCACCAAAACGGCTACCATGTGCGAACACTACCCCCTCGGCGCCACCGTCAGGAATCTCGACTTCGGCTCTGATCGCAAAGGAGCGGTTGCGGATATTGACTGCCTGGGACTCGGGTATCTCAGTTGTGTCCGGGTAGTAGACATAGCGCTCGCGCGGCTTCGTCATTTGCGGACGCGGGGTTGTGATTATTTCGAGCGCTGAGCGGTCATCCAGCGGAAAGCCCTGGTATTTGCCCGCCTCGAAGAACCACAAATTGATCAGTTCCTGGAGCTTCTCCGGATACTGCGCGGCGAGATTGTGGCTTTCGGAGCGATCCTCGACCGTATTGTAGAGCTCCCAGGTATCCTTCTCGTAGTTGCCCCAGCCCGCGATCGTCGGGTGGGTAGTGACCGCCTTCCAGCCCTGGTGCCAGAGGCCACGCGAGCCTAACATCGAGTAGTACTGGGTCTGCCTGGCAGAGGGAGCCTTGGAGTCATCAAAGCTCGAGCGCATGCTGACACCCTCGATGGGACTCTGGGTATACCCCAGGACGACATCTGGAACTTCGACACCCACCACATCGAGGATCGTCGGTACGATGTCGATGGCATGGTGATACTGGTGGCGCACCTCGCCACGGCTCTTGATCCCCTTAGGCCAATGGATCAGAAATGGGTCGCAGATACCGCCGTTGTAGCTATAGCGCTTCCACATCTTGAATGGCGTATTGAACGCCATGGCCCAGCCGGTGGGGTAGTGGTTGTATGTTCGGGGGCTTCCCAGCACATCCAGGAACTTGAGGTTCTGCTCCAGATTATCAGGAACGCCGTTGGCTATTTTGTTCTCGTTAACCGAGCCGGTCGGGCCACCCTCACCACTGGCACCGTTGTCAGAGATCACAATGACCAGCGTATTGTCGAGTTGGCCTGTCTCTTCCAAGAAATCGATGATCCTGCCGATCTGGTGGTCGGTGTAGCTTAAGAAGCCCGCGTACACCTCGGCCATGCGCCGGTACAACTGCTTTTCCTCTTCAGGCAGTGCGTCCCACGGCTTCACATAATCTAATGGAGGAAATGGCAGACCTGTGGGGCTTTTTGTATCGGCAGTGGTACCAAGCGGGTTGATCGGAGGCAACGTGGTATTCTCTGGCACAATGCCCATTTTCTTCTGACGCTCGAGCACAAGCTCGCGGTAGTGTTCGTAGCCCATGTCAAACTTGCCTTTGTACTTGTTGGCCCACTCCTTAGGCGAGTGATGCGGCGCGTGGGCAGCGCCGGGGCAGAAGTACATGAAGAAAGGCCGATCGGGAGCCACGGCTTTGGCGTCCTTGATGAACTCTAGCGCCTTGTCTGCCAGGTCTCGCGAGAGGTGATAGCCTTTTTCCGATCCATCTTCCGTCGGAGTGCTTGGCTGGTCGACCGGGTGGTTATCGTGAATCAGATCAGGATACCAGTTGTTGGTCTCGGCACCCAGGAAGCCATAGAAGCGCTCAAATCCGCGTCCGACCGGCCAGTTGCGCTTGCTGGAGGCCATGTTCATCTCATCCTCGGCACACAGATGCCATTTGCCGAGCATATAGGTATTGAAGCCATTTTCGTTGAGCACTTCGGCGATGGTCGCGTTCTCGAACGGGATATGGCCGTTGGCATTGGGAAAGCCAATGGCCGCCTCTGAAATACAGGCCATACCATTGCTGGTATGATTGCGCCCCGTCATCAAACAGGCGCGTGTCGGCGAGCACAGTGCTGTGGTATGCATATTGGTGTAGGTGAGGCCACCCTGGGCCAAGCGACTCATAGTGGGTGTCTCGATCAAGCCGCCCCAAGGTTCCATGGCGGCAAAGCCCACGTCATCCCAGACAATGAAGAGGACATTGGGCGCGCCTTCTGGCGCCGTGGGCTGCAGATATGGCTCCCAATCTGGCTTGGAGTCGCGGATATCCAGGTTGACGACACCCTTAAATGGTTTGGTCACGATACGTTCTCCTTTAATTGATAGTACGTCGTTGAACTATTAGACTTTCAAGCTTCACTCGGCATGTTGAGCCGGACATCCGCAAGGGGTGTCCCTACATGCCACACGGTCACTTGAAGCTTGAAGGACTACTATGATAGTCGGATTCAAAATACGACAGGGTAGTTGTGTGCATCAGCATACAGAAACAATGCAGCTGAGTTGCTGGCGATTTTTAACGCGTACCTGGCATCTAGCTTCGTTTCGCTTGCTAAGAATGCAAAGTTCCAATATTTCCATGTTAAGTATACTCCCATTAAGAGGAAAACACATCCTTTAAATGTACTATTTTTGCATCTGGTGACAATCGGGGAGGACTTGAGTGGATATTGTCGTCTAAAGCTACAAATGGATTTGGTTCAGACTATTCAAATACTTCCCTCCAATCATTCTTCATGCTGACCACTGTTCATCCATACTCTTGTCAGCAAGTCTGTGTCACGGCGGCTCTCCTCACACAGTTCTCCCCCTGGCGATGCCGGGGAAGGTAGCCGCCTGGAACTGATCGAAGTACGCGAGCGCCTCTCTCCCGGTCGCCTCGTTCACGTTTATCTCTGGCGCGTGGCCGATCATCATCTTTTCGACGGCGATCGCCGTTCCCAGGAGATATTTGCCCAGCGGTGGGAGTAATCGGTCGAGACGGACGAGCGTTTCCGCCAGCGTCTGAACGGGTCGGGCAACCACGTCTGGCCAGTCCTCCTGAGGACGTGCAGTCTCTCGTTTGAGGATGGGGGCGATATCTGCAGCGATTGCATCGCGGGCGGTGAGCGGGCCTCCAATCGACCAGCGTTCACGCAGCGTGCGGATCAGCGAAGTGCTGCGGAACTCCTCGTTGACGACCGTCCGGCTGTCGATATAGGAGGAGATCGCTATCGTTGGTAGGCGGATACCCGAACGGTTGAAGCGGAACCCCATCTGTCCAACAGGGGAAGTGGGGTCGGGTGGGGGTGCTGGCGGCGGTGGGACGTGATCGTACGTGCCGCCGTGCTCGTCGAAGGTCACAAGCAGGAGGGTATTCGCGAAGTTCGATCCGCCGATCGTCGAGGATGCTCTGATCGCGTCATAGATCTTCGCCAGGTAGGCTTCGCCGCCGAGCAGCGAAGAGGGCGGGTCGACGGAGAGCCCACCAAAGAGCGCATTGACAGGCGGATGCATGTCGTTGTGGCCATGTATCATGTTCGGCTCGATGAACGCGTAGGCAGGCAGCGTCCCCCGCTCGGCGTCCTCGTAGAAGTCGTCGATCGAGGAGAAGTGCGTTATGAAGAACGGGAATAGTCGGCTCGCGTGGATCAACCCGGTGAAGCTGATGCGCATGTCGGGATCAACGTAGACACGCCAGGACACACCTGCCGCTTCGAGCCGCTCGAAGACAGTCTCCGCTTTGTTGTTAGCTGGGAAATTCTCGTAGGGCGCGTTGACGACGAAACCGGACGCAGACGCAGCATGGAAGAACGAGCGGTTGGTGAACGTCTGCGATGGCACTTCACAGAACCAGTGATCGAAGCAAGCAAACCCCCTGGCAAGCGTCGAGAGGACGGGCATCATCTCTGGTGTGTAGCAGGCCATGATCTGCGCGTATCCGTCGTACTGCGGCATGCGGCCTGTTTCGGCGTAGCAGGCATTAATGTAGTCGGTGACGAAACCATCCATCGTCGGCTGGCGAGCAAGGTCGTCGGGCGCGTTGAACGGAGCTGCCATCGCTTCGGCCAGTTTGAAGCGATTGTCCGGTGGAGACACTGTCCTGAACAACTGGGTGTTTACGTGTTGGTATTCTTCCCCCGGGTCGGGGTTGGGTGTGTTCATATTCTTTGCCGGGTGCACCGGGATGACCTCGCGCTGGGCGTCGGGGGCGTAGTCCGGGATCGGGTTGGAGAGGTTGCGGCCCGTAACGCCCTCGAAGGACGCGACCTCTCCAGGCTTGTAGAGATAGCCCAGCAGATTGTCGAAGGAACGGTTCTCAAACATGACCACGACGACGTGATCCATGCGATGTTTCGGGTCTACACCTGTCATGGTAATATCCTTTCAAATAGCGTCATTTTCTGTTCTCCTTGTGCGTGAAGTACTCTGTTGCACGACGAGAGTCAGATAGACAAAACAAAAAAGCAGTCTCGTAAAGGCGAACGAAGAAACCAGGCAGGTGAAAGCGAATCTCACACACGTTTCCACATGGCTGCATTTTGTTCGCTAAGTATGCAAGGTACCTACATTCCTATTCAGTATACTCCCACTAGAATGGAATCACATTCTTTCATCTCACAATTTTTATGCGTAGTCACGCCCCACACCCGGCCCGGCGGGTGACCTTGATGGTCACCCCTACAGATCAGCTTGATGTGGTGTCCTCTTTGGTTAGACCTACCGATCCCTCTGCCGCAGGTGCCTGCTCTGAAGTAGCTGGCTTCTCTGCTTCAACGACTTCCGATGAGGCTGTTGTTTCTTCCTTTTTGAGTGGGTCTTCCGAGACCACTTTTCCTGCAGGTACCTGGGGAGCAACTGCCCCTTTATTCGAGGCGTATAAAACACGCAGGGATGGGAAATGTCCAGTGCGTACAAACTGCCAACATACCCACATGAGCAGCACGAGTCCTGTCGCGAAGATGATGAAAAGCAGCGTTAGAGACACCGTGCCCACATCAATCAGCAGGAGGACAGCATTACTGGTCGCAGTGACACGCTGCTGCGTACGCGTTACCGTTGACTGGTACGTGTTGACGGCATCTTGAATCCGCACCAACGCGGCATCTATCGTGGCAGTTCGCTGTGTTACTGCTGCCATGACTGTTGTAACCAGGCCTGATTTCACATCTGCCAGTGAAGATTGCAGGTCTTGAACTGCTGTCTGAGCCTCTTGAGCGCGATCAGACACTGCGCTCAATTGGTCCGTGAGTGTCGGTACCTGTACTCCGGGCAAGCTGTTAAGCAGCTCCAATTTACTGTTAAGAGCTACAACAGCATCGTGGACAGCGGTAGCAGCAGTGCTCACATTTTCAATACTGGGAGCGAGGCTAGTATTGACAAGTTGATTGAATTTGTCGACGAGCGGGTTGCTGGCATCGATCTGATTGCCCAGATTGGCCGCTGCATCGTTCACCTGAGTAACCTTTTGTCGAGCGTCTTGTACCTGGGCATTCACGCGCTCCAGCCCGTTATTCACGGCCGTAAGTGTCTTTGTTGTCACATTAGTGATATCGATTACAGAATTACGCGCATTTGAACGAGCGTACCACACCCCGGCAATCCCCACAACACTTACGATGAATCCAAACACCGCTAGCAACATTAGGAGCGCGACCAAAATCCGAAAGATGATATCGAGCCAACGCCTGCGTGCTCTGGTCGGCTTTGACGAAACTGCTTCACTCATAAAACGAACCTCCGAATCGGAATGACTCCCCAAATACGCTCAAACGGTCTGATGATGATCTCGCAACGAGTATAGTCATGAGTTGATGAGTCACGTAGAGGACAAATAAATAGAGACTATAAAATCGTCAATAGTAAAAAAGATAAAAAGCCTGCCACTAGCTGCCTCTTCTTAGAACAGCTCAACTATGAACTCTACATTCTGTCGTTACTTACAGAAGGCAGATAGTTTCACAGTTATCAGTATACACCTTTGTAAATAAGAGCACATCTTTCCAACTTGCAATTTTTTTTGCGCCTATCCGCTCTTATGAACGTGTGTTATGCGCACGTTTTTGCTCATTCTAAAAGTACATAAAATAGTGTATTCTATAGATGTGTTTTTACCCCTTACTCTCTATACTCGAGGATAAGGCATAACAAGCCCTAAGTTATGATCCGGGGGATAAACATAAGGATATGAAAACAATGATTATATGGAGTTTATTGAGCAACGGAGCAAGCCCATCCAATATTGTTGGCCAGGTACCTAAGTTTGGCCCAAATTAACGGCCACATGAGCGCAAAGCAGGAGCTTGCGCAAGGGAAGGACTAAAGCCGATGCTAAGGGAGCAGTCTGATTGAGCACAACCTGCGTCACCTGCCCGCAGGCATCGGTCAGCAGAAAGCCACTGATATGAAAGACATCGCGCACCATACGCAAGGTCCCGTAGTGTTGCAACGTCGGGCTGTCCAGCCAGTGGCGAGCCCAGACGATCACATTGTGCGCCAGCGAACCCAGCAACGCGACCATCTGTTGAGCGGCAAAGCGTTTCTTGGAGCGTTTGGTGATGCCCAGTCCCTGCTTGTCACCCTTGAAGGAGGTTTCGACGGCGCCTCCGCGTTGATCATAGAAGGTGACATACGCCAGCAGCACCGCCGCTGGATCCTCCAACAACGAGAGCGGTTGCCCGGTCAACACGAGCACCTGGCGCGCCGACAAGGTAGAGATCAGCACGCCGTAAGCGAACTGCCCATCCTGTTGGCGGCAGCGCACCGCGATGCGCTTGACCGGACGCACATAGGCGCTGCTCACTTCGGTCACCCAGCCGAATTGCCGCTCAGGCTGCTGTGGGTCGGTGAACCAGTGCTCTACCGTGCCGGCCAGGCGTTTGGCCTGTTGGCCCGAGTAGTCTTTCCCCTGCACCTGGTACCCACGCGCCAGCAGCCAATTGACATCATCCAAACTGCCTCCTCCGGCATCCATGCGCACAATGGTGCGGCTGCGCTTGTACTCATCCAAGTGCAAGGTCTTTTCTGCCGCCAGCATCAGCGGCTGCAAGGCGCGCGTCAGTTGCGTCTTGCCATCAAAGAGCCGATCGACCACCACTTCCTGATAGCGGCTTGCCAACACGCGGCCCAATTGCCTTCCACGGCGGTTGCGCTGCTTAGCAAAGTACCCTTTGGTGGCAAATGCCGCTTTGGGGCCGCAGGGCATGCCACTCATATCCACATCCAGGATCTGGAAGTCAGCCTCATAGTCATGCTGGTAGCCTTGACTGTGCTGGCGATAGATCGTGTCCAGCGCGTGTTCCATCTGCTCCACATTCTCTGCTGTACAGGCATTCAACGTGTCTTGCACCACCGATTGCTCGGCACAACGGCTGCGCCCAAAGGCGCGCTGCAAGGCGGCATCGGCTCGCAAGCGTGTATTGATCTCGACCAGACCCTGGGCTCCTGCCAGCAAGCTGATCAGGGCATCGTAGAGTTTGTCAGTCGGACTATCCTTGATCGTCTTTTGCCCAATCTGCACGGTTTGCTCAATCGGTTCAAACACCTTCAGGTCTCTCAACTTGATCCCAATAGCGGCCAAGCTAACACAACTGCTAAACTGCTTGGTGGGTGGTGTGGTAGATTCGTTCATGATGATGCTCCTCCTATCGCTACGTTTTCTCTCTACGATAGGTATGGCTCATCATCTTTCTTTTTGCAAGCTCCTTTCTCGTGGCATTCTGCCACTACTTTGGGCCAAATTTAGGCAGGTAGAATTCCTCATCCTCTTACTCATCGTGACCTTGCTTGTGGCTCTGCTTTCACGGCGCTTGCGCTTGCCTTATACACTTTTACTGGTGATCGTCGGCTTTGTCGTTGGAATCTTACCGTTTATTCCAAACGAACATGTCGATCCCAACATCATCTTATATGTCTTTATTCCCGCATTACTATTCGAAGGTGCCTGGAACGCCGAGATCGATAGGTTAGTGGCCGATTGGCTACCCATTGTCTTGCTGGCTATACCTGGAATGGTGCTCTCCCTGCTTGTGGTAGCAATTGTTCTGCATTTTGGCATCGGCCTGACGTGGTTGCTGGCCTTGCTGGTGGGCGCTATAATCGCACCAACCGATCCAGTTGCGGTCATTGCTTTGTTTCAGCAGCTTGGTGTGCCCGATCGCTTACGTACCCTCGTTGAAGGAGAAAGTATTTTCAACGATGGCACCGCGGGCGCGGCCTACGAACTGATCCTGGCGGTGCTGCTACCAACTCTGGGTTTGGCTGAGGCGTCTGGCAACCCCACATTCCTGAATACCCCGGTTTTTGGGATTGCTGGAGAGGTGCTCTGGCTCATCTTCGGAGGCTTGCTGCTCGGCTTTGCTGTTGGTTGGGTCGCCTCACATCTCGTACGCCGGATCGATGATCGCATGGTCGTGATTACCATCACCGTCACTGTAGCCTATGGCATGTACCTGGGAGCAACGGCTTTGCATACATCGGGATTACTGGCCGTGGTGGGGGCCGGGCTGGTCATGGGCAGCTATTGTCGCAAGAACGCTATGTCTCCTCGCACGATCGAAGCAGCTGATGACGTCTTGGAATTCATCGACTATCTTGCCAATTCCTTGCTCTTCCTACTGCTGGGTTTTGAGCTAGCATTGACTCATATTGTGCAATCATTCCAGGGCATATTTTTTGGTTTGCTCGGGGCCGTCATCGGTCGCTTATTAATGATCTACATATTCATTCCATTGCAGGACGTCGTGGCTCGCTTGTGGTGACACTTTACTCCCGAATGGCATTCCAGATTTCCGCGCCCGCGTCCTGTACCTTCGGCGTGGAGACCAGTGATGGTACTTTCGGGACTGCGTGGCGCGCTTTCGCTGGCACTGGTGTTGAGCTTGCCAATAGAGCTTGAACAACGAGATCTGTTAACGGATATTGTCTATGGTGTGATCCTGGTGACGCTACTTGGACAAGGGCTGACCCTGCGTGTGCTTCTCCCTCGTTGGAAAGAGAAATTAGTACGTGCAGAAGTGGAGGAGCCTTTGCCCACACAGGCTTAACCGATCTCATTCATGATGATTCATTAGCGCCAATCATGCCTTCGGCTTCGGGTAAATCACCACGCAGACTTTCGATGAGGATGAAAACGCTAATCACAAACACCCATGAAGGAAAGACGAGCATCAACCAGGATGTGAAATCGCTGCTCACCAGCAGCACCAATGCCAGCGCGTAGGAAAGGAACACAAACACACGCGGCATCACGCCAGTACGCATCCAGAGGGTGGCCAACGCAATCATGAACACACCCGCCATGCGAACGGCATACACTTTCGTGATCGTGTACATCACTGCGCGCCCAAAGATAAGAACGCCGCTCTTCGTCAACGTATCTGGTTCGATGGCATAGCTGGAAAGAATACCACCTGCAATCGCAGCGGAGGCAAACATCATCGCCAGAAACAGTAACCCACTGCCAGAAAACACAGTCGAAAAAAATTGGTCTTCCATTTTTCCAAGGCGATCGCGCACCACACCCATGAACCACAGGAAGGCTATTCCAGAAAAAGGCACCAGCGTCAGCGCCAGCGTCAGCGTCGTCGTATTCCCCTTGAGCCATGCGGCTGTATTCGACCCACTTAATTCTTCGGGGATTGCGAGCCGCATGAGCACAATGCTAATTGTGAACAACACAGCAAAGATGATCCCTGCGACTGCTGCGGCGCGTGGAGTCCTGATGGCTTGACGCGTCAAGGTAACACGTTGATTCATTACTTGCTCCTATCAGTTGTGCCAGTGCCCGAGACCTGACAAATTATAGTTGTTCACATCGTCACCTATCCTCACGGAAAGCACATCAATCTTTGTACTTAGTATAGCAAACAAAGAACAGAAATACATCTTTAAATCACACTATTTTTGTGCGCCGCTGGAAAGGAAGTTTCAGAAAGTCAGTCCATGTTGGGCACATAATCTATATCGCTGAAGATAAAAATAGTGTATCATCGTCGAAATCTATTTTATTTGCACTTATGTACATACACGTGCAAAGAACTTCAAATGATGTTGATTGCACGTGAGACAACGAACCCAATAAGAATCAATGCAAACACTGACTCTATCATCACGAGAAATTTCGCACGATGTGACAAGGGCATGGTATCGGTTGGACTAAAAGCTGTTGCTGCGGTAAAGGCCAGGTAGAGGTAATCAAAAAATTGTGGCGCCCAGTTCTCATCAAGTCCGCCTATCTGCTGGGGAAACAGGAAGTCAGTCGCCTCGCGGTCGGACTTCCTGCGTTGCTCTGGACCTCCTCCATCAATTGCCCAGTACCATAATGCGAACATGAGGATGTTGAAAGCATACAACAACAGCCCGGAGTAAATCAAGACAAACCCTTTTTGTTGTCGTGGCAAGTTAAACATCAAATTCGCAATCCCTACCGCAAAGGCAAAGGTCACGATCCCAAGCAGGATCCTGGAACCGACGCTGAACGTGGCAGGCGAAACTCTTCGCCTGATCAATAAGGCAATCACTACGGGGAGTAAAAGCACTCCCTCAAATGGCAATAAGAGCCAGCTCGGGCCGATACTAATTCTAAACGGAAGGAGCGCATACAGCACACCAATAACGACGAGAGCCAGGATTGCAGCCCAATGTGGAGGTGGAACACTCCTTCCTTTTTTCGGTCCAGCGCCTGGTTTTTGCTCATGTTCGCCGGAAGAATCCGCTCCGTTCTGATCGATCGTTCTCATGTGTAAGACTGCTCCAATTTCCGGCACTAGCAAGACCGCTTCGCTCGAGATTTGAAATGCTCTCTCTGTTATATCGACGTACCATACTCAAGAAGAGAGGTGTTTAGACCCAGGAATGAATCCATATTACCAGACTGGTCCCCTGGCCAAACACGACTGTTATGAACGAGTATCTCCTAAAATTTCACCAGGAGCATATAGCCGAGGCTAGAAAGTAATCGTTCCATAATTGTACTCGTCCTCGATGAATTGCGCAATCTGTTAATTAGCGCATTAGCGCCGGTTCTACCAACAATAAGTGCTGAATGGGAAAAGAGACCAGGACAGCGCTGGCCACTTCTCGTCTTGCCAACGATGCTCGCGAAGCTTGAGAGCATTTCTGGCACCCGACAGGTGGTGGAGCCCACATCTATTAAGAATATTGTGTGATTTTGTTCTTCGGGTTATACTACATGTGGTTACGTACGTATAACATATAAATATTTAGTAAAGGAGAAATCTTATGACTCTCGGTCCATTAGAATACCTCGTTGTTGCTTTCGAGGGTAATCGATTTTCGGGTGAGATCCTTACTGCACTGCATGATGCGCAGGAGAAAGGCATTATCCGAGTGATTGATCTGCTTGTAATCAAAAAAGATGAGCAAGGCAACGTGATGGCACTTGAATTGAGCCAACTTAGCGAAGAAGAAGCTCGGCCATTCAGCTTTTTCGCAGGTGGTATACTGAGCATCTTCGAGCCAGATGATGTTGAAATAACAGCCAGTGAAATGCCTAACAACAGTGCGGCAGGTCTGTTGCTAATCGAGGACACCTGGGCAATTCCCTTAAAGAAAGCTCTTTTGAATGCAGGAGCTGTTGCCAGAGCTGGCGGCATGGTGGCCCCGGAAGTAGTACAAGCGATTGAGGCAGAAATCGAAGCGGAAGCTGCCGAGAAGAATCAGTCTGAAGTCAAAGCTACAGAGTAGCTCAACAAAGAAGGAGAAAAACAATGATGATGCGAAGAAGAATTAGAAGAAGAGCCATTGTAGGGACCGCTGTAGTCGGAGGAGCGGCCTATGCGGCTGGTCATCATACTGCTACGAAGTCGGCGCAGCAGCAACAGACGGATGCCCAGCAGAATGCGCAGATTGCCGATGTGCAGGATCAGCAAGCAGCGCAACAGCAGCAAGCAGCGCAACCAGTATACCAGCAGGCACCTCCACCCCCACCACAGGCTGCTGCACCAGCACCTTCTACTGGCCTGAGTACTGATGACATTAACCAATTAAAGCAACTCGGTCAGTTGCACGAGTCGGGGGTCCTGACCGACGCAGAGTTTGAGGCCGCAAAGGCGAAGATTCTGGGGATCTAATAAGCGCGACTTGCGGTTTTGTTATGCACTTTAAATAAAAAACACCTCACGTACGTGAATTATTGCTGCTAGTATCAGTATGGCTTACAGGATGACCGCAAGAGTGCGATGCTGCTTTACTCTATTCTGTGTTATTGAAGAAATATGTAGAGTAAGGAATCACTTTTGCGGTCGCACATTTGCACCAAATATAAGGTGAACAACGAAAAATGAATGTTTTTGAAGAGTTTAAGTGGAGAGGCATGCTCTACGACGCCTCTGAGGGGCTGGAAGAAGCACTCGCCAATCACAGTATTACAGGTTATATTGGCTTTGACCCAACCGCTGCGAGCTTGCATGTCGGCTCATTGTTGCCCATCATGGGACTGGCGCGACTGCAACAGCACGGCCACACACCAATCGCGCTCGTAGGTGGCGGCACTGGTATGATTGGCGACCCCAGTGGCAAAACACAGGAACGCCAACTCCTCTCGAAAGAGCAGATTGAGTTCAACGTTGAAGGCATCAGGACACAACTCTCACTTTTTCTTGATTTTGAGGCAAAGACAAATCGAGCCATGCTCATCAATAATGCAGACTGGCTTTCTCCTATACCCATGGTTGATTTCCTGCGTGATGTTGGCAAGCACTTCACCGTAAACTACATGCTCGCCAAAGAATCGGTGAAACGTCGTTTTGAAGAGGGAGATGGTATCTCCTTCACTGAGTTCAGTTATATGCTTCTGCAATCTTACGATTTCCTGATTCTACATGACCGCTACGGATGCACGCTACAGATGGGAGGCAGCGATCAGTGGGGTAATATTGTAGCTGGCACGGAACTCATTCGCAAGATGCGAGCAGCGAAAGGGTATGGTCTGGTTTTTCCGCTCGTGACAACCTCTGCCGGGATCAAATTTGGAAAGACCGAAGCCGGATCAGTCTGGCTTGATCCAAAGCTGACCTCTCCGTATCGATTCTACCAGTTCTGGGTCAATATTGATGACAGTGACGTAGTTCAGTATCTGAAATTCTTTACTATGCTCGATCAACGAGCAATTGCAGAACTGGAGCATGCGGTTGTTGTTGCGCCTGAGAAACGCGAGGCGCAGAAACGCCTCGCCGAAGAAGTCACGCGCACAGTGCATGGCGAAAGTAATCTGCGCAAAGCGATACAGGCATCGCGAGTATTGTTTGGCGGTGTGATAGAAGATCTAAGTGCCAGCGATGTACTGGACATTTTCGCGGAAGTACCCTCTAGCACTATACCTGGAGATACTTTTGAAGGGGATGGCGTATCACTCTTGGATCTGGTGATAAGCAGTGGATTCGCTACATCGAAAGGCGCGGCCCGACGCCTGATCGAAGATGGAGGTATCTACATCAATAATCGGCGTGTCTCAGATGTCGAGGCAACAATCGGTCACTCAACGTTGATTGAAGGACAATATCTTGTCCTACGCAAAGGAGCCAGAAATTACCACCTGGTAAGGATTGTCTAGGCAATTAATGCTTTTCACTTATGATATTTTCTCATTACCTCGAACCAGCGATGTCAAGACGCCAAACGCGGCCACACACGCGCACGTTATAAAGGCAGCGTGAAAACCATTGATGAATGTCTGTTGCAGATAAATGACTTGTCCGGGAGGTAACGACTGGGAAGATTGATTGGAGCTAAGTATAAGACCCGCTGTAGCGCCTCCGAAGGCAGCAAAAATAGCTCCCGCAAGCGCCACACTCAAGCTTTGACCAACGACACGACCCGTAGCCAGGAAACCTGAGGCTGTACCCTGCTGATTACGGGGAGCAGCGCCCATGAGCGCACTGTTATTGGGCGATTGAAAGATAGCCTGACCTGCTCCAGTGACAACCAATCTCCAGACGATGTCCCATACCGGAGTGTGGGCATTAAGCTGACTAATGAGAACCAGCCCTAAGCAGGCTATTGTTAATCCGCTCGCGGCCAGCCAGCGAGTACCAATTCTATCTGCAAGCGCGCCACTGAAAGGCGCTATCACAGCGATTGTAAGTGGTAATGGCGTGAGCAATAATCCTGCTTCCGCAGTTGAGAATCCGCGTAACTCTTCCAGATAAAACGGCAACATAAAGCTAACAGCGAAGAGGGCCAGGAAACTCAAAATAAGGCTTATATTGGCCGAAAGGAAGACACGCCGTTTTAGCAACGAAAAGTCTATGATCGGGTTTGATACATGCCTCTCAACGATGACGAGTGTGACTATGGCAAGAATACTCACAATGAGTGTGCCAATCAACAATGGCGAGTTCCAACCCCATTCCTGCCCAAATGAAAGTCCTAGCGTAAGAGCCACCAGTCCAACACCCAGCAATACAGCACCCACGGGATCAAAGCGGCCCGGATTCTTATGCATTCGCTCGGATAGAACACGTAAGGTCGCGATTACGCCAATAATTCCAAAGGGAACGTTCACATAGAAAATCCAGCGCCATGTAAAACTCTCAGTGATAAGACCTCCAAGTGTTGGGCCAACACTTACACCAAGCGCAACAATGACGGCATTCATGCCAAGCGCCCGTCCACGTTCATTCGCCGGGAATGCATTAGTGAGCATGGCGGGACTCACAGCCATGATGAACGCTCCTCCCAGGCCTTGTAATGCTCGCGCAGCAATCAACATGCCAAGTGAGACTGAGGCGCCACAGATAGCTGAACCGGTTGTGAAAATAATAAGCCCGGCAATCCATATTGGTTTGCGACCTATCATGTCGGCAAGGCGCCCTGTAGTCAACAACACACCCGCAATGACCACGAGGTACGCGATAATTATCCACTCTATTGCGCCATTCAAGGGAACACCAAAATAGTGAGCAATGGTAGGAAGACTGATGTTCACAATTGATGTATCGAGCGTTGCCATAAAGATGCCAATAGCCAGGATCGCCAGCACCGCCCATTTATTGGCATGTTCCTGTCCATCATCTTTATTGGGAAGAGCATCACTCTTGCCTGGTGATAGCACTTCGCTTGTTTCCCTGGTCGTGGAAGCGCCGGTAGAAAGGTCCTGTTTTTCCAGTTCGGTCTCTTTATGTTGCATTTCAATTCTTTTTAGGGGACAGCATCGTTAGATGTTACACGTATATAACGATATCAATAAGAACAAAGAATACCCATGGTCCTATTTCACAAAGAAATAGATCGTCATAACGGTACCTACCAAAATAACAAAGCCACGCACTATACGTTGGTCGAGTCGGCGAGCAAGAGAAGCGCCAGAAAAGCCACCCACTATTGCTCCAACAATCATGACAAGTGCTTCCGGCCAGAAGACAGCGCCTGCGATGATGAAGGTGATTACCGCGACACCGTTGATACAACTTTGCAATACAGTCTTCAATCCATTCATTTCGTGAATGTTCTCCATACCCATAATTCCCAACGAAGCCAGCATCATAATACCTATACCTCCACCGAAGTAGCCTCCATAAATGGCAATGATCAACTGGAGTAGTGAGATACCAGCCAGTCTGCTCCAGGAGATGCGCGTTTCCTTTGTCGTAGGCTCTCGTTTACGCAGGCGTGCTGTGATGAATGGACTAAATGCAAACAATACCGTTGCTAACAGTAAGAGATAGGGTATGAGTCGCACAAAGGTCGATTGTGAAGTACGAAGCAGTAAGACAGCGCCAAGAATGCCGCCTATCAGGCTAGTGCCAACAAGCACCATCATCAACACCCGATTCTGCTTTGCAATTTCTTTACGATACGCACCTACACTGGCCAGTGAACCAGGCCATAGCGCCACAGTGCTTGTCGCATTGGCCTGAATAGGTGGAACACCTGAAAAGATCAGAGTAGGGAATGTGATGAAGCTGCCACCTCCGGCAACGGAGTTGAGTGCGCCGCCAAGCATAGCGGCAAAGAAGAGAATGAGGGCTGATAAGAATGTCATTAGAGTTCGAGCCTTATATCACGCACTGTATTCACAGCATTAACATTCGAATGCCAATTGCCACTAATCTCTGTTGCCAGACATTCCAGGTCGGTCCAGACTACATCAACAGGCTGTACCACAGATTGTTGTGGTTTGCAAACAGATACAAAATGTGCAATAACTTCACCACGTTTGGTCATTTCAACGGTCTCACCTTCTTCCTCAACCCAACATAGAATCTCACTGATACACTCTTTTAATTCACGCACACCAAGCGTCTTCATACGTTCTTCCTCTCCCAGATAGGTTGTGGTCACATTTGTACCTACATTATTGCAGGTACTGTTTCTAATCGCAATTCCTACACCTCCCCAAACACAATTTTCCCTCCTAGAATGGTTGCCTGCACTCCATTCTGGTGCATTCTCTCCTGAGGCACACTGAGAATATCTTCAAGCAATACTATGGCATCACCTAACTTTCCAACCGTCAACGATCCCTTGCTGTCTTCCTCAGCGCCAGCGTATGCTGCCCCCATGGTGTAATACCAGATTGCTTCTGCAACGGGTAAAGCCTGGTCTGGAAGCCAGGGTGGGCGCTGGTGCGCTGTAGCAGGATCATTGCGCGTGGTAGCAGCATAAAGAATATGTAGTGGATCAAACGTCTCTACAGGGGCATCTGAGCCTAGAGCGAGAGGAATGCCCATCTGCTGCATTGTGCGATAGGCGTAGGCGCGGCGGTGACGCTTGCCCCAATAGCGTTCCGCGATGTCGCGATCGGCGACTGCGTGGTATGGTTGCACAGAGGCAACAACGCCGAGGCGGCGCATACGTTCCAGGTCTTCGGGAGTAATCAACTGCACATGTTCGAGGCGGTAACGAAGACGTGGCGCTTTTGCAGCATGTATTTCATCCAGGTGTCGCTGAGCCAGCTCGAATGAATTGAGCGCGACATGGGCAGCGCGGTCGCCTATGGCGTGGATAGCAACGCTCATTCCCAGTTCAGCCGCCGCGCTCACCGTCTCGTTCATCTCCTGCTCGGGTAGCACCAGTATACCATGATTGCCGGGATTGCCCTCAAAGCCATCGAGCATAGCAGCCGTTTGCGAACCGAGCGTGCCATCCGCAAAGATTTTGATGCCACCCAATCGCAGCATGTCATCGCCGAACCCCGTTCGCAAGCCCAGTTCCCGAAGTTCAGGCAGCATCTTACGTGGCAGAATCATATGAACACGCATGCCTAATACACCTTCTTCACGTAGTTGTTGAAGGAGGGTCAGTGTATCGCTATCCTCCATATCGTGAATAGTAGTCAGGCCTGATTGCTGCAACTCTTTCAGTTTTCCTTGCACGAGGTGACGAGTCAACACCGGATCACGCCTGTCAATGATGCCATATACCAGAGAGGTAGCGCCTTCTTCTTGCAAAACGCCTGTAGGTTCTCCTGTACTGTCCCTTAAAATGGCTCCGTTCGAGGGATCGGATGTCTCTGCCGTGATACCTGCTCGTTGCAGAGCTAGCGAATTTACCCATAGCAGGTGACCATCTTTGCTTGCCAGGGCTACAGGATGCTCTGGCGCCGCGATATCTAAAGATACTTTCGTAGGAAAGTGCTCGCCAGGCCAGACATTCTTGTTCCACTGGCCACCCTGTATCCATTGACCTGTCGGAGTCTCGATTGATCGCTGGCGCACAAGCTTTGCGACATCATCCTCACTTGAGCAAGTCCCAGCATTGACGTAATAAGAACGATTTGCAGCATACGTCAAGTGGATATGGGCATCAATGAAGCCCGGTAATAACGTTCTTCCTCGCAAATCAACTAGTTGAGCATGCCTGTCTCCAACACGCCGCACTTCGTCGTTGTCACCCACAGCTAGAATACGACCACTCATTGTATCAATAGCTAACGCCTGCGCACGTGGTTGGGTGGCATCCATGGTATAGATATTTCCATTGAGAAAGAGAATGGTGCTCATTTTGATCAATACCTCGAAATCAAATAGACGCTGACGATAATAAGAAGTCCACCTATGATAGTTGTTGGTAAAATCTGGTCGTTTAGCAACACAATGGCAAGAATTGTGCCAAGCAATGGTTGTACAAAGAGCGTAGAAGCCGCGGCTGAACCCTCTATCTGCTCCAGGCCCTTGAACCAGGCAAGATAGGCAACAACGGTCGACATGATGGCCAGCCAGCCTAGACCCAGCCATGCAGTTACGCTCAATGGCTGCCAACCACTGTATAAGACCTCTCCACCTGCAATGGGTATCCAGACAAGAGCGCTGCCTACAATAGCGGCGGATGTAATCAACAAAGGTGGATGCTTCACAAGCAATGACTTCCCACGCACAGTGTAGAACGCCTCACAGATTAACCCCAATATAACCAGCACATCACCGAAAATGCGCAGAGCACCGCCTCCAGAGGGAATATTTGGAATGAGGCTTCGCTCCACAATTAGATACACCCCAAGCATCCCGAGGAGAAGCGCAAATCCAGTCAAGAACTTAAAACGCTCGTGCAACAGTAACCAGGAGAGCACGGCAGTAAAAATAGATTCGCTAGTGATAAGCAAGGCTACATCCGAAGCTGTCGAGAAGGCGAGTCCCCAAAATTCAAATGTCTTAGCGAGGACAATACCGATAATCGCTAGCAAAGCAAGCTGCGGTAGGTCACGACGCGTCAGATTCAAATCTTTGCGCAGCACAATCAGCAAAGGTAGGAGAACCATGGCTGAAATAATCATTCTTAGCGCATTCATCATATTTGCCGAAATGTCCCGCAGAACATACTTGGCAGCAACGTAGCTACACGCCCAAAGTACATTAGCCAGAATGAGCAGAAACCATGAAATCGTCGGGCGAGGACGGCTAGTGGAACCGAGGGACATGCAGTACTCCTGAATGAATGCGGAATTATGGCTTTTAATAGATGAATCTTGTCGCACCTTTACATCAGGGTAAGCATATCAAGCGTGAGAGAAAGTTGTCAATGAGAGTGGATGAATGAATTGCGCGTATTTGCCTCTGCCCACTACAAAATGGGACGATTTTATGGTATAAATAAATCTGTAATGACATTCTCTTTTACTTCGTATCGTATGTCAATTGATGTACACTCCTTTACCTGTAGCGCTTTCTCGAAATGCGTCCACAGTACTATGTAGTTCGCTTTACAGTGTTCGTTACTCACCGTTAACGTATTTATTTTGCTGTATGCGTGCTGCAATGCCCACCATCTGCAAGATCTGACTTTCTAGCCTGAAGAGCAACATTCTCTCACAAGGTTGATTTTCATCAGGTTAAGAGTAAGGAGCTTGCTGAAGGTCTATCTTCCCTGGTTGCACTCAACCGAAAGGACCACTTCAATGAAGAACGGCACATTTGTGCTCGATGCGCACACTGGATTCTGGGATGCGAGTAAAGAGAACTG
>Ga0116218_1000214_pt1 | contig 40969 bp, 31 predicted proteins | sample Sb_taG_2_FD_88966 | JGI IMG/M metagenome (GOLD analysis project Ga0116218, IMG submission 88966) | Peat soil microbial communities from Weissenstadt, Germany - Sb_50d_5_LS metaG | ecosystem: Environmental > Terrestrial > Soil > Wetlands > Peat | place: Germany: Weissenstadt | collected 2010-09-21 | reverse complement strand
TCTACAACCACGTGCCGAGCAAGGATGCGCTGCTCGACGGCGTGGCCGAGTACGTGATGTCCGGAATCGAGGTCCGCACCGAGCCCGACGCCGACTGGCAAGACCAGGTCCGGGCGCAGGCCCGGGCATTCCGCCAGATAGCACGAGCGCACCCGCGGTGCACGATGGTGGTGGTCAGCCGGCCGAACAACTCCGCCGCCGCGCTGCGACCTTTTGAGCGGGCGCTGGCCACGCTGGCCGGCGCCGGGTTCAGCGGGGCTGACTCGGTGCGGATCGTGCGGGCGTTCATCGGGTACGTCATGGGCTGCCTGCTCCGCGAGGTCGGGGTCGCGCCGTCGCTGGCGCACCCTGACGATGTGGCCAGCCGCGGCGGGGAGTCGGACCCGGCCGAGTTCCCGCTGCTCACCAGCCTGTCGGCCGAGCTCGGACGGCGCGATCACGACGCCGACTTCGAATTCGGCCTGGACTTGCTGGTCCGGGCGGTCGCCGAGCTCCGCCCCGCCATGCACTCCTGACTCCGGCCGACTCCTAGCCGCAACCCCGCCCCGGCCGTGCGCTCCTGACTCCGGCCGCAACCCCGCCAGGCCGTGCGCTCCTGAACTCCGGCCGACTCCCAGCCGCAACCCGCCGGGCAGGCCAGCCGCGCACCGTTGACAGACGTACAACGTACGTGCTTCGGTAGGTCACGGGTGTCCCGCCGCGCTGGAGGTTGCGTTGTCTACCCAGGAGCTCTACACGACCGCGCCCGATCAGCCAGGCTGGGAAGTCCCGATGGCTGGCAGCTCCCGGTTCACCTGGGAGTACGACGAGGGCAGGGCCAGGCTGCTGGCCCTCTACGCCAAGGGCAAGGACAAGCAGTGGGACGCCACTCGGCGGATCGACTGGGATCTTGAGGTCGACCCGCACGACGTGCTCGGCGCGCCGGACCAGGCGCTGGCCATCTACGGGACCAAATACTGGGACATGCTCGGCCCGGAGAACATCAAGGAGCTGAGACGGCATTCGGCATCCTGGCAGTTCTCCCAGTTCCTGCATGGCGAGCAGGGCGCCATGATCTGCGCGGCCCGGATCGTGGAGTCGGTGCCCGACCTGGACGCCAAGTTCTATGCCGCGACCCAGACGATGGACGAGGCCAGGCATGCCGAGTTGTACGCCAGGTTCCTGCACACCAAGATCGGACTGGTCTACCCGATCAACAGCCAGCTGCAGGCGCTGCTGAACGACACGCTCAACGACTCCCGCTGGGACATGCCCTACCTCGGCATGCAGGTGCTGATCGAGGGTCTCGCGCTGGCCGCGTTCGGCCTGCTGCGAGACATCACGAACAAGCCGCTGCCCAAGCAGATCCTCGCCTACGTGATGCAGGACGAGGCCAGGCACGTGGCCTTCGGCCGAATGGCGCTGCGCGACTACTATCAGCAGCTCAGCGCCAAGGAGCTGGCCGAGCGCGAGGATTTCGTGATCGAGGGCTGCTACCTGATGCGGGACCGGCTGCGCGGGGACGAGATCTGGGACAACTTCGGCATCCCGCGCAAAGAGATCAGCGAGCTGACCGAGAACTCCGAGTACTCAAGGATGTTCCGGTCCCTCCTGTTCAGCCGCCTCGTCCCGTGCGTGCGCGACGTCGGCTTGTGGAGCGAGCGGCTGCAGCAGGCCTACGCCGACATGGGCGTACTGGACGCGGCTCGGGCCGATCTGGAGGCCCTGATGAAGGCCGACGAGGAGATCGCCGAGAAGCTGGACGCCGAGCGCTTTGCCGCCGAGGAGGCCGCCCGTGCCGCCGAAGTAGCCGACGTCATCACGGCCGCCTCCGACCAGGAACAGGACTAGGCCCGGCACCGGACTAAACCCAGCACCGGACTAGACCCGGCACGGACTAGACCCGGCACCGGAACAATACCCGCACCGGCCTAAGCAACGCATTGACTAAGCGCAGCAGCGGGAGGCGTGGCCTCGTCTGCTGCACCGCAGAGTCGTCCACATATACCCCCAGGGGTACTATGGAAGGATGAGCGGTTCAGCTGGAAATCAGGACACCAGTCACCGCGAGCAGCATTCGTGGCCTCCCGCGGATGTATCCGGCGTGCTAGCCGTGGTCGCGCACCCGGATGATGAATCATTCGCGCTTGGCGCGCTGCTAGACCGGCTTGCCAGCAGTGGCGTGAGCACCTCCGTGCTGTGCTTTACCCGCGGCGAGGCTTCGACGCTGAACGACGGCTGCGGCGAACTGACCGCCAGCCACGAAGACGAGCTGGCAGCCATCCGAGGCGGCGAGCTGCGCGCCGCAGCAGCTGAGCTTGGCATTGCTTCGGTGGAGCTGCTTGACTACCCAGATGGCCGCCTCGGCCAGTTCGGACTGGACGAGTTGGCCGGTCACATCGGTCGGCTGATCGCCGTGCAGAACCCCAGCCACCTGCTGGTGTTCGACTCAGGCGGTGTCACGGGTCATCCCGATCACCAGCAGGCCACCGCCGCAGCAGTAGCCGCAGCGCGCACCGCCGGTCGCACCGTGCTGGCCTGGGCACTCCCCGCGGCCGTGACTGACCAGCTGAACAACATGTTCGGCGGCACGTTCGTCGGGCGCAAGCCGGATGAGATCGACGCCGTGTTGAGCGTCTCCCGTGCTCGCCAATATCGCGCCATCGCCGCCCATCGCAGTCAGTCGCTGCACAATCCCGTGCTCGGCCAGCGGCTGGCGCTGCTGCGCGACCGCGAGCACCTGCGGGTTCTGTACCGCCCAGCACAAGACCGCCCAGCACAAGACCGCCCAGCACGAGACCGCCCGGCACAAGGAGATGGCCACATGTCCTATGGATACTCCGTCAGGCTGCAAGAACCGTTCTCGGCTCAGGTCGTTGACCGGGTCCGCGCGGCACTGGGTGAACAGGGCTTCGGAGTTCTGACCGTGATCGACGTTCAGGCGACCTTGCGGGCGAAACTGGGCGTGCAGATGGAGGACTACCTGATCCTGGGCGCCTGCAATCCGCCGCTGGCTCGGCAGGCGCTGGACATCGACCGGCAGATCGGCCTGCTTCTGCCGTGCAATGTCGTCGTCCGTGCAGCCGGGCCTGACGCCACGCTGGTTCAGGCGCTGGACCCGCAGATGATGCTGCAGATCACCAGCCAGCCGGAACTCAAGGCTGTCGCAGACGATGCCGCGAGCCGGCTGCACGCCGCACTCGACCAGCTCTCCAGCTGACAGAGCGAGGTAGTCCCCCGGCCACCCCGGTGCCACACGGGACCAAGGTCCGTGCTAGACGGGACTCCAGGACGTGGTCACCTATACCCCCACGGGTATAACCTTCGCTAATAGTGGTGACCTTCCGAGCAGGTGCGAGGAGAGATGGACATGGTTCAGACTCAGGCAGCAGCGGTCCTGGAACCGCTCGACGACCACCGGATGGACATCACCTTCCTGGCCGGCGAGTCCTACGAGGTCGCCATGCGCGGGCACCGGGTGCTCGTGGATCAGCCGGTCGAGGCCGGCGGCGAGGACGCCGCGCCGACCCCTACCGAGCTGTTCGTGGCGTCGCTGGCCACCTGCGTCGCCTTCTACGCGGGCCGCTACCTCACCAGGCACGGCTATAGCCGGGACGGACTGGCCGTGTCAGCGAGCTTCGACATGGCCACCGACCGGCCTGCCCGGGTGAGTGATATCCGGCTGGCCGTCCGGGTCCCGGCCGATCTTCCGGCCGCCCGCAGGCCGGCCCTGAGCGCGGTGATCTCGCATTGCACCGTGCACAACACACTCACCTCACCGCCGGCGGTCGCTATCGATCTGGTGTGATTGCCCTGCCAGCCCAGCGCGCCATGGGAGACGGGAGACTACGTGCGCATCTCGGTCGACCGGCCCCTAGCCACGGCCCTGATCCACCGGATCCGGACCGGCATCATTGGCGACGGCGCGGTGCTCGACGGTCCGTACGGGCGGCGGCGGATCACCTATGCGGACTACACCGCGTCCGGTCGCTCGCTCGACTTCATTGAGGACGTCATCCGCGAGCAGGTACTGCCCAGGTACGCGAACACGCACACCGAGAGTTCGGGCACCGGCCTGGCTACCAGCCGGCTCCGCGAGGATGCCAGGAAGATCATCCACGACGCGGTCGGCGGTACCGACCAGGATCTGGTGATCTTCACCGGCTCCGGCGCGACCGCCGCGGTCAACAAGCTGGTCGGCATCATGGAACTGCGCCTGCCGGACGGGCTGGCCAGGCGCTACCGGCTGCTCGACGCCATTCCGCCAGCCGAGCGGCCGGTCGTCTTCGTCGGTCCCTACGAGCACCATTCCAACGAACTGCCCTGGCGCGAGTCGATCGCCGACGTGGTGGAGATCGGGACCGACGCCGACGGGCACATTGACCTCGCCGACCTGGCCGCGCAGCTGACGCGCAACGCCGGGCGGCCGCTGCGGATCGGCAGCTTCTCGGCCGCCTCCAACGTCACCGGCATTCTGACCGACGCCGACGCCATCGCGTCACTGCTGCACTCCCATGGCGCGCTGTCGTTCTGGGATTACGCCGCCGCCGCACCATACGTGCCGATCCGGGTCCGCGAGTCGGCACCGGGCGCTGGCGACCATAAGGACGCCGTCTTCATCTCCCCGCACAAGTTCATCGGCGGTCCGCAGACTCCGGGCGTGCTGGTGGTCCGCCGCGACCTGGTGCGGAACCGGGTTCCCACCGTGCCAGGCGGCGGCACGGTCGCGTTCGTCGACCCGGTCGGCCACCGCTACCTCGACGACCCGGTCGCCAGGGAGGAGGGCGGCACGCCGGCCATCATCGAGTCGATCCGCGCTGGGCTGGTCTTCGCTCTCAAGGAGGCCGTCGGCACCGAGGTGATCCAGGCCAGCGAAGAGCGGCTGTGGAAGCGGGCATTGCGCAAATGGTCAGAGCACCCGCAGATCGAGGTGCTCGGCAACCCAGACGCTCGCCGGTTGTCCATCGTCTCGCTCCGGATCCGCCGGGATGACCGCTACCTGCACCACAACTTCGTTGTCGCGGTACTCAACGATCTGTTCGGGATCCAGGCCCGCGGCGGCTGCTCCTGCGCCGGGCCCTACGGACACCGACTGCTGGCCATCGACCAGGCCAGGTCGGTTGCGTTCCGCAATGAGATCGGGCATGGCTGCGAGGGCATCAAGCCGGGCTGGACCAGGATCAACTTCAACTACTTCATCTCTGACACCGTGGCCGACTACCTGATCGAGGCGGTCGGCTTGATCGCGTCGAGCGGCTACCGGATGCTGCGCGACTACCGCTTCGACCCGAGTACCGGGCTGTGGCGGCACCGGGCAGGGAGCCCGAAACCCCCGTTGCGGCTCACCGACCTGCGCTATGCCCTGGACGGAACGCTCACCGCACCAGGCGCGCCAGAGCAGGCAGGCGAAGCGGCGCTGGCAGGTTACCTGCGCGAGGCACGGGCCCTGCTCGCCTCGTATCCAGACCAGATCGGCGCGGGGCCGACCGGGCTGCCAGCCGACTTCGAGGCACTGCGCTGGTTCCTGCTGCCACCGGACTGCCTGGCCTAATCCCCCGACCAGGGCCAGCGCGGCTGACCGACTATGGCAGCCGGACGTAGCCGTGCCTGCTCTTCCAGAGGTAGTACTTCTCGAACCCCACCTTCATCGCATGCACCTGCGGGCCTGGAATCATCACGGCTGCCTTGCGCGGCGGGAGCATATGGTCGGCCAGCATCATCACGCCGTTGTTGCCGGCGTCCAGCATGCATACCGCGGCCATATCACCGAAATCCTTGTGCCTGGCTGGCGGCTCTCCCTTGATCGCCGCTGCGATGTTGTGGGCCGCGACCTTGGCCATGGACTCGGTCGGGAACCCGGTCTTCGGAATCCCGATCGGCACGGCCGTCTGCCACGGCACCGGAACCTGCGCGGCGATGCCGGCCGCATAGATCTCCGGGTAGGCCTTCGACTGGTAGGTGTCCTGGACCGGGATGTATCCCTTTTCATCGGACAGGCCCGGGGTAGCCCGGACCACCTCCTGGCCGATGAATGGCGGCACCACCATGGCGTACCGGAACGGAACGCTGGTGCCGTCGGTCAGCTTGATCTGGTCACCGGTGACCTCCTCGAAGGCGACCCCGGCCAGCGCGGTGATTCCCTCCTTCTTCAAGAACATCTTGAGCAGCTTCTCCCCGCCCGGCAGGCCGCCGATGCCGAAGTGCCCGACGAACGGCTCGGCGGTGACGAAGGTCAGTGGCACCCTGCTGTGCAACTTCGCCTTGCGCAGCTGGTGGGAGGTGTTGAACAGGAATTCGTACGCCGCGCCGAAGCAGCTCGCGCCCTGGGTCGCGCCGATCACCACCGGACCCGGGTCGTCAAGGAACTTCCGCCAGGCGGCGCCTGCGCGCTCGGCGTCAGCCAGGGTCGTGATCGTCTGCGCGAATCCGTCCGGACCCAGGCCAGGGACAATATCGAACTTGTTGCGGTAGCCGGTGGCGACCACGAGGTAGTCGTAGTCGTAGCTGCCGTTCGCGGTAGCGACTTTCCTAGCAGCCGGATCGATGGCCGTCGCCTCGGCATGGACGAAGCCGATCTCATGCGAATCGAAGACCGGCTCGAGCGGGAAGGTGATGTCGCGTGCTCGGCGCTTGCCGAACGGCAGCCAGATCAGCGACGGATTGAACAGAAAGTGCTCGGCCGCCGACACCACGAGGACGTCGACGTCCGCACCTAGCTCTGCCTTGAGTTCCAGGGCCGCCGTGAAGCCGCCGAAGTTGCCGCCGATCACCAGCACGCGCTTGGCCGTCATGACTGCCACCCGTTCTGCTCGTCCAGCGAGCGAAGACCCCTGGTAGCCACGCTCGGCCTACCCTGCTCACAGCGGCAGGGACTTAGGTCACCGATGCGGGGACGATAGGCCCCAGAGCCGGCCGCCGCAGCGATCGACAAAGCGTCTGTCGGTGAAGCACCCATCCGGAAGGCTCACATGATCTTGTGGATCCAGCCGTGCGGGTCGGGCAGTCGGCCGAACTGGATGCCCAGCAGCTCATCGCGCAACCGCATGGTGACCGGCCCCGGCTTGCCGTCGCCGATCGTCCAGCCGCCGGTGGCGCCCTTGACCTCCCCGACCGGCGAGATCACCGCGGCGGTGCCGCAGGCGAACACCTCGGTGATCTCGCCCGACTCGCAGCCTGCCCGCCACTCCTCCACCGAGATCGCGCCTTCGGTGGCCGGTATCCCCAGATCAGGCGCCAGCGTAAGCAGGGAGTCTCTGGTGATGCCTGCAAGCAGCGTGCCGGTCAGAGCAGGCGTCATCACCCTGGCATCCGAGCCCGAGCCGTAGACGAAGAACACGTTCATCCCGCCCAGTTCCTCGACCCAGCAGTGCTCCACCGCGTCCAGCCAGACGACCTGGTCGCAGCCGTGATCGAGCGCCTGCTGCTGGCCGACGAAGGACGCGGCGTAGTTGCCGCCGGTCTTAGCCGTGCCGGTGCCGCCGGGAGCGGCCCTGGTGTATCCCTCGGCCAGCCAGACCGACACGGCGCGCATCCCGCCGCCGGAGAAGATCCCGCCCGATGGTGATGCGATCACCAGGAACAAATAGGAGTCGGCCGGCTTGCCCACCCCGAGCGCGGGTGTCGTCGCGATCATGAACGGCCGCAGGTACAGGCTGTGTTCGGTACTGGCCGGCACCCAGTCCCGGTCCTGGGTCACCAGCAGCTCGATCGCGTGCAGGAACGCCTCCTCCGGCAGCTCGGGCATCGCCATCCTGACCGCCGAGCGGCGGAATCTGGCCGCGTTCGCCTGCGGGCGGAACGTCACGATCGGACCTGACTCCTGCCGGTAGGCCTTGAGCCCCTCGAATATCTCCTGGCTGTAGTGCAGCACCGCGGTGGCCGGGTCGAGCACCAGCGGGCCGTACGGCTCCAGCTTGCCGTCATGCCAGCCACGCTCAGCTGACCAGCGGAGGGTGATCATGTGATCGGTAAATACCTGACCGAAACCTGGTGACTCGAGCATTCTGGCTCGCACGGCATCGGGCACCCGCTCGGCACGTGGATGCAGGTCGAAAGTGATCTTGGGCGTCAGGCTGGTGTTCATTGCAGAACCTCCTCACAGCGCGGCCTGGGCGCCGTTGCCCGTCCGCGGCGGCCCGTCCCTGCCGACGGCCCGCACTACCATCTTGGCCACTTACTGCCGCGGATGGCCACCCGTCGACAGGTCCGGCTGGCCAGCCGCGTGACGCCGCCGGCCGGCTATCCCGGTCGGCGGAGCCTAGCCGGCTACTCGCTCGGCTATGTCGTCCCCCACCTCGGCCGTACTGCGGGCCGCCCACTCACCCTGCCGCTCCAGCAGGTCCTCGGCGACGGCCTGCTCGATCCTGGCGGCCTCATGAGTCATGCCAAGATGCTCGCACAGCATCGCGACGGACAAGATCGCCGCGGTCGGATCGGCCTTCTGCTTGCCGGCGATGTCCGGCGCGCTGCCGTGCACCGGCTCGAAAGTGCTCGGGCAGGTCCGCTCCGGGTTGATGCTGGCACTCGCGGCCAGGCCGAGGCCGCCGGCCACGGCCGCGCCGAGTGCGGTCAGCACGTCGCCGAACAGGTTATCGGTGACGATCACGTCGAACTGCTCGGGCCGCGTCACCAGGTACATCAGCGCAGCGTCCACATGGCAGTAGTCGGCGGTGACGCCGTCGAACTCGGCGGCTGTGGCGTCGAAGGTACGCCGCCACAAGTCACCGGCGTGGGCCAGCACGTTCGTCTTGTGCACCAGGGTCACCTTGCGGCGCGGCCGGGCGGCGGCGCGGCCGAACGCGTACCTGGTGACCCGGCCGACGCCGAAGGCAGTGTTGACGCTCTCCTGCAGGGCGACCTCGTCCGGCGTCCCCTTGCGTACGATGCCGCCTGCCTCGATGTACGCCCCCTCGGTTCCCTCCCGGACCACCAGGATGTCGAGCGACGACGCCCGCAGCCCGGCCAGCGGTGAGTCGACGCCGGGGAAGAGCCGGACCGGCCGCAGGTTGACGTACTGATCGAACTCGAACCGCAGCCGCAGCACCAGCCCGCGCTCGGCGATGCCACTCGGGACGCTCGGATCGCCTACTGCCCCGAGCAGGATGGCGTCGTGGGCGGCCAGTTCGCCGAGCACCGAGTCCGGCAGGATCTCTCCGGTGCGGGCCCAGCGCTGCGCGCCGAGGTCGTAGCTGGTCGTCTCGATCGCGGTGTCGGCCACGGTTACCTTGAGCACCTTGATCGCCTCCGCGATCACCTCGGGCCCGATTCCGTCGCCGCCGATTACCGCAATTCGCATACTACCCGCCATGCGCGGATCTTAGCGGTCAGCTGGCCGGGCTGCAGGCCGGAGTGCCGGCCTGCGCACCGGCCTGCGCGTCGGAGAGCGGCCCGGCCGATTCCAGGTCAGCGGCCATCGCCGCCACGGCCCGCGCGGTCATCGGCCTGGCCACCAGGAAACCCTGGCCGAGATGGCAGCCCATCGCCCGCAGCTGCTCAAGCTGGTCGGACCGCTCAATTCCCTCGGCGATCACCTCGATGCCAAGGTCGTGTCCGACCCCGATGATGGTCCTGGTGAGCAGGGTCAGCGTCGGGTCGGTGCCCAGGCCGGCCACGAATTCCGGATCGATCTTGATGAGGTCCACGGCCAGCCGCCGCAGGAAGGCAAGCGAGGCATAGCCGGTGCCGAAGTCATCGATGGCGAGCCGGACGCCCTTGCCGCGCAGAGCGGTGAGCTCGGCAACCATCAGCGCGGTGCTGTCGACCAGCACCCGCTCGGTGACCTCCAGGGTCAGCGCCTCCGGCGCCAGCCGGGCCTCAGCCAGCCCGGCGAGTACCGAGGCGGCGAAGCCAGGCGCGCTGACCTGCCGGACCGAGAAGTTGACCGACAGCCCGATCTCCCAGCCAGTGCCGCGCCAGGCAGCCACCTGCTGGCACGCCTCCCTGAGCACCCAGTCACCGAGCGGGACGATCAGCCCGGAATCCTCGGCCACGCTGAGGAACTCCGACGGTGGGATCAGCTGGCCATCGCGAGACCAGCGGACCAGCGCCTCGACGGCGACCACGCGCGAGGTCGCCAGGTCGACCACCGGCTGGTACTCGACCCTCAGCTGCTGACCGGTGATCGCCCGCTGCAGCTCGGTAGCCAGCTCAAGGCGGCGCAGTACGTCGGCGTGCATCTGCGCGGCGAAGACCTCGACCCGGCCGCCGCCGGCCTCTTTGGCCCTGGACATAGCGACTTCAGCATTGCTCAGCAGATCCGCTGTACCGGGGTCGGCCAGCGCGACGCCGACGCTCACGGTCAGCGGGATTTCCTTGCCAGCTGCGCTGAACGGCTCGGCGGCGATCCGGCCGGCCAGCCGTTCGGCCAGGTCGATCACATCCTGGGCACACAGCGCATCGGCCACCAGGATGGCGAACTCGTCGCCGCTCCATCGGGCCACCATCGCCTGCGGTGGCGCCGCGGCGCGCAGCCGCCGGCCGGCCTGGGCCAGCAGCAGATCGCCGCCGCCATGCCCGATCAGGTCATTGACGGCGGTGTAGCCGTCCAGGTCAACGAGGATCGCGCCGATGACTGCCGGTCCGGAGTCCGGGCCGGAAACCGGTCCGGCCTGGTCGAGCAGATCCTTGACCCGGTCCTCGACGAACGCGCGGTTCGGCAGGCCGGTGAGACCGTCGTGGAAGGTGAGATGGGCAAGCTGGCGGCGAAGCGCGATCCGGTCGCTGACGTCCCGGGCCGTGATCAGCAGCAGGGCCGGCTCGCCGGTCTGGCCGTAGCGGGAAAGCGCCGACTCGACATGCCGCCACGAGCCATCGGCGCTTCTGACCCGGCCGACGAAGGCGGCGGACCGCCGGACGCCGTCGCCATTGCCTGCGCCGCCGCCCCCGCCGTCCCTGCCGTCCGGGTTGGCCGGGACCCGCAGTCCGGCGAGCGCCGCTCTGATGCCGGCCAGCCGATCCTCCGGATGGATCAGGTCGGCTAGCTGCGTCCCGGCGAGCCTGGCCGGGGAGTATCCGTAGTCGGCGACGGCCGGGCTGGCGTACTCGATCGACCCGGCAAGGTCGCAGACCAGGACTGCGTCACTGGTCGTCTCGGCAAGCGCGCGGAACATCCGGTCAGACCGCTGTGCTGTCGCCGTTGCGACCGCCGACTGACTGGCTAGCCCGGCCAGCCTCAGCACCAGGACAAGCACGACCCCGGACCCGGCGACCGCCAGGGCAGGAGATGCCACCGGACCGCCGCCCGCCGAGTATCCGATCACCACCAGGGCCGCGGCCGCGGCCGCGCCGAGCGCGGTCAAGGTGGCCGGGCTGGACCAGGAAGATCCCAGCCAGCCAGGCCGTTGGCTGTGGCGGTCCGGCTGGTGCGGGGCGGCCAGCGCCGGGGCAGCCAGCGCCTGGCCAGCCAGGGCCGGGGTGGCTGCCAGCAGGCAGAGCCCGATGATCCAGGCCAGGTTCGGTCCAGTGCCGAGGGCGGAGCCGCTGATCCGGACCGCAACGGCCAAACAGTCACCGACGGTGCAGGCAGCCAGGGCCAGAGCCGGCAGCAGCGTCAGGCGCAGGCTGCGCACGGCGAACGGCGCCAGCAGGCCCAGGGCGATCAGGTCGGTGATCGGCCGGATCAGGTCAAGCATGAAGACCGGCGCGCCGACATCGGCGCCGGCGTAATCCGGTCCGAAAATGGTTACCCAGCCGATCACGAACAGCGAGGCGACCAGCAGGCAGCTGTCGACCACGATCCCGGGCACCGGCCGGACCAGCGCCTGGCCGACTGCGATCTGGCCAGCTGATCCGGCTTCGGCGGTGTTCTGCTTCCGGCGCGGCCTGCTTGACTCGTCTGGCGCGTCGTCCGGCTCGGCGACGTCCGTGCTGAGCGTCGCCAGGCCGATCAGCACGGACGGCAATGCGGCCAGGCTGACCAGGTCGGCCACCCGCAGCGGTGCCGAGCCGCCGATCAGCCCCCCGAACAATTGCTGCGCGATACCGCCGGCCCCCCAGCAGCCGGCCGCCACGGCAAGCCATCGATAGCCATTCTTAACGGGCGGCTCGGGCTGATTCGAGGCACGCAGCAGCCGGACGATCGCCACCGCAGCCGCGACCGCGCCGACCGCTGTCCATGCCAGCTGTGCCGGGCTCATGCCGTCTCACCGGATGCTTCCGCCCGCACCATGCCTCCGCTCGCCCCCGCCAATTGCCGGCCGGCCCGCACCGGGCCGACCGACCGCATACAACGCCAATTGTCAGTCTTCAGCTAGCTGGTCGCGTCGCGAACAATGTCGCGTCGTCGGGACATGGGACGGCGACCTGCCGGAGCCGAATGCTCGCCGCTGAGCAACTGAAGCCGACTGTACGTGCCCGAGATCACGCTTCGATTGAGGAACGACGTACGCGCGGCGACAAAGTGCTGAGAGAACGCTCTGTATTCCATGATCGCGATTCCATGATCGCACCGTTTCCTCAGTTCCGTGGCGGCTGAACCCGGTGATCAATGGCTATGACTGCGCCGTACAGCGCTGCAGGATCAGGTCGCGGACGGTCGCGGCGTCGGCCTGACCTCCGGTCGCCTGCATCACCGCGCCTACCAGCGTTCCGGCGGCTGCCGTCTTGCCGCCGCGGATCTTGGCGGCGATCTCCGGATTGGCGGCGATCGCCTCGTCGACGGCGGCAGCGAGCACCCCAGAGTCGGTGACCACGGCTAGGCCACGGGCAGCTATCACCTCGTCCGGCGGGCCCTGGCCGGCCATTACGCCGTCAAGCACCCGCCTGGCCAGCTTGTCGTTGAGCTCGCCGGACACTTCAAGCTCGATCACCCGGGCCACGTCGCGAGGTGAGATCGCCAGCTCGGCAAGTTCGATGCCGGACTCGTTGGCCTTGCGCGCCAGCTCGCCGAGCCACCACTTGCGAGCGAACGCCGCGGCCCGGGCCGTGTCGCCGCTGCCGGTCACCAGGTCGACGGTCTGCTTGACCAGGCCGAGCGCGCCGATGTGCTCCATCGACTCCATGTCCGCTGCCGACACGTTCCATTCGGTCCGCAGCTGGGAGCTGACCCGCTTCAGCTCCGCCCGGCGGGCGGCAGGCAGTTCGGGCAGCGCGGCCCGGATCTGATCGACCCATTCCGCTGACGGGGCGACCGGGACCAGGTCGGGCTCGGGGAAGTACCGGTAGTCCTGCGCCTCTTCCTTGCTCCGACCGGGAGTCGTAGTTCCCGAGTCCTCATGGAAGTGCCGAGTCTCGAGGATGACCCGGCCGCCGGCGTCCAGGATGCCGGCCTGGCGCTCGATCTCGGACCGCACCGCCCGCTCCACCGAGCGCAGCGAGTTCACGTTCTTGGTCTCGGTCCTGGTCCCCCACTCCGCAGACCCGGCCGGCGCCAGCGAGGTGTTGACGTCGCAGCGCAACGAGCCCTGCTCCATCCGCACGTCGGATACGCCGAGCGCGCGCAGCAAATCGCGCAGTTCGGTTACGTAGCCGCGGGCCACGACCGGCGCCAGGGCGCCAGTGCCCCCGATGGGCTTGGTGACCACCTCGACCAGCGGTATCCCGGCCCGGTTGTAGTCCACCAGGGAGTAGTCAGCGCCGTGAATCCGGCCGGTCGCACCGCCGACGTGCAGCGACTTCCCGGTGTCCTCCTCCAGGTGGACCCGCTCGATGCCGACCCGTACGGTCTGCCCGGCTATCTCGACGTCGAGCCAGCCATCGGTGCACAGCGGCTCGTCGTACTGCGAGATCTGGAAGTTCTTCGGCATGTCCGGGTAGAAGTAGTTCTTCCTGGCGAACCGGCACCACGAAGCGATCGTGCAGTTCAGCGCCAGCCCGATCCGGATGGTGTACTCGATCGCCGCCTTGTTGATCACCGGCAGCGAGCCGGGCAGGCCCAGGCAGACCGGGCAGACACCCGAGTTGGGCGCGGCGCCGAAGCCGACCCGGCAGCCGCAGAACATCTTGGCGGCCGTACTAAGCTCCACGTGCGTTTCCAGGCCGATGACGGGATCGTATCTGGAGACGGCCGCCTCGAACGGGACCGGCGATCCGGTCGTCGTACCAGTCATCGCCCGGCCTCCCCGCCCGCATTGCCCGCCTGCGCCAGACCTTTCGCCTCGGTCAGCAGCGGATGCCCGCGCCGCGCGTCGAGCGCCGCCTCCACCGCGGCACCGACCCGGTACATCCGGTCGTCGGCCAGGACCGGCGCCATGATCTGCAGGCCGACCGGCAGCCCGTCCTCGGGCGCGAGACCGCAAGGCACCGAGATCGCAGCGTTCCCGGCTAGGTTGCACGGGATCGTGCACAGGTCGGCGAGGTACATCGCCATCGGGTCGTCGGCCCGCTCGCCGATGCCGAAGGCCGTGGTCGGCGTGGTCGGCGAGATCAGCACGTCGACCTGGTCGAAGGCCGCCGCGAAGTCGCGGATGATCAGCGTGCGGACCTGCTGCGCCTTGCCGTAGTAAGCGTCGTAATAACCACTCGACAAGGCATAGGTGCCGAGCATGATCCGGCGCTTGACCTCAGCGCCGAAGCCTGCCTCGCGAGTCAGGCTCATCACCTCCTCGGCACTGTGGCTGCCGTCATCACCCACCCGCAGCCCGTACCGCATCGCGTCGAACCTGGCCAGGTTGGACGAGCATTCACTGGGCGCGATCAGGTAGTAGGCGGGCAGCGCGTAGCCGAAATGCGGGCAGGACACCTCGGCGATCTTGGCGCCCAGCGATTCGAGCAGGTCCACCGCCTCGCCGAACCTGGCGAGCACGCCAGGGGAGTAGCCGTCGCCGCTGAGCTCGGTCACCACGCCGATCCGCAGCCCAGCCACGTCGGCGTGGGTCGCGGCGGCGACCACTGGGGGCACCGGCGAATCCAGTGAGGTCGAGTCGCACGGGTCGTGTCCCGACATCACCTCGTGCAGCAGCGCGGCGTCGAGCACGGTCCTGGCCAGCGGCCCTGGAGTGTCCAGCGACGACGCGAAGGCGACCAGTCCGTACCTGGACGAGCCGCCGTAGGTCGGCTTGACCCCGACCAGCCCGCAAACCGCGGCGGGCTGCCGGATCGAGCCGTCGGTATCGGTGCCGATGCCCAGCGGGGCCTGGTAAGCGGCAACCGCGGCCGCCGACCCGCCGGACGACCCGCCGGGTACCCGGCTCAGATCCCAGGGGTTATGGGATGGCCCGAAGGCCGAGTTCTCAGTGGAAGAGCCCATCGCGAACTCGTCCATGTTGGTCTTGCCGAGAATCACCACACCGGCCCGGCGCAGCCTGGTGGTTATGGTGGCGTCATAGGGCGGTTGCCAGCCGGCCAGGATGGCCGAGCCGCAGGTCGTCGGCATATCGGCCGTAGTAAAAACATCCTTGAGTGCCAGCGGGACGCCGGCCAGCGGGCCGAGCGGCTGCCCATCCGCCCGGCGGCCGTCGACCGCACGGGCCGCCGCCAGGGCCTGATCGGCCGCCACATGCAGGAAGGCGCGGACATGCACATCGGTCTGGGCGATCCGGTCCAGGTGTGCCCTGGTCACGTCGACGGCCGATACGTCGCCGACCGCGATGGCCTTCGCCGTCTGGGCCGCGGTGAGCGTGGTCAGCTCAGCTTCGATGGCCATCGTCATTCCTCGGTCAGAATGCGAGGCACCCGGAACCGGCCCTGCTCGGCGGCGGGCGCCTGGGCAAGTGCGGCCTCAGCACCGAGCGGGGCGACCACGACGTCGTCGCGGAACACGTTGACCAGGTCTGCGGCGTGCGTCGTCGGCGGGATCCCGGCCGCCGCCACCTCCTGCACCCGGGCCACCGCGCTGATGATCACGTCGAGCTGCCCAGCGAGATGATCAAGCTCATCGTCGGCCAGGGCCAGCCGAGACAGGTGGGCCAGGTGGGCAACCTCGTCGCGGGTAATGGACATCCCGCCATCCTAGAGGCCGCCCGGTGACCGAGCCGAGCGGATTAACACCCGGGGCGGTCGCGGCGAACTCGGGTCCTGGCGTTCCATCCGGCCGAACACCGGCAGCACCGACCGAGAGCTGAGCCGCGACAGCGATCTGAGTACCGCCAGGCGGAGTTCCCGGCCGAGACTTGTCGGGCCTCAGGACCAGGCGAACAGGCAGGGTCGGGGCCGTGCCTCAGGTCCGCCGGGCGGGTTGCCGGTGGTGAACCCGGCAATGGTGAAGTGGCTGAGGGCGTCCAGCCCGCCTGCGCCCCACCCGAAGGCGCTGGCGTAGACCTGGTTGCCGGCCACCGTGACGGCCTGCGCGCCGTCCAGCGCACCGGCCGGGGAAGGTTGCCGTACAGGTCCCCCGATGCAGCCAGCGAACACCAGCCCGCTGGGAGCGGCGGACGCGGCCGGGATGGCCAGGCGGGCACCTGATGGAGGCCAGCTACGGCAAGGTCCGTAGCAAGATCCCGCTCGGCAGCGGATGGCAGCCGAACAGGCAAGTCCGTGGCAGGAGTCCGCCCGGTACCAGCCCTCCCGGCAGCGGGTTGCAGTTGAAGTGGCAGATCCGTCGGTAGGGCCCGCCAGGTGGGTTGGCTGTGGTGAACCCGGCGATGGTGAAGTGGCTGACGGCGTTGCCGGTGAAGGCGGTGGCGTACAGGTGGGCGCCATCACCGGTCACGGCTAGGCCGTTGACGCCGACGAGCGCGCCGGCTGGGCTGGTGGTGGCGCAGCCGGCGTGATCCCCGATGCAGCCGGCGTAGTTCAGGTTCCCGGCAGCGTCCATGGTGAAGTGGCTGATCGCGTGCCCGCTGCCGCCGGCCGCGTATACGTGAGCGCCGTCGGAGGTGATGGCCAGGGCGTCCGCGCCGTCAAGAGCGCCAGGGGCCATGGTGGCGCAACCGAACAGGTCGCCGATGCAGCCGGCGTAGTTCAGGTTCCCGGCCGGGTCGATGGTGAAGTGGCTGACCGCGTTCGCGGTAGTGGCTGCGGCGTACAGGTGATGGCCGTCCGGGGTCACGACCAGGGCATCGGCGCCGTTCAGTGCGCCGGCCGGGCTGGTGGTGGCGCAGCCGGTCAGGCTGCCGATGCAGCCGGCAAAGGTCAGGTTGCCTGCTGAGTCGATGGTGAAGTGGCTGATCGCGTTGCCCATGAGGGAGGCGGCGTACAGGTGCTGACCGTCCGGCGTGATCGCGACGCCCCACGCGCCGTCCAACGCGCCGGCCGGGCTGGTCGAGGTGCAGCCAGCCAGATCGCCGATGCAGCCAGCGAAGGCCAGGTTCCCGGCCGCGTCGATGGTGAAGTGGCTGACCACGCTGCCGGTGTAGGAGGTGGTGTAGAGCTGCTGCCCGTCCGGGGTGATGGCCAGCCCGTCGGCCAGCTTGAGCGCGTCGGCGGGCGTGACCGGGGTGCAGCCGTCGCCGCTCCCGTAACAGTCGGCGAAGGTCAGGTTTCCGGCTGGGTCGATGGTGAAGTGGCTGACGGTCTGTGAGTCAGCCGACGCGACGTACAGCTGACCGTTGGCCGCAGCCAGGGCAGTCGGCGTCGAGATGGCCAGATCAGAACTGAGCGCGGTGCAGCCAGGCAGATTCCCGAGGCAGCCGTCGTAGGTCAGGTTCCCGGCCAGGTCCATGGTGAAATGGCTGACCGTGCCCTCCCAGGAGGAGGCGGTATAGACCTGGTTGCCGACTACCGTCACGGCAGAAGATCCGTCGAGCGCGTTGGCCGGGGAGGTCGCCGCGCAGCCGGCCAGGTCCCCGACGCAGCCGGCGAACGCCAGCCCGCCCGGAGCGGCCGACGCGGCCGGAATGGCGAGACCGCCGGCCACCACCACCCCGGCCATCGCCGACACCAGGCGGCTAACCGGCCGGTGGCGCCGGCGGCCACGGGCCGGTCCGGATCCAGCGACGGCCACGGGGGCTGACCGCTGTGCGGCCGGCGGGCACACGGCGCGGCCCTGGCCGACCGCAGCGGGGATGCGCAGGCATAGGCCAGCAGAGAAACGGAGGGTGCGGGCATGGATGCGGCTCATGTCACGGTCTCCTTATGTCACGGTGACCAGCCCGGCCACCGGCGGCCCCGGGGTCGGGCGCCGTCCGGACGGCTGGGTTCGCTGTCGGGCAGGGGTACGCATCCGGATCGGCCGACGGTTCAGCCCGGAGTCGGCGTCGCTCGGCTGACTTGGCCGGCTCGGAGGACGTACTGGTGCGCGTGACATGCGGCCAGGCTCGCCGACTGCGCGCGCCGCACATCGGGGATAGCGCTCAGCTGGTACTCGGTCAGGTACGCGATTCATCGCGTACTCAGGTCGCCACCTGGATGCCGTCGGCCAGCCCGAGCTTGTTCAGGATGTACCCGCTTGGTCGAGCAGAGGCCGTGGCCGCCGGGGCAGTCAGCTTGGCAGGCGCCGAGCTAGCCCAGCAGGCGCGGCGGAAAGCCCGGCAGGCGCGGCGGAAAGCCCGGCAGGCGCCGCAGCCAGCCCGGCAGGCGCGGCGGAAAGCCCGGCAGGCGCCGCAGCCAGCGCGGCTGCGGCTGAGTCCGCCGATCCGGCCGAACGCGGCAGGCCCGATTCGGCCAGCCATGCCGTGGCCGCGACCATGTGCGGCGTGCAGTGATCGGCCAGCCAGGCGGTCGCCGCCGCGGCACTCATCGGCCTGGCGAAGTGCCAGCCCTGCCCGCCATCACAGCCGATCGCCCGCAGCGCGGCGGCAGCAGCTTGCGTCTCGACGCCCTCGCCGATCGACCGGATGCCGAGCGTGCTCGCTAGGCCCACCAAAGACCTGACCGTCACGGTGTGTTCCGACCGGTCCGACAGCCCGCTTACCAGCGTCGGGTCAATCTTGACCTCGCTCACTCCCAGCCGGGTGAGCAGTGCCAGGGATGAATATCCGGTACCGAAGTCATCCAGGCTCACTCCGACGCCCAGGTCCGCCAGTTCCTTCACCGTGCCGGCCGCCTGCGCCGACTTGCCAGCCACCACCAGCTCGTTGATGTCGAGACGCAGCGCGCGCGGCGGCAGCCCGTGCTGCTGCAGCGAACGGCTGATCAGGTCGACCAAGCGCGTGCTGAGCAAGTCCCTGGCCGGCAGGTTGACCGAGACCTCGACGCGCATTCCGTCCGCCCACCACTGAGCCGCCTGGCCAAGCGCCTTGCTGATCACCTGCTCGGTCAGCTCGCTCATCAGGTAGGACTGCTCGGCGAGGCCAACGAATTCGGCCGCCGTCAGCATCCCGCGCTGCGGATGCCGCCACCGCGCGAGTGCCTCCATTCCGAGCACCCGCTCGTCATCGAGCTGCACCGTCGGCTGGAAATACAGCTCGATCTCGCGGCGATGTACCGCCCTGCGCAGCTCGCCGACGAGCGCCAGCCGGTCCGCTGAGTTGCGGTCGGCATCAGCTACATACCGCTCGATCCCGCTGCGCCGCTCCTTCGCCAGGTACATGGCGACGTCCGCACGCTGCATCAGCTGCTCGAAGCCGCTGGCGTCGTCGGGATAGATCGCAATCCCGACGCTGGCCTGAAGGTCGAACGTCATGGTTTCCAGCCGGACCGGCTCGGATAGCGCGGCACGCAGCCGCGACGCGACCTCGCGCGCCGCGGAGGCCTCCCTGACCGCGGGCAGGAGCACGGCGAACTCGTCGCCGCCGAGGCGGGCGACGACATCGCCTGGCCGGACACTCTGCGACAGCCGCTGCGCCACGATCTGCAGCAGCCGGTCGCCGACCGCGTGGCCCAGGGTGTCGTTGACTTCCTTGAGCCCAGATGACCGGTCAAGGTCGAGCAGCAAGAACCCGGCCCTATTACCGGCCGTATCGGCCTTGGCCAGGGCTTCTGTGCTCCGCGTGGCCAGTAGCTTGCGGTTGCACAGCCCGGTCAGCTCGTCGAGATTCGCCTGGTGCTCGCGCTGCACCGACGTCACCGCGCTCCGGTAAATGGCCACCAGCGGCAGAGCCAGGAGCGCAATCACCCGCGCAGACCCGGTCGCCATCGCCACGGTAAGCAGCGGCGCCGCGGCGAACAGCACCAGATGGCTGAACGCCTGGTAGCCCAGCTTCGCCTTGGCCACGGCCACGATCGAGGTTCGCGAATACAACGAAATCGCTGTCGCCACCAGGCTGAAGTTCACCACGAAGTAGGCAAGTGCGGCCAGCCCCACAACCGGAAGCTGCGCCCCGTGGGGCACCCACGTCTTGGCAGGCGACGGGCTCACCCCGGCCGCGGCCAGGGCCAGGCCGGCCGCGGTCAGGCTGATGCTGAGCTGGGCGACATTGAACGCGGTCCGGTGCAGCGAACGTCGCTGAATCAGGCCGGCGATGATAATCGCCGCCGCCCTGAGCAGCACTGCGATAGGGAATCCCCAGTACAGCATCGTGGCGAAGCTGATCGTGACCGCCGCAGCCGGGGACTCAGGCACGGACTTGCCGGGACTGGCGATTCGCCAGATCTCGCCGGCCAGGATCATCAGCGCGATCACCCAGAACAGCGGAAGCTGCGCAACGGCACTCAGGTCAGGCAGCTTCAGGACGACGACCGTGAGCACGACCGCACCGACGGCCGTGACGGCGGTCATGTCGATCCACAGCGGAGAGCCTGGGCGTGGCACGATGTTCCGCGTGTCGTTCGGATCCTTCATGGTGTCCTCACGGGCCAGCCGGATCAGGGGGTGACCGGTACGTGACTGACTATTGATGCAGCGTACTTGCAAAACCATACTTGGCGCAGCCAAACGCACACTATCTGTTACTAGACGGCGTGTCGTAGATAATTGATCACGCCGTGGGCGGCCGATCGAGAGGTCAACCGGACTCGGCTACCGCGAGCGCGGCTTCCGCGCCCTCGCTCAGCAGCACCTCCAGGCCGGTTTCGCTCAGCACAGGTACCCCGAGCGCTGCGGCCTTGTCCAGCTTGCTGCCCGGGTTGTCGCCAGCTACCACGAAGCTGGTCTTCTTCGAGACCGAGCCGGAGACCTTGCCGCCGCGGGCCTGGATCCCCTCGGCTGCCTCTTCCCTGGTACGTCCGGCCAGCGTTCCGGTGAGCACGATGGTCAGGCCGGCCAGCGGCCCGCCACCGCCAGCCGGACCACCGGCGACGGGTCCGCTTCCGGAGAATTCCGGATCGGCCAGTCTGACTCCGGCGGCCCGCCATTTCGCCACGATTGCCTGGTGCCAGTCCACGCCAAACCAGCTAATGACCGAGCCGGCGATCGTCGGACCGACCTCGTCGACCAGCATCAGGGTCGATGCCGGGGCGGCGGTGATCGCATCGAGCGAACCGAACGCGGCGGCCAGCGCCCTGGCCGCGGTCGGGCCGACATGCCTGATCGACAGCGCCACGAGTATCCGCCAGAGCGGGCGGTTGCGCGCCTCGTCCAGGTTGCGCAGCAGCTTCCCGGCGTTCGCGGTCAGCTCGCCGCCGATGGTCACGAAGAACGGGCACTGAGCTAGCTCGTCGGCGGTGAGCGAGAACAGGTCGCCCTCGTCGGTCACCAGCCCTGCGTCGAGCAGCGCCGCCGCCGCCTCGTAACCAAGCACCTCGATGTCCAGCGCGCCCCGGCTGGCCAGGTGGAACAGCCGCTCACGCAGCTGGGCGGGACAGGACCTGCTGTTGGGGCACCGCCAGTCGACCTCCCCTGGCTCACGGGCCAGCCGCGTCCCGCAGGCCGGGCAGCTGTCCGGGAACTCGAAGGCGCGTTCCTCCCCGGTGCGCAGGTCGGTCACCGGCCCCACCACCTCGGGGATCACATCTCCGGCCTTGCGCAGCACGACCATGTCACCGATCAGCACGCCCTTGCGGGCGAGCTCATCCTGATTGTGCAAGGTGGCGTTCTCCACCGTGGAGCCACTCACCTTGATCGGCGTCATCACCGCGTACGGGGTCACCCGCCCGGTCCGCCCGACGTTCACCCGGATGTCAAGCAGTCGGGTGGTGACCTCCTCGGGCGGGTACTTGTAGGCGATCGCCCAGCGCGGCGCACGGCTGGTCGCGCCGAGCGCCTCCTGGACGGCGATCTGGTCGAGCTTGACCACGACCCCGTCAATCTCGTACGGCGGGTCGTGCCGGTGCTCGGCGTAGTAGTCGATGAACTCCCGCACTCCGGCGATGTCATCAACGACCTGGTACAAGTCGCTGACCGGCAGGCCCCAGGCGCGCAGCTGGTCGTACCAGCCGGACTGGGTGGCCGGGCGGCCCGCTCCGCTGACCTCGCCGTCGATCGCGCCGACGCCGTGCAGGATCAGGCCGAGCGGCCGGGTCGCGGTGACGGCCGGATCCTTCTGCCGCAGCGACCCGGCCGCGGTATTGCGCGGGTTCACGTACGGCGGCTTCCCGGCCTGCGCCTGCCGCTCATTCAGCTGATGGAACGCAGCGACCGGCAGGTACACCTCGCCCCTGACCTCGAGCGTGGCCGGCCAGCCCGCGCCGGCCAGCCGGGCCGGAGCCGACGCGATGGTGGCGACATTGGCAGTCACTTCCTCACCGGTTACTCCGTCGCCACGGGTGGCTGCTCTGGTCAGGACGCCGCCGGTGTAGACCAGATCGACCGCGAGACCGTCGATCTTCAGCTCGCAGAGAAACGGCCCGGCCCCGCCAAGCCGCTGCGCCCTGGCCGCCCAGCCGTCGAGTTCTTCGGCTGAGAACGCATTGTCCAGGCTGAGCAGCCGCTCCAGGTGCCGCACCGGCGCGAAGCCGGTAGCGACCACGGCACCGACTCGCTGCGTCGGCGAGTCTGGCGTGCGCAACTCGGGATAGGTCTCCTCAAGCTCGCGCAGCTCGCGCATCAGCTTGTCGTACTCCGCATCGGAGACCACCGGAGCGTCAAGCACGTAGTACCTGTGGTTGTGCTCGGCGATCTGGTCGGCGAGGTCCGCGTGCCGATGCCTGGCCGCATCGTCGGCTGGCCGCGGCTCGGCCGGCCCGGCAGGCTGGGTCAGCCCGACCGGATCGGTCAACGACGCCGCGGCCGGCTCACGGTCGCTCGCCACCGGATCACTCACCGCACGCCCTCCTCGATCAGCTCAGGCGCAAGCGAAGCGGCGGCCTGGCACTGCGCAAGCACCGCCCGCGCCCTGGCAGGCGACGCGCCGGCCAGCCCGCATGCCGGGGTAATGACCAGCTGCCTGGGCAGCTGGCCGACCGGCAGCCCGATCCGCCGCCACAAATCGATCACAGCCATCGCAGTCTCCCGCGCGGCGGCCGCGGCCCGCGCGCTGTCCGATCCCGCACCTCCTGGCCGGTCGCCCGCCGAACCGCCGGGCCGGCCTGCCGCGGTCACCCGGCCGACGCCGACTGGGCGATTCCCTGCTGGCGTGTTCCCTGCTGCCGCGGCCGCGGCCGGTGCCGCGACCTGGACCGCCCCGGCGAATATCCCCAGCCCGGCCTCGACCCCCTCGCCGACGGCGTCCTCGTCCTGGCGTCGGACCAGACTGAGGTCGAAGGCGACGGCACCGGCGCCTGATCTTGTTATGCATGCGAATGGTATTTCCGGGGCGCAGCAGTGCACCAGAGTTGGCGCGTGTGCCGCGCTCAGGACCTCGCGCAGCCGGTCCACGGCCAACGCGGCGTCTACCGCGGACACCCGGCGCAGACCGCTCGCCGTCGGCACCGAGCCGGCCAGCACGCCCGGCAAGGCTGGCTCGTCCACCTGGACCAGCAGCGTCGCGCGGGGCAGTCGGCGGCGCACGGCCGCGACGTGTGCGGCTACTCCTTCAGCCAGCGAGCCGACCAGGTCGGCCACCGCGCCTGGATCGGCCAGCGCGGGCTCGATACTGCGGCTGAGTTCAAGAGTGGCGGCCATCGTCCACGGGCCGCACACACCGATCTTGAAAGGTCCGGTGTACTCGGCCGCGGCCGCCTCCATCGCGTCCAGATCGGCCGACATCATTCCGGTCGCGCGGCGCAGATCGCGACCTGGACGGGCGGCGAGCCGCCAGCCGCCTGCGGTGGTCTCGGTCGGCAGGTCGACGAGCAGCGCCGCGGTCCGCCCGACTAGATCGGCACCCGGCCCGCGGGCTGGGAGTTCCGGCAGGAACGGCAGGTGCGGCAGTTCGCCGAGGACGACCGCGATTGCCTCGGCCGGGTCGGTGCCTGGCATCGAGCCGATTCCGGTAGCGCTCCCGGCCGGCCACGGGAACCCGGTGTCGGCTGCTGCGTCCTGCACCCTGCTGAGCTTAGTGCCGGCCGGCCCGGGCGCTGCGGCGTCAGTACCGCATCTCCTCGATGCTGGGCTCGGAGCGCGGATCCTGGTCAACCGGGGAGTCCGGCCAGGGGATCACGACGCCAGGCCGGCCGCCGGAGCGACCGCGGTTATGGTGGCGCTGGCGAGGACTACGTCCCCGTCGTAAAGAACGGCCGCCTGGCCTCTGGCTACTCCCCTGGCCGGCCGGTACAGCCGGATCTGCAGCGACTCGCCGTCCAGCCAGCAGGTGGCCGGGTAGGGCTCACCGTGCGCACGCAGCTGGACCAGGCAGTCGATCGGCTCAGCTGGCGGGTCGCATCCGGTCCAGACCGGCCGGGCAGCGCTGATCAGGCCGGTGTCCAGCAGCTCGGCCGGGCCGACCCGGACGGTCCCGGAGACCGGCTCGATGTCGAGTACGTACCTCGGCCTGCCGTCCGGGGCTGGCCGGTCCAGCCGCAGCCCGCGGCGCTGGCCGATCGTGAAGCCGTAACTACCCTGGTGACTGCCGATCAGCTGGCCATCGGCGTCGACGATCGGCCCGGGAGCCGCACCAAGCCTGGCGTGCAGGAACCGCCTGGTATCGCCGTCGGCGATGAAGCAGACATCATGGCTGTCCGGTTTGTCGGCCACGGCCAGCCCGCGGTCGGCAGCCTCCGCCCTGACCTGAGCCTTAGTGCTGCCGCCGAGCGGGAACACCGCCCGGCTCAGCTGCGCGCTGGTCAGCACCGCAAGCACATAGGACTGGTCCTTGGCGAGATCGACGCTGCGGGCAAGCCGGGGCGAGCCGGAACCTGGGATCAGCCGGGCGTGATGACCGGTGCAGACGGCGTCGAAGCCGAGCGCGACCGCCCGGTCGAGCACGGCTGCGAACTTGATCTTCTCATTGCACCGCAGGCACGGATTCGGGGTGTTGCCGCGTGCGTATTCGGCGACGAAGTCCTGCACCACCTCGGCGTCGAACCGCTCGGCCAGATCCCAGACGTAGAACGGGATGCCGATCACGTCGGCCGCCCGGCGCGCGTCGCGCGCGTCCTCCAGGGTGCAGCAGCCGCGGGCGCCGGTCCGGTAGGACTTCGGGTTACTGGCGAGGGCCAGGTGCACGCCAGTCACCTCGTTCCCGGCAGCCGCCGCCCGGGCGGCGGCCACCGCTGAATCGACCCCGCCGGACATGGCGGCGAGCACCCGGAGCGTGGTCATGACCTGATCACCGAGCCGGCCCGCCGGGCCCGCTCGACAACCTCGCCGAGCACCGCGCTGAGTGCAGCGACATCGTCGGTGCTGCTGGTGCGGCCGAGCGAGAATCTGAGCGATCCGCGGGCTCGCGCCCGGTCGGCACCCATGGCCAGCAGCACGTGGCTGGGCTGGGCCACGCCTGCCGTGCATGCCGACCCAGTCGAGCACGCGATGCCCTTGGCGTCGAGCAGCATCAGCAGGGCATCTCCTTCGCAGCCTGGGAACGAGAAGTGCGCGTTGCCAGGCAGCCGCCCCTGTGCCGGGTCCGGGCCGTTCAACCTGGCGTCAGGCACCGCCGTCCGCACCCGCGCGATCAGGTCATCGCGCAGCCGGGCAATCCGCGCCGCCTGATCGGTCCTGCGCCCCGCTGCCAGCTCGACGGCGACGGCGAACGCCCTGATCGCCGCGGTATCGAGAGTGCCGGATCTGACATCGCGCTCCTGACCGCCGCCATGCATGACGGGTACCGGGTCCACCCCTCTGGCCAGCAGCAGCGCGCCCACCCCGACTGGCCCGCCGATCTTGTGCGCGGTGATCGTCAGCGCGGTCGCGCCGCTGGCCGCCAGGTCCACCGGGAGCTGGCCGGCCGCCTGGACGGCGTCGCTGTGGAAAGGAATGCCGTACTCGCGTGCCACCTCGGCCAGGTCGGCGATCGGCTGTACCGTGCCGACCTCATTGTTCGCCCACATCACGCTGACCAGCGCCACGCTGGCCGGGTCGCGCTCGATCGCCGCGCGCAGCACGGCCGGGCTGAGCCTGCCCTCGTCGTCAACGCCCAGCCACTCGACGTCGGCGTTCTCGTGGTCGCCCAGCCATTGCACGCAGTCGAGCACGGCATGGTGCTCGATCGCGGTAGCCAGCACCCGTGGCCTGCCATGGCCTGCAGCATCGGTCCCGCGCTGGCCGACGGTAACGCGTCCGACCGGGGATCCGGCCTCCCCCGGCGAGTGCCGAGCCCAGTACAACCCCTTCACGGCCAGGTTGTTCGCCTCGGTCCCGCCGCTGGTGAAGACGACCTCGCTGGGGCGGGCGCCGAAGGCCTGCGCGATCTGCTCGCGCGATTCCTCCACCACCCGGCGAGCCCGGCGGCCCGCGCTGTGCAGCGATGACGGATTCCCGGTCTGGGCTAGTTCCTGCGCCATCGCGGCCAGCGCTTCGGGCAGCATCGGAGTCGTCGCGGCGTGATCAAGGTAGACGAGTGCGCCAGAGTCAGGTCGCGGCGGGCGCGCAGGGTCCGGGCGGCCGCTACCGGCTTCGAGGTTCCCCATGGTGCTCCCAGCCTAATGCGGAACCCAAGGCCGCAAGCCGGTCAGCGTCGGTGGTCAGCGAAACGGCCGGCCACCTTCGTGATCATGGGCCTAACCCCGCCAGATCGGCGGGATTCGGCCCATGATCATGCGGTGAGTGGTGCTCGGGGTCGCCGGGCGAGGGCGGTCAGCCGGCTCGCTGGTCGATCTGCTCGACCAGCTGCGGAACCACCTTGAAGAGGTCTCCCACTACCCCGAAGTCGGCCAGTTCGAAAATGGGCGCTTCGGGATCCTTGTTGACTACCATGATCGTCTTCGAGGTCTGCATGCCAGCCCGGTGCTGGATGGCGCCTGAGATGCCAACCGCGACATACAGCTGCGGCGAGACCGTCTTGCCGGTCTGGCCGACCTGGAACTGGTGCGGATACCAGCCCGCGTCGGTTACCGCGCGGGACGCACCCACCGCCGCGCCAAGCGAGTCGGCCAGCTTCTCGATCAGCCCCATGTTCTCGCCCGAGCCGACCCCGCGGCCGCCAGAGACGACGATCGAAGCCTCGGTCAGCTCCGGCCTGGCACCGCGCTGCTGGACCACCCGCTCGGTGATCCTGGCCTGCTTCGCCGCCTCGCTGACGGCGCAGCTGACCGGCTCGAGGACGGCGGGCCCGTCGGCGGCCTCCGGGGTGATCGCGTTCGGGCGGATGGCGATGATCGGCGTGCCGGTCCTGACCCGCGAGCTGACGTTGACCGCGCCGCCGAAGATGACCTGCTCCGCGGTCAGACCGTCGCCGAGCCCGACCACGTCGGTCAGGAGGCCCCAGCCGGTCTTGACAGCCAGCCTGGCGCCGACCTCACGCCCCTCCGCGGTGCTCGGCAACAGCACTGCGGCCGGTGACTTCTGCTGCGCCAGCTCGGCGAGCAGCTCGGCCTTGGGCGCGACCACGTAGTCGTCGAACTCAGCGCTTTGCGCCACGTAGACCTTCGCCGCACCGAACTCGGCCAGCCGGGCCCGCGCCTCTTGCGCTCCGGGCCCGGTCCACACCACGGCAGGCTCGCCGAACCTGCGGGCCAGCGTCACCAGCTCGACGGTGACCTTCTTGACGGTCTCGCCGTCATGATCGGCAAGTACCAGGATCTCAGCCATCGATGGCACCCTCAGTCCTCGTTCGGATCAGCGCGCGGATCCGGCGTATTCGGAAACACCTGTGGTCGAAAACACTGTGGTCGAAACACTGTGGTCGGCGTGGCCGCGGTCGGCGGCTCAGATGAACTTCCGTGCGGCGAGGAATTCCGCGGCCTTGTTGCCGCCGTCGCCGTCGTCGGTCACGATGGTGCCCGCCTGCCTGGGCGGGCGCTTAGCGAAGCTGATCACCTCGGTCGCCGCACCGCCAAGGCCCACCAGCGCCGGGTCGATGCCGACGTCGGTCACGCTCAGCGTCTGCACCGGCTTCTTCTTCGCCGCCATGATCCCCTTGAACGACGGGTAACGCGGCTCGTTGATCTTCTCGACCACGCCAAGCACGGCGGGCACGGTGGCCTCGACCCGGTCGTAGCCGTAATCGGTCTGCCGGTGGATGGTGATGGCGGTTCCGTCAATCTCCACCTTCGCCGCGTAGGAAAGCTGCGGCACGCCGAGCCGCTCGGCCAGCATCGCGGCCATCACGCCGGTTCGCGCGTCGGACGACTCGAAGCCCAGAATGACCAGGTCGAACCCGATCTGCTGCAATACCGCGGCGAGCGCGGCCGAGGTGCCGAGCGCATCGGAGCCGGCCAGGGCATCGTCGATCAGGTGCACGGCCTTGTCCGCGCCCATCGACAGCGCCTTGCGGATCGCCTCGGTCGCGCGCCCGGGGCCCATCGACAAGATGGTCACCTCGCCACCGTGCGCCTCGGCCAGCCGCAGGCCCTCCTCGATCGCATACTCGTCGGCCTCGTTGATCACGGCATCGGCCGCGTCACGGTCGAGCGTGGAGTCCGAGGCGCGGAGCGCGCGTTCCGAATACGTGTCGGGTACCTGCTTCACGCAGACGACGATGTTCATGGCCGGCGGCCGACCTCCTCGTTCCCACGGTTCGCACAGTTGCCACGGCAAGCCTGTCAAACCAGGCCAGCCACCCGGACTCCGGGTCCTCGCAAGGTCATCCCCGGAGCTATGTTACTCGCTAGTAGCTCTGGGCTATCAGGCCAGGCGCTCAGCGGCGGTCACCACGTTGGCCAGCAGCATGGCCCTGGTCATGGGCCCGACGCCGCCAGGCATCGGAGCCAGGTAGCCGGCCACCTCGGCAACCGCCGGGTGCACGTCACCGGCCAGCCCGGCATCGGTCCTGGTGATCCCGACGTCGAGCACCGCGGCACCCGGCTTGATCATGTCCGGCGTGACCAGGCCAGGTTTGCCCGCGGCAGCCACCACGATGTCGGCGCCGCGGGTGTGCCCGGCCAGATCGGCCGTACCCGTGTGGCAGAGGGTGACGGTCGCGTTCTCGCTGCGCCTGGTCAGCAGCAAACCGAGCGGCCTGCCCACTGTGATGCCACGGCCGATCACCGTGACGTTCGCGCCGGCGATCGGGACCTGGTACCGGCGAAGCAGCTCGACGATCCCGAGCGGGGTACAGGGCAGCGGGGCCGGCACGCCGAGCACTAGCCGCCCGAGGTTCATCGGGTGCAGGCCGTCGGCGTCCTTGGCCGGATCCATCAGCTCAAGCACCGGCTGGCTGGCCAAGCCGGCCGGGAGCGGCAGCTGCACGATGAACGCGGTGCACGCCGGGTCCGCGTTGAGCTCGGCGACCACTTCGTGCACCTGCTGCTGGCTGGCCGTGGCCGGCAGGTCGTGCCGGAGGCTGGCGATCCCCACCTGCGCGCAGTCCTTGTGCTTGGCCGTCACGTAGACCGTGCTGCCCGGGTCGTCACCAACCAGCACGGTGCCAAGGCCCGGGACGATGCCACGGTCGGCCAGAGCGGCCACCCGGCTGGCGAGTTCGGTACGAATGGCCGCCGCGGTGGCCTTGCCGTCCAGGATGATCGCGCTCACGGCCTCATTCTGGCCGGCGCATTATGGTCGGGCGCAGTCGGCCGGTACATTCCGGCCGATCGCGTCAGTGCCAGAAATGCCGGACGCCGGTGAAGTAGAGGCTGACGCCGGCCGTCCGCGCGGCCGCGATCACCTGGTCGTCGCGGACTGAGCCGCCCGGCTCGGCCACTGCCTTAACCCCGGCGTCGATCAGCACCTCGAGCCCGTCGGCGAAGGGAAAGTAGGCATCGCTGGCGGCGACCGACCCGGCGGCCCGGCGGCCCGCTCTGGCGACCGCGAGCCTAGCCGCGTCGACCCGGTTTACCTGGCCCATTCCGATGCCCACCGCGGCCTGCCCGGCGGCAATCAGGATCGCGTTCGATTTCACGCCGCGGCAGGCCCGCCACGCGAACTCCAAGTCGGCCAGCGCAGCCTGGTCAGCCTGCGGCCCGGCGACCAACCGCCAGCCCGGCGGGCCATCACCAGGCTCGGTGACCGTATCGGCCTGCTGCATCAGCAGTCCGCCGCCGATCCGCCGCCACTCGACCGAGGGCCCAGCCGGCACCTGGCGTGGCTGGCAGCTGAGCAGCCGCTGATTCTTCTTCCTGGTCAAGATCTCCAGCGCGGCTGGCTCGAAGCCAGGGGCGATGATCACCTCGGTGAACACGTCGGCGATCTGGCCTGCCAGGTCGGCGGTGATCACCCGGTTCGCCGCGATCACGCCGCCGAACGCGGAGACCGGATCGCAGTCGTGCGCCTTGCGATGCGCCTGCGCGATGTCGGCTCCGAGCGCGATGCCGCACGGATTGGAATGCTTGACGATCGAGACACACGGTCCGGCGAATTCGTTCACCGCCCGCCACGCGGCGTCGGCGTCGACGTAGTTGTTGTACGACATCGCCTTGCCGTGCAACTGGTCCGCGGTGGCTATCCCGCCGGCCCGGAGGCCACCGGTGTCCAGATCCTGGTAGAGCGCGGCCCGCTGATGCGGGTTCTCGCCGTAGCGGAGCACGTCACGGCGGGTCCAGACGGCGCAGGTCAGGTCCGGCCAGCCGGACTGGACGGCGACTTCGTCGGGAGCATAAGCGGATGCGAACCAGGACGCGACGGCCGCGTCGTAGGCGGCCGTGTGCGCGTAGGCCTGAGCTGCCAGCCGACGCCGCTGCTCCAGCGTGAACCCGCCGGCCAGGAGCGCTGCCTCGACCTGGCCGTAAGCATCGGGGCTGGTGATGACGGCGACGCTGGCGTGGTTCTTGGCCGCGGCCCTGACCATGGCCGGGCCGCCGATATCGATCTGCTCGATGCATTGGTCTGGCGGGGCTCCGCTGGCCACAGTCTGGGTGAACGGGTAGAGGTTGGAGACCAGCAGCTGGAACGGCGCGATGTCAAGCCGGCCAAGCTCGCTCAGATGGTCAGGATTGCTTGGGTCGGCGAGCAGCCCAGCGTGCACCGCCGGATGCAGGGTCTTGACTCGGCCGTCGAGGATCTCCGGAAATCCGGTCATCTCCTGCACCGGCGTGACCGGGAGGCCGACTGCGGCGATCGCCGCCGCTGTGCTGCCGGTCGACACGATCTGCACCCCGGCCTCGTGCAGCATCGCGGCCAGCCGGTCAAGCCCGGTCTTGTCGGACACGCTGACCAGCGCGCGGGTGATGGCCACCCGGCTCATCGGGCAGTCTCCGCCAGCTCAGATGGCCGACCGATCCGTACCCGGCGGCCGCTGACCGACCAGCCGCCGGCGATCATCGCGCTCACGGTGTCGGCCAGCAGGGTCCGCTCGGCGCTCTTGACCCGCTCGCGCAGCGATTCCTCGTCGTCATCGTCCGACACCGGGACCGCCGCCTGGGCGATCACCGGCCCGCTGTCCAGCCCGGCATCGACCAGGAAGACCGTGCAGCCGGTCACCTTGACGCCATAGGCAAGCGCGTCCCTGACGCCGTGCAGACCGGGGAATGATGGCAGCAGCGCCGGATGGGAGTTGATGCAGCGCTCGGCGAACTCGTCAAGGAACGCAGGGCCGAACAGCTTGAGGAAGCCGGCCGAGATCACCAGGTCAGGGCTGAAGCTGGCGCAGGTCCGCGTCAGCATCTGGTCCCATTGCGCGCGCTCAGCGTAATCACCCACCCGGCAGACGAACGTCTCGATCCCGGCGGTCTGAGCCCGGCTGATCGCCCGGGTGCCGTCCCGATCGGCCCCGACCGCCACGATCTGGGCCCCGAGCGAGCCAGCCGTGCAGGCGTCGATCAGGTGCTGCAGCAGGGTCCCCTCGCCCGAGACAAGGACCACGAGGCGTGATGGCACCATGCCGCAACCCTAGTCGTGGGACCGATGAGCCGCGGTGCCCGGCTTCGGCTCCACCCGGCTGGCGGCTACCGGGCGTAACCTGAACGGGCCAGGTTCTGGCCAGGTAGTAGGGCAAGCGAACTGGTGATGAAATAGGACCGAACGCGCCAGGAATCGAGCTCCGAACGCATCGAGCTCGGAACGCATCGAACTCCGAGCGCACCAAGCTCAGCCAGACCGACCGGAGGAACGGCACTGCCCGCCGATATCAGCCCGCCGCCCACCCCGGGCGCCCCGCAGGAGCCGGGCGGCCAAGACGAGCGAGATAGCTCAGGCCAGCCGGGCGCGCCTGAGTCTGGTAGCAGGCTGCCCGGCCTGCCCCGGCTGTACTTCCCTGAGCCGCAGGATCAGCCGCACCTGCCGCCCGGCCAGCCCTACGGCCAGCCTGCCCAGCCCGGCCTACCTGGCCAGCGGCCGAGCCCGCCGGACCGGCCAGGCGGTATCTTCCAGCGCCGGGCCGAGCAGCGTGCACCCCAGCCGCAGCCGACCAGGCAGCGCCCGGCTCGGCCGCCGGATCGTGAGCTACGCCAGCGGGCGATCGCCGCGCTGATCTTCGGCGCGCTCAGCCTCGTCGCCCTGGGCGGGCTCGGCAGCACTGATCGGCACCGCGGGATCCTCCTGCTGAGCTTCAGCGCACTCTTGGGCACGGCAGCGTGCGTCATCGGGATCACCGCCGTGCGCAAGGCCCGCAGGATCGGGACCTACCGGCCGCGCGGCTCGGTCGGAGGCATCGTCCTCGGCGCGCTGGCCGGCCTGCTCGCCGTCTGGATACTGTCGATCTACCTGGCTTTCCCGACCCAGATCGACAGGTATGAGAAGTGCCGGAGCCTGGCGCAGACGTCAAGCGATCAGCAGGCCTGCCTGAACCAGCTGTACAAGTCAATTCGTCCAGCTACCTCGGGGTCTGGCTAGCAGCCCAGGTCGGGGCAGGACTCCAGGTGGTTAAGGCAGTCCGGAGGGTCCGCGTGAGCGACGCGGTGGCTGGCTCGCCGCCTTATCGCCCGCCCATCGATCCAGATAGATGACGTGGTGGCTGTCGGCGTCGCCATCCGGCTGCCGCGGCACGGTGCCCGGCCGCTGATCGTGCCCGCCGGGCCGGAACCCGGGATTGCTGCTCTGCGCCACCTCCCCGGCGGCCAAGTGAGCGCGGGCGTACCGCCAGTTAGCCGCCCCGGCGGTGATTGCCGCGGCGATCCCCACCTCAAGTGCCGCAACGACGGCGACCTGCCAGGCCGACGGCCCGACGGCGGCCATCCGGCCATCGCCAAGCGGACCTCCGGCGAAAGCGGCGAGCACTCCGAGCATTACACCGGTCAGCGCACCGCAGCAGAAGCCGCGAATCGGGGCGGCCTCAAGCGTCGGCGTCGGAGCGATCCGCACGACAAGCACTCCGCCGACCACGCCTGCCAGATAGGGCGCGGCAAGCACCAGAGCGGCCAGCCAGGCCGGCCCAGAGTTCTGCGGGCCCAGCGGCAGCGCCGCCAGCATCGGGAAGGCCGGCAGCGGACCGAGAGCCGACCCGGTCGGCGCGACTATCGTTCCGGTTCCGACCGCGAAACCCGGGCCGAGCAGGTAGGCGACCGCCCAGATGATCGCGTTCGGCAGGTAGGCGAGCTCGGCCAGGAGAAGCAGCCCGGCTCCGACGATGCCTGGTGCCAGCAGCCCGTTCAGCGCGCTGAACTGCCGCACGTGGCTGGCCAGTGCCATCGCCGTCAGCAGCGAACCCGCGGCGGCCAGCATGGCGACCGACCCGGCGGTGCCGACCAGCACCGACCGCGTCGTGGCCGAGACCAGCGCGGCTAGCTGCGCCCATGGCGCCAGCGCCCGACTCGCGCCGAAACCGGCGGCGACCAGCGCGACGAAGAAGCCGGCCACGATCGCCTGCTCGACCGACGGGACGGCAAGCGCCGTTGCGCTGACCGCCGCCAGCAGGCCGGCCAGTAGCGCGTACGGCGCGGCGACGGCGAGCGCGGAGGTGACCGCCCGGCCCGGCCTGGCAGCGGCATGATCGCGGACCATCCAGCGCCCCGCCCGCCAGAGCAGCGCGCCGGGCAGCAGCACCAGCCCGAGCGGCAGCATCCCGATCCTGCCTGCGCTGTGCACCTGAACGCCGACGTGATGACCAACCAGCCACAGGACGGCGGCGGTGCGCAGCACGCCGGGCAGCCCGAGCCCGGAGTGCGGTGCGGCGATCCAGCCGACCAGCACCAGGATGGTGAGCAGGGTCAGGCCGAGTCCGGCCGACGTGCCGGCCGCAAGCGCGCCATCGACCAGCAGCGGCCTGGTCCGGCGGGCCGATGGATCACCGTCGGCACCGCCGTCGGCACTAGCTGGCCGGGCACCAAGGGCGGAAGTCGTCACAAGACCCAACCCTGGCAATTTCGCGTGCGCAGCAGGTGGAGGCGCGCCGATGCGACCGGCCAGGCGTCAGCTGCCCGGCAGCAGGCCGCGCACCAGTCGCGCCGTCTCGCTCGGCGTGCGGCCGACTCTGACACCCACCTTCTCCAGTGCTTCCTTCTTAGCCTGCGCCGTGCCGGCCGAACCGGAGATGATGGCACCCGCGTGGCCCATGGTCCTGCCCTCTGGCGCGGTGAAACCGGCCACATAGGCGACCACGGGCTTGGTCATGCTGGCTTCGATGTAGGCGGCGGCCCGCTCCTCCGCGTCTCCGCCGATCTCGCCGATCATCACGATCGCGTCAGTCTCCGGATCTTCGGAGAACGCTCGCAGGCAGTCGATGTGCGTCGTCCCGACAATGGGATCGCCGCCGATTCCGACCGCGGTGGAGAAGCCGATGTCACGTAGCTCGTACATCATCTGGTAGGTCAGCGTGCCCGACTTGGAGACCAGGCCGATCCGGCCTTCGGAGCTGATGTCCGCCGGGATGATGCCGGCGTTGGACTTCCCGGGCGAGGCGACTCCCGGGCAGTTCGGGCCGACGATCCTGGTGGCGTTCCCGTGCGCGCACGCATACGCCCAGAACGCGGCGGTGTCGTGCACCGGGATGCCCTCAGTGATCACGATGACCAGCGGGATCCTGGCGTCGACGGCCTCGATCACGGCGTCCTTGGTGCCGCCGGCCGGCACGAAGACCACGGACACGTCGGCCCCGGTCGCCGCCATCGCCTCGGCCACGGTCCCGAAGACGGGCACGCTCGCACCGCTCAGCTCGACCGACTCGCCCGCCTTGCGGGGATTGGTACCGCCAACGACCTTCGTCCCTGCCGCGATCATCCGCGCCCCGTGCCTGCGGCCCTCCGAGCCGGTGATGCCCTGGATGATGATCCGGCTCTCGCTGGTCAGGAAGATCGCCATCTCATGCTCCCGTCGCGGCCAGGCTGGCCAACTGGGCGACGCGCCGCGCCGCTTCGTCCATGGTCGTTACCTGCTCCACCACGGCGATGCCAGCCTCGTCCAGGATCCGGCGGCCCTGCGCCGCGTTGTTGCCGTCCAGCCGCACCACGACCGGGTGATGCACCGGCTCGCCGCGTTCGGTCAGCATCCCGATCGCCGCGATGATCCCCTCGGCGACCGCGTCGCACGAGGTGATCCCGCCGAACACGTTGACCAGCACGGCGCGCACGTCGGGGTCGGATAGCACGATCTCGAGGCCGTTCGCCATCACCTCGGCCGAGGCGCCGCCCCCGATATCGAGGAAGTTGGCCGGCCGCACCCCGCCGAATTCCTCACCCGCGTAGGCGACCACGTCCAGGGTCGACATGACCAGGCCGGCCCCGTTGCCGATGATGCCGACGGTGCCGTCCAGCTTGACATAGTTGAGGTGCTTGGCCTTGGCCCGAGCCTCCAGCGGATCAGCGGAACTCGGATCAGCGAACCTGCTGAAGTCCTGCCGGAACGCCGCGTTGTCGTCGAGCGTGACCTTGGCGTCCAGCGCGATCACCTGGCCGCCACCGGTCAGCACCAGCGGGTTCACCTCCACCAGCGTGGCGTCCTCGTCGGTGAAGACAGCCCACAGCCGCTCGGCCAGCGCGGCGGCGCCGACCTGTGCCTCCTCCGGCAGCCTGCCCGCCCGGATGATCTCGGCGGCCTTGGCCGCGTCGACCCCGGCCAGCGGGTCGATCGGGATCCTGGCGAGCGCCTCAGGGCTGGTCCGCGCCACTTCCTCGATCTCGATGCCGCCCTGCACCGAGCACATGGCGAGGAAGCTGCGCTCGGCGCGGTCGACCAGGAAGGACAGGTAGTACTCCTGCGCGATGTCGATGTCTTCGCCGATCAGTACGGTATGCACGGTGTGACCCTTGATGTCCATGCCCAGGATCTGCCGGGCCTTCGCCTCGGTCTCGTCCGGGCTGCTGGCCAGCTTCACCCCGCCGGCCTTACCGCGCCCGCCGGTCTTGACCTGCGCCTTGATCACCACGCCCGGTTTCCCTGCCGCGGCGAACTCGTCAGCGATCGCTCGCGCCTGCGCCGCGGTCTGGGCAACCTTGCCCCGCTGAATCGGAACGCCGTACTCGGCGAACAGCTCTTTAGCCTGATACTCGAACAGGTCCACGTCTGGTCCGTTCTGACTGATGCTCCGCCCTGATCCTCAACGTCCGCCGCCTGGGCGGCAGGTCCGCCAGGCAGCCTAGCGGGCTGCCGATCCCGGACCGATCAGCTGGCCCGAGTTTCCGTCTTCGGGCCAAGCGCGGCGTGCACCCAGTCGACGATCTCCTGCATCGTCGCACCTGGCGTGAAGATCTTCGCGACGCCCATCCGCTCCAGGTCGGCGATATCAGCGTCCGGGATGATCCCGCCGCCGAACACCGTGATGTCGGTGGCGTCGGCCTCCGTGAGCAGCTCAAGAACCCGGCCGAACTGGGTCATGTGCGCCCCGGACAAGATAGACAGCCCGATCGCGTCGGCATCCTCCTGCAGCGCCGCGGCGACGATCTGCTCGGGGGTCTGGTGCAGTCCGGTGTAGATGACCTCCACCCCGGCATCGCGCAGTGCCCGCGCCACCACCTTGGCGCCGCGATCGTGACCATCCAGGCCCGGCTTGGCAATGATGACCCGGATGCTGCGCACGAATCGCCTCTTCTTGGACTAGCCACGTCGTATAGCCGCAGCGTAGCGCCGCGTTCCTGACAGGACCAACACCGGCCAGAGCTCGGCTTTCTCGGGCGCGGTGAGCACCATCGTCCTCGGTCGGGCGTAACCAGCTGCGTGCTAGCATTGATAGCACTAGCGGGAGGTGGCGACTTGGCGGCGCTGAGCATCCGGAACCTCGATGACGAGGTCAAGAGACGGCTGAGGATCAGGGCGGCTCGGAAGGGCCGGTCGATGGAGTCAGAGATTCGCGCCATCCTGGCGGAGGCGGTGGCCGAGCCTGACGACGATGCTACCAACCCGTTCGTGACTTTCATGGAGCGATTCCAAGAGATCGGCGGGGTAGAGCTAGACCTGCCGCCCCGCTCTACTCCCGCGCGATGGGCGGAGTTTTCTTGATCATCCTGGACACGAATGTCCTGTCCGAGCTGATGCGTCCGACGCCAGATGCTGCGGTTGTGAACTGGGTCGAATCGCGTCAGGGCGACGAGCTGTGGACCACCTCGGTCACCTTGGCCGAGATCTACTACGGCATCGAGCGGCTCCCAGATGGAAGGCGCAAGGATCAGATCCAAGCTGCCGGCGTCCTGGCAATCGGGGCGTTGGACGGTCGCATCCTGCCCTTCGATGCAGCGGCCGCGCAGCAGTACTCGCAGATCGCATCTGGCCGTGACCGGGCTGGCCTGCCGATCGACGGGCTCGACGGGCAGATCGCAGCCATCTGCGCGGTCCATGGCGCTGGCGTTGCCACCAGGAATGTGAAGGACTTCCTCGGGACCGGGATTGAGATCATCGACCCGTGGCTGGCTAGCTGACCGCAGCGAGCTGGCTACAGCTTTTCGATCGGGGCATAACGCAACAGCAGGTGCTTGATGCCGTAGTCCTCGCCGAAGTCGACCTTCGCCTCAGGGTCGTCGCCCCGGCCCTCCACCGACAGCACCCGGCCCAGCCCGTAGGTGTCATGGGTGACCAGGTCGCCCGGGGCCAGGGCCGGCACCGGGCGGTTACCTGGCACATTCATGCCCGGCCGCCTGGCGAGGCGCTCTGAGGCAGGCGCGACCGCGGCCGACTGATCGCGGCGCCACTCGATCAGCTGCCCAGGGATCTCGGTGAGGAATCTGGACTGCTTGTGATAAGCCGGGCGACCCCACCAGGCCCTGGCGATGGCCCGGGTCAGGTACAGCCGCTCGCGCGCCCTGGTGATCCCGACATAGGCAAGCCGGCGCTCCTCCTCAAGCTCGGTCTCATCGTTGATCGACCGCTCGTGCGGGAAGACGTTCTCCTCCATGCCGGTCAGGAACACCACAGGGAATTCCAGGCCCTTGGCGGTGTGCAAGGTCATCAGCGTGACCAGCCCGCCGTGGTCCGGCCCCTCGGGGATCTCGTCGGCGTCGGCGACCAGCGATACCTGCTCGAGGAACTCCGCCAGGCTGCCGCCCGGATGCTTCGCGTCGAATTCCCTGGCCACCGAGACCAGTTCCTTGAGGTTCTCGATCCGGCCCGCATCCTGCAGATCGGTCGATGCCTGCAACTCCTCGACGTAGCCGGTCCGGTCGAGTACCGCCTCGGCCAGGTCGCCGACCTCGGTGCCAGCGACAGCGGATTCCCTGAACTGGCCGATCAGCTCGTTGAATGCCTCGATCGCGCGGGCCGAGCGGGCCGGCAGGCCGGGCACGTCCTGCGGCCTGGCCAACGCCTCGGCGAAGCTGATCTTGTCCCGGCTGGCCAGACCGGCGACGTATTCCTGCGCCCGGTCGCCGATTCCGCGCTTCGGAGTGTTCAGCACCCGCCGCAGCGACATCTCATCGCGGGGATTGCTGATCAGCCGGAGGTAAGCGAGCAGGTCGCGGACCTCGCGGCGCTCGTAGAACCGGACACCGCCGACCACCTTGTACGGCAGCCCGGCCCGGATGAAGACCTCTTCGAAGACCCGCGATTGAGCGTTCGTCCGGTAGAACACCGCCATCTCACCCGGCACGGCCTGCCCCGCGTCGGTGAGCCGGTCCACCTCCTCGGCTACGAAGGCCGCCTCGTCGTGCTCGCTGTCGGCCACGTAGCCGATGATCGGCGGTCCGTCGCCGCTGTCCGACCAAAGGTTCTTCGGCATCCGGCCGGTATTGCAGGACACCACCGCGTTGGCGGCGGCCAGAATGTTCTGGGTGGAGCGGTAATTCTGCTCAAGCATGATCACCCGGGCACCGGGAAAATCGCGCTCGAATTCGGTGATGTTGCGGATCGTCGCACCGCGAAACGCGTAGATCGACTGGTCCGCGTCACCGACCACGCACAACTCGGCCGGGGCAAGCGCGGGCATCGCCACCTCGCCGCCAGGGCCGCCGGCCTCCTCGCCGGGAACCGCTGGCTGCCAGCCGCCGACTTCCACGTGCTGGTCAACGGCGGACCCGACCAGCTCCCTGATCAGGATGTACTGGGCGTGATTAGTGTCCTGGTACTCATCCACCAGCACATGCCTGAACCTGCGCCGGTACCGCTCGGCCACATCGGGAAAGGCCTGCAGCAGGTGGACCGTGACCATGATCAGGTCGTCGAAGTCCATCGCGCCGGCCGCGACCAGGCGCCGCTGGTACTCGCCGTAGGCCTGCGCCAGCGCCTTCTCCCGGTAACCGCTCGCGCTGGCGGCCACCGACTCGTAGTCGGCGAGCTCGTTCTTCAAGGTGGAGACCCGGTTGACCATCGCTCTCGGCGGGTGGTACTTGGGGTCGAGCTCAAGCTCGCGGCAGACCAGGGCCATCAGCCGCTCCGAGTCGGCCTGGTCATAGATCGTGAATGAGGATGGGTAACCGAACTTAGTTGCCTCGCGGCGCAGGATCCTGACGCACGCCGAGTGGAACGTCAGCAGCCACATGCCGCGGGCGCGGGCCCCGGTCAGCAATTCGGCCCGGGACGCCATCTCGCCGGCCGCCTTGTTGGTGAAGGTGATCGCCAGGATCTCGCTCGGCGCCACCTCACGCTCGGCCAGCAGGTACGCGATCCGGTGGGTGAGCACCCTGGTCTTGCCCGAGCCTGCTCCGGCCACGATCAGCAGCGGGCCGCCCTCGTGCAGTACGGCAGCGCGCTGCTGCGGATTCAGCCCCTCAAGCAGAGCGTCAACGGCCGTCGCGGTCACGCTGCCAGCGTAGGCGGTTCCGCCGACAACCGGGTCGATGCAGCCCGAGCCGAGCCGAGCAGTTGACCGCAGGCCGGCCTGGCAACCGCCCCTTCCCGCCACGAATCGCGCGAAGGGACATCCGGCGTCCGCTCAGGACGGCATCCGGCGTCCGCTCAGGACGGCATCCGGCGTCGGCTCAGGACGGCATCCGGCGTCGGCTTAGGACAGCGTCCGGTCAGGCGTCGGGATCAGGCACCAGCGTCGGCGTGGCCCTGGTAAGGGTCTGCTTCTTGAAGTACGCCGGTTCCTTGATCCGCCAGGTGACGGCGGCCAGTAGCCCGGCGACAGCCGCCAGGGTGCTGATCACGAACGCTCCGCCGATCTGCCAGTGCGGCGGGAACGGCATCGTCCAGTGCGTGTAGCTGTAAGCCGTGGCCACGTCGTAGGTCTCCCATAGGGCCCAGCCGCCCAGCACGTACATCAGCAGGCCGCCGACTACCGGCAGGATGCCTTGCATCCACAGGTCGCGGGCATTCCTGGTCAGCGTCTTGCGGTAGTACCAGGCACAGGCAAAGCCGGTAAGTCCGTAGTAGAACGCGATGTATATCCCGATCGCCGAGTATCCATCGAGAATCACGGTGTTGCCGGTCCCGACGAAGTTCATCACCACGTACAGCGCGATCGACACGACGGCCATGACGATCGTGGAGATGGTCGGCGTGAGGTACTTGGGGTGTATCTTCGCGAACCACGACGGAATGGCCTTGTATGCGGCCATGGACAGGGTCGTCCGCGCCGTGGGCAGGATCGTGGTCTGGGTCGACGCCGCCGCCGACGACAGCACCATGAGGATCAGAAGCCGGCTCAGGAAGGTACCGAAACCGCTGGTGCCGAAGATGGCGCTGCCCTGGACGGAGAGCACATCGAAG
>Ga0116218_1000204_pt1 | contig 43050 bp, 45 predicted proteins | sample Sb_taG_2_FD_88966 | JGI IMG/M metagenome (GOLD analysis project Ga0116218, IMG submission 88966) | Peat soil microbial communities from Weissenstadt, Germany - Sb_50d_5_LS metaG | ecosystem: Environmental > Terrestrial > Soil > Wetlands > Peat | place: Germany: Weissenstadt | collected 2010-09-21 | reverse complement strand
GTGGTGTTGCTGTTGCTGCGCTTCCGGCCCCAGTCCACCAGAGCTTTTCGTCTCGTGGTTCACTCGGTGGACATCGTGTGGCCGGTGCTGATGTCCCTGTTCGCGACCGCGCAGCGCGGCCCATTTTTTCTGTTCTTCGTCTTCGTGATGGTGGCGGCGGCCTATCGCTGGGGGTTGTGGGAGACAGTCGGCACGGCGGCCACTGCCGTGGCCCTGCTCGAACTGGAGGCCTTCGCGGTGCGCGCTGGACTGGAACCCGCAGCCGACCGCTGGCTCCATGCGGCGCATCTGCCGCGCCTCGGTGTCAGCGTCCGCGAACTGGATCCGCAACAGCTGTTCATAAGTTCGGTGTACTTCATTGTCCTCGGACTTTTGCTCGGCTACATGTCCGAGAACCAGAAGAAAGTCCGCGCCGAGCGCGCCGTAATCACCCGCGTTCTTAGTTCCACGCGCGTCGAGGCCGGACTCACCGGTACCATGCAGCAGATTCTCGGGGAAGTCATGAGCATCTACGGAGCGTGCCGCGTGCTCAGCGCTTCGCAGGAGTCGAACAGTTACCGCGTATTCCTCGCCGAAGTCAAGCGTGGCGCCGAGGGCATTGAACCGCTCCGCTGGCGCGAGCCTCTGCCGGAAACCGAAAAGTCGTATCTGTTCGACTCGCCGGTGGACGCAATTTACGCGTCTCGCAGTGGCAACGGTTTTCACACCGTGCTGCTCGATCGCGAGGGCGATCGGGTTCGCGACGCCAGCACCGGATTTCTGGATGAGCTGGCCCAAGTGGAAAAATTTGACGCCATCGTTTCCGTGGCGTTGGCCTTCGGGACCGAGTGGTCGGGCCGGGTCTTCCTCTTCGATCCCAAGATGATGGGAGAGCCGGAAGAGGAATTGCGCTTTCTCCAGGAATTCGCGCAGCAGGTGGGTCCGGCCATCTACAACGTCTACCTGATGCGGCGGCTGCGCGAGCGCGCCGGGGCGGTGGAGCGCGCGCGCTTCGCCCGCGAACTTCATGATGGCGCCATTCAATCCCTGATCGCGGTGGAAATGCAACTCGACGTCTTGCGGCGCCAGTCGGGACCGCAGTTGCCGGTCGTAAACGCGGAGTTGGGCCGGATCCAGAAATTGCTGCGTGAAGAAGTTCTCAAGTTGCGCGAACTGATGCAAGCCATGAAGTCGTTCGAGGTGAATGCGGACCGCCTTCTCGCTTTCATCTCTGACACGGTGGAGCGTTTCCGCCGCGAGACGGGAATCGCCGCCGAGTTCGTCAGCGAGTTGGAGCGCGTGGATTTGGCGCAGAAAGTTTGCCGCGAACTTGCGCGCATCGTGCAGGAGAGCCTGGTCAACGTGCGCAAACACAGCGGAGCCCACCATGTGCTGGTGCGACTGGCGCAGCGCGCGGGCAGTCTGCAATTGACCGTTGAGGACGACGGCAAAGGGTTTTCTTTTTCCGGCAAGCTGTCCGATGCGGAACTGGAGAAATCGGGCAAGGGACCGGCGGTGATTCACGAAAGGGTACGGCTGCTGGCGGGCGAACTCGCGATAGAATCGACTCCCGGGCACGGCTCACGCCTGGAAGTCAGCATTCCGCCACCGAGAAAGGCCAATCATGAATAGTCCAATACCGAATAGACCAGTCATGGATAAACCCGGCACGGATAAACCAACCATGGATAAACGCAGTCACCCCATACGCATTCTGATTGCCGACGATCATCCCATTTTCCGCGACGGGCTGCGCCGCCTGCTGGAATCGGAAAGCGACATGAAAGTCGTGGGCGAAGCCTGCGACGGCCGCGAGGCGGTCAAACTCGCCACCGAGATCAAGCCCGACATTCTTCTGCTCGATCTCGCCATGCCCCACCACACCGGTCTCGATGCCCTGCGCGACCTGAATACCAGCAGTGCCGGCGCAGTGCGCATCATCCTGCTGACCGCCGCCGTCGAAAAAAAGCAAATGGTGGAGGCGTTGCAGTTGGGCGCGCGCGGCGTCGTGCTCAAAGACTCCGCCACCCAATTGCTCCTCAAGAGCATTCATGCCGTGATGGCCGGCGAGTACTGGGTGGGCCGCGACAGCGTCTCGAATCTGGTGCAGTACCTGCGCAACCTCATGCAGAGCACGAACGAGGAAACGAAACAAAAGAAATTCGGGCTCACGCCGCGAGAGCTGGAGATTGTTTCTGCCGTGGTGGCCGGCTACGCCAACCGCGAAATCGCCGAGTACTTCAAGATCAGCGAGGATACGGTGAAACACCACCTCAGCAATATCTTCGACAAATTGGGGGTTTCCACCCGCCTGGAACTGGCGCTGTTTGCGGTGAACCAGGGGCTTCCCCTGAAAACGATTGTCTAATGAAGAGATTGGCCGATATCTCTGGTTTCTAAGGGAAATCCCCGAGTGATGGCACAATAGTGCCATTTCGGGCACTGCGGTGCTATTGGGTGGAAGGCTGGCTCAGGATATTTTACAATTACACAAGGGCGAGAACCTGCTCGGAAGTACGAGTGAAGCTGCGCCGTTTGTCGATTGGGGGAAACAGTGATCAAAGCAATCCGTCAAGTTTGGAATGATGAAAGCGGTCAGGACGTCGCCGAATACGCGGTGATGCTTGCCGTTATTCTGGTGATCGTGATTGGCACCGTCAAGCTGATTGGCACCAACGCCAACAACGTGTTTTCGCAAGTCTCCAGCCAGATGACGAACTAGCCGCACGACCAAGCCCCGCTGCATCTGGCAGGGGGCTTCCCTTGATTTTTTCCCTGCAGTTTTCCCCAAAGCCGGTTCAGAATTTTCGGCGTGAGGCTCTTGGTCCCGGTTGCCAGAGATTCTCACCTTTGCAATCTACCCTCTAACCTCTGGCCTTCCTACTGTCCCGTCGGCGCCGCCGCTGTCTTTTCCGGCACCGGAGCCGCTTTTTCCGAAGCCCCGCTGCCCAGCCTGGTAAGGAACGGGAAGAAGGGCGTAACTTCGAAAGGCATCTTCTCGGCCGCGCTGGTAATCGCCACCGGCTTGGTCTTGATCAATTCCAGTTGATTGTTCCACGGATCAATCTTGACTCGCCCTCCGAGCGGCAGCGCCGCCACCTGATCAGTCTTCTTCGGGTCGAATTGCGGCGAGGAGGTCATCAATGACGACATCCTGGTGGCATCTCCATTCAGCAGACTGTCGCCCAGGTGCCCGCGGATCAGGTTCTTCAGCGCCGGAGCACGCGCCTGCACCGCTTTAAGGAACAAGCCCGCGGTACCAAGCTTGTCCTTATAAGGGGAGTTGTTGAGCAGTTCGATGGCTTTCTTGTCCGCCGCTTCTTCTTCGCCGCGATCGCGAGCAAAATCCATCCGCTCGAACGTCCGCTCATCGGGAAAGAACATGCGGTCGTTGAAAGCAAGCTTGGTATTGAGATGATGTCCCAGCACGATGTGCGATAGTTCGTGGGTCAGAATCATGGCCAGCGACGCTTCGTCCGGCAGCACATCGATCATGCCGCGGCTCACCACAATGGTGTGGCCGATGGTGAAGGACTCGAGCGGTGTGGTCATCAGTACGCGGCAATGTATCTCGGGCTGAATGTCGATGTTGTTCGTGACCATCATGTTGTTGACGACGGTCGACAGCACCTTGTCAATTTCGCCTTCCGGAGCCAGCAACCCGATCTGCTGCAGCCGGTCAATCACGTTGAGTTCCGCCTGACGCTCCCATTGCCGTTGCGCCTCGATGGGCGAAGCGTCCTGCGCTTTCTGACTCTGATCATGCACCGTCTGCGGGGCATCCACCGTGATCTCCGTAAACTCGGAGTTGCGCCGGAGATCCTTCAGGTTGTAGCCCCAGAGCCGCGTCTGCGCCTTGTAATTCAGCGTCTGCCCCAGACGATATTTCAGATCCGATTCCTCGGAATAAATCAGCGAAGGCAGCCAGACGCCGCCCGGCCGCAGGTTCGCCCGCCAACTGTCAAAGTGCAGGTAATAACTCGCTCGCGGATGTGGATAGTAAGTCCCGTTGAAGCGGACGATATTATAGTCCTGGTCTTCGATCCAGACACGGCCGAGGAATCGCCCCTTGCCCGCGTCTTTCTTGGGCGCGACGTCCATCACAATGCAGCGTACTTCGCCTAGAAACTCGCGGCGCACGAAAGTGAAGTCGTAATACCTGCGCTGAAAATCCTCATCGAGCACCACCATCTGGGCGAAGCCCAGCGGCAGAAACTTCATCGAATACACGTTGCTCAATTTGCTGAGCATGCGCTTGCCCAGGCCGGCCGTGGTGGGCGAGGTGAAGGCCCGGTCATCCGTGCCTTCGCTCATATCCAATCGGCCCAGAAAGTACACGTCGCTAGCGGGCACAGGTGTGTCCAGCTCTTTGTCTTTTTTCAGATTCTGCAGATACGTTTCCACCAGCGGATGAAGTTGCTTCATCTGCGCCATGAAGAAATGTTCGCGCTCAATCGCCCGATCCACCACCTGATCGAAGCTGCCGGCGGCAGCGGTCGCCGGTTGGGTCGCCGCGGCTTGGGTCGAGAGCTGCGGCTCCGGCGCGGCCGGGGCGGCAGAAGTCTGAGCAGGAGGAGTCTGCGCGTACGAAGTCTGGACGAACAGAGAGGTGGCGCAGCAGACCAGGAAGAGCGTAAGCAGTGCGTATAGGGATCGCAGCATTTTCGTTGCTTTCATTCTACATACGATGCGCCCACGTTGCATGACCTACGTTGCATGGCCTATGTTGCATGCCCTACGATGCTAGTTGAAACTCGATGTGCAACACCGCCTCAGAATCGGCGGGATGACCGTCTTTCAGCGCCGGCTTAAACTGAATTTTTTCCGCCGCGTGCACCGCCGATTCGTCCAGCCCATGACCCAGACCGCGCACCACTTTCACAATGCGAACCTGCCCGCTCGCTGAAAATACAACGTCGAGCAGTACCTCGCCCTCAATCTTAAGCCGTCGCCCCTCATCCGTGTAAACCGGACGCGGCTTAAACGTGATCTCAGCCGGCAAGGTCGTGACCGCCGGTTCGACCAACTTCGTTCTCGCCTGCGAAGCAGGTACGATCTCCGCGTCTCCGAAACCCGACTGGCGAACCGGCGCGCGCGAACCGGAAATGCCGGAACCGTTGCCGGTCGCGACGCCGCTTCCAAAACCCGTGCTCGCCACCACCCCACGCGCGCCGTGCGCGCCTCCCGTGCCGTTGCCGTAACCCGGACCGTAGGGCATGTCATAACCGCCCGCCTGCGCAATCGTCACCGGATGCCCGTGCGGATCCGATGCCGGCACCCCGTTCGGATCGCCGAAGCCACCCGTCTGCACTTTCGACGGCGCCGCCGCCATGGTCGGCGTCGCCGAACTCCCAGCCGAAAACACATTCGTCTTCACCGGCGGCCGCGGAATCTGCACCTTCACATCCGGCAAAATCTCCTTCGTGGCAGCGAGCGTTACCTTGGGCGCCTGCTCCTCGGGAGCGGGAACTTTCTTCCGCACCAACTCGGTGGGCACGCGCATGGCTTCCGGCCGCGGCGTTACCGGCTCGGTTATCTTTGGAGCAGGAACCGGAAAATGCCGAACTGGCGCCGGAGCCTGTGGAATCGGAGGCGGAGTGCTGACCAGGCTGACGAAGTGATAATCGCGCTCTCGTGGCTCAAGAACATCCGGATGCATAATGGCGGTAATCACGAAGAACGTCAGCAGCACCGACTGCACGCCATAACTGACAACAAACTTGCCCCAGCGAGTGCCGGGCTCGGGAAGAATGCCTAGAGTCAATTCTGAAGCCTGGGAATTCATCTGCGGTACCTCATCCTGCCACCTACCTAAGCGCTGGCCAAAAAACAAGTGTTCAATCCCACGGGCTAGCACTTTGAAGGCCGCGGGGAACGGGTCGAAGGACGACACTTCTGAACCATGAAGTGCACGCCGAAGGCCATTTTCGCCGACCGCTCTCCACACTTAAGATGCTGCTAAGCGGCTACTTAGACAGGAAAAACCTTATCCTACCAGACCGGCAGACCGCGCCTGCAAAATTTTTCCTATTTGGGAAAGGGAAAAAATTGTGGGAAATCGGAAGATTTTGCCCGCTAGTGTTCCGAGCCGATCGGGAAGGTGCTGGATCCCTGCCAGGGGTCTACTGCCGAATGAAATTCCTGAAGTGTTCCAAATTGTACAGCCTTGCTATTGTTGCTGGCGTACAAGCGGAAACAGCGGGTCCAAGACAATGGAGTCCCGCTCAAAGGAGAAATACATGCAGCGACTGCATCGGTATTTAGGTTCGCTTCTGCTGGGTGCGGCCCTGATTGCGCCCGTCGGCATCCAGGCCAGGGATAGGGATCAAAACTGCCCTGACAAGGGATACTACGACCGCGACCATAAGGATTGCCATACCTGGGACGACCACGAAAGCCGCGCCTACCAATCCTGGGAGGAGGCTCAGCACAGAACACATCGGGATTTCTCCAGGCTGAAGGCTAAGGAACAGTCGGAATACTGGAAGTGGCGCCACGAACATCCGGATCATGACAATGACAGGGACCGCCACTAGCTCACCCTCGCGGTAGAACGCCATCTTGGCGCCGCCGTCCGCACGAGCGGCACGACGCCGAACTTTCGTCTAATGCATTCTGAAATTGCGGCCGTCGATACTATATCGGCTTACGATTGGCTTGCCATTCGTGGGGATTGGCAGTAGCTTACCCAGCCTGGTTCCGAGGAGGCAGCATGACCACTGCCTCAGCCGCACCATGCTCCGCCGCAGGCACGTCACCCGTCAACCGAATCGCCGTCCGGGCCCCGACTACTGACCACCCTTCTCTCCCGCCCGAAACGTAGTCCAAGGCCCCGCCTTCATATCGCGCAGCAGCCCCTTCTGCCACGCGTACTCCGGATGCCGCTCCAGAAAATCCGCCGCCGTAAAATCCGCCCCGCAGGGATGCCCCGCCCGCGCCACAAAACTCATATTCTCCGCCATCTTGCTATCCGTAGCTTTTCCCTGCACCGCGCCGCCCGGATTGAACCCCTCCCATCCCCACTCCTTCACGCCCCGCGAAGAAGCATCGCCATGTCCGCACAGCGAGCGCTCGTTAGCCTGTGTTTTCTTCTCAAAGCTGTCAACATGATCCGCCAGGAACGCCTCCGCCATCTCCACATCGATCGTTCCCTTAGCCTGCTCCACCATCTCATCCGCTCGCGCATGTCGCGCATTCATCGAAGACGAGGCGTCGTTCACATCAAATCCGCTGGTTTCCTCCCGGATCAGCTTGGGATCGCGCGGAAAATTCGAACTCACGAAATATCCGTCCTTCGTCCGCCACAGCGGAGTATTCTTCAACCCCAGTTCCAGATATCCGATCTCACCCGTCTTGCGATCGCCGATCAGCCAGTCGTTGGCGTAGCCCCCGTTGTTGCCTTCCTTGATGATGCGCACGTAGTCGTCGATGCTCTTCGAATACTGCAGCGCTTTCCGCGAGCGCATGAATTCCGGCTTGCCGTTCGGGTCCCATCCCTCGAATTGCGTGATCGTGGTTTCAGTGATCATGATGCCCGCCGAGTTCACCCCGAAATCGTCGTCGCTGGTGATCACCCCGGGAAACCCGTCCATCAGAATGCGCTCCCCATGCTGCGGCACGATGTCGAAGATCACCACCCAGCGCTCTCCCGCCAGGTAGCTCGTCCAATTGCTGTGCGCGATCACGATCTGGTGATCTTTGGTGTATTTGCCGGTCGCGACAAGAGCGCTGCAATTGCCCGGAGCCACCAGCTTCGGCGCATTCGTTTTCTGGCCGGCTGTCTTCTGCGTCTTCTTGTTCAACCACGGCACGTAGTAGTCCGGCACTTCCTCAAACCCATTGAGGGCCACGATATCGTAGACGTCGAGGTTCCTGCCGTGCGCCTTCACCCCGTCGGCGATGCCCTGCAATTCCTGCTGATACTCGGCATCGATGTGAGGCCAGAGCATCTCGCGCGCCGTCGTGCGAAAGAACTCCCAGTCGCGCTGGGTTTGGTGTGTGTCATACAGTTTAATCGCTTCGAACCCGTCCGCGATCTCAGCCGCCAGCAGATACCCGTGTTGGAATCCGATCTCCGAGGGCGATCCCTCCAGATGAACATAAGTCCACCCACCCTTCTGGAACCGGTACGCCTTTTGCAGTCGCCGATCAGAAGGCCGATCCGAAGAAGAACCCGAAGCAGTTTCGGAAGAAGCCGAAACGCCGTTCCGCGGCAGCGCCGCGTACATCGAAGCCACGAAAAGCACCACGGCCATTGCGCCCGCGATAGCCATCAACTTTCCAAAAGCAAAGCAGAACCGCCTATCCCACATGGAGTCCTCTCGATTTCGCATTTCTGCAACCGACGCCGGACGCCATTCTAGCCCAGCAGGTCGCGGAAAGCTTAAGTTGCATTCGATTCTGTGTGGCGCGGGCGCCCCCCGCCCGCGGCCGTTGACTTTGGGTGGAACAGTGTCGGGTCCCCATTTGCCAGGTCTTCGCGTGATGGAGTGGAGTAGTTCACCGCTGACGATAACTGATTTAGATTTTGGGTGGCGCAGCGGTTCACCGCTGCGATAACTGGCTCGTTTTCAGAGTCGGCTTTAGCCGCTGAGGTGAGGCTCGGCGCTTTCCCACCCCCTGCCAGAGCCACGGTTCCATCTTTGATGATGTTTTTCCGCTCTGAAGATCGGCCTTCTCCACGCTTACCTCAATTCGAACGAATCAAGGAACGGCTGGATCCCAGAGCGATCCCGCCCTGAATCGCCCAGCCAGCGACCCAGTAAACCCGATTCTGGCTCTTGACGAAGACGAGTTTCATGTCTGCAACGGCAGAGTACGAGACGGAGTTGGTGTTTCTATTGTTGATGATGAAGGTCGCCGTTGCGAGTACAGCCGGGTAGCCCTGAAACGTGGTGTACGAACTGGCACCCGTCTGGGTCATAAAACCGCCCTTGAGGACTTCCGCCAGCTTCGCTTCCATGAATTCTTTGGTGATCTTCTCCGGCATCGCGACATTCTTGGTTACTTTCACCTGCGCCACCCACGCACCGCCCGGACCGTTGGCGACAAAGCTGTTCACATCTGGTGTGATTTGTGTATGGGCGACGTCCGCGGGAAAGACGCGGCAAAGCAGAATTCGTTGGAACCGCACTTCCCGGTAGCGGAAGCAAAGGTGGTGATCAGCATCACCGCGAGTAGCGACAGGGATTTCGTTTTCATTGTCCCTCCATGATGTATCGCTCGAAGATGTATTCGAAGATGTGTGGCTCGAACTGAGCTGGCGTCTGGGCAGTGCATAATCCGTGGCCAACCTCAAGAAATTCGCGTCGAACGGAAGCGGCAGCAGGATGCTGGAACTGGTTCTACCCAGCATGGAGAATGGAGACTTGGTGGACCTGGTCGGGATCGAACCGACGACCTCTTCCATGCCATTTCTCATCCTTAAGTGTACCGGAGCGACACGGGGAAAACGCGAGTGATACTGAGGGGCAGTGTTCATGCGGGTTTGCCCGCTGTTCCCTGCCCCTTACCTGTACCCGAGCGACACCGAGCAAACTGACGCGACATGGGTAGGGACCGTTGACGATAGTTCCAAGGTGGAACTGTTGGAGCTTCTGTTCCCGCCCGAGATGCGGCAGAGACTGCCGAACGGGGGCTGGCGAAAAGTGCCGCTGCGGATATTGATCGCATTGCTCCGCTCCGGGGCCATCGTTGTCGCGGAAGAGGAAACGAGTTGGTAGAGTTTTTCCATGAAGTGCTGAACTGTGATAGCTAAGACTTGACCTTGCATACCATGCTGGCTTCAAGGGCGGCGCTAAACCCCCTACCAGTTTTGTTGCCCTGGGCGCGGTTTTGGTAAAGGGCAAAACAGGCGTCAGCGAAGGCACGGTGGGCGGTTTCTTGCCCGGTTTTGGCTACCGAAAATTGTTTATAGCTGGCAACAACGGCGGCTTTAAGTTCATCCAGCTGGGCAGCGGTGCGGGTTATAGCAGGCGGGTTAGCAAAGCTAGGGTAATCGGCGTTAATTGGGCTAAACATGGGTGTTGCTCCTTTCTTTCCTCACTAGAACCTACTTGCAGCGAGATGGAAGCTGGGTAGCGTTTGGAGGAGCTACAATCGGTTTAGTTTCATGAGCTTACGGACGCAGGCTTCGGTAACTTGGCCGATATGCCAGAAAGGTATATTCAGGGGGTATGTCTCACGAGGAACCACGGCGGGAACGGCGGGAATTGAAGCACGATAAGAAGCGCAGGAGCAAGCAGATGGTCGAGTTGCTGCGCAAAGCGAGGAAGGAAGCTGGCCTGAATCAGAAGACCGTGGCGTTAATGTTGGGCACCACGCAGCCCAACGTCGGTAAGTTAGAGCGGTCCGGGCGGGTGCCTTTTATTGTCTTGGAGCGGCTGGCAGTAATCTACGACGTTCCGCTGACCTATTTTGCAACGCTGCCAGCGGACACCCGGAAGGACGGGAAATACCTTGGAATGACGAATGAGGAGTGGTCCAACTATCACGACATGTACAACCGAAACCGATGCCATACCGGACCGCCTTTCAGATCAGTGGGCGCGACTTCGATTGAGCCATTCCTCGGTTGGAAGTTGTGAGGCCATTCCAGTGCTCGTCATTAGTTTTGGAGCGGTTCGCCACAATTTACGACGGTCCGCTGTCCTATTTGTCCACGCTGCCAGCGCACAGTCAAGTGTCCCTGACGAGACTTAGCGACGCCACGGTATAGAGGTAACATTCCGTAGCCGTGCCCAAGAGAAACTCAAGAAAATTTCGACCCTCGTATTGAAACCCTAAGTATTGAACGGCCTGAGGCGGCTATAGCGGCCTCGAGTTCAATCAACAAAGGGTGACATATGGAGCACGAACATTACGTTTCAGCAAAGGTGGCAGCGGAGTTCCTCGGGATCAGTGAGACGTTTATCACAAAGTTAGCGCGCAACAACCGCATCCCGGCTCATCCGCTGCCAACTACCAACCAAAGTCTGCGTCGCACTTGGCGTTTCCGCCTGGGTGAACTTCGCGAGTTTATGGAGCAGACCCAGTGAGTGCTGTCGTTATCCCAATCAACTCCGTCACCAGCCACTCGTCAGGACTGTTTACCTCGCAGTCGCAGGGAGGTAAGGTAGGTTCGAAAAGACGGTCCTCTGAGCAAAGGAGAAATCCGATGAACAGAGGAAATGGTTGGCTGACAAAAGGACACCGAAAGAAAGGAGATGTTTGGTTGCATCACTTCTATGTCACCCGCGACTCAGACGGCAAGAGGGTAGAGACCACCCGGACCATCGGGTTGGTTTCCAAGTTCTCGAAAGAGTCGGGCGTCTGGCAGGAGATTCAGCGTTCGCAGCAGGCAGGTGCAACGGGACGCCTGACGGTGAGCGCTCTGGCAGACGCCTACCGTCGAGCGGAGCTTCCGTTCAAGTCACGATCCACGCAGGACCTTCACCAGCATGAGCTTGATCGCTACATCTTGCCCCGCTGGGGAACGACCTATGTAGATGAGGTGCGGGTGCTGGAGGTCAAGAAATGGCTCATCGCGATTGCCGCAGAGAACGACTTCACGACTGAATCCGTGCAGAAGACCAAGCATGTATTCAGTCGGCTGTTTACCTTCGGCAGCGAGAACGAACTCATCGCCGCAAACCTCAATCCCGTGAAAGCCTGCAACATCAAAGGTGTTGGTCGGAAGAGCACGAACAAGAAGATCGTGGTTCCACCCGAGATTGAGTGGAAGATCGCCATGAGCTTGTCGATCATGCATCGGACGCTGGTGCTGCTGGCGGCGGGTACCGGGATGCGTATGAGTGAACTGCTCGGACTTCGGTGGGGCGACATCGATTTTGCCAACAAGAAGATCACACTCAATCAGACGTGGGTGTATGGCAGGATCGAGAACGGCAAAACAGAAGAGTCCCGTGAACCGGTTGTGCTGGGCGAGCGGACTACCGAGTTCTTGCGGGAGTGGCATCGCCAGACGCCCTACGCGGGGAAGAGCGATTGGGTGTTTGCCTCTAACAAACTGCGGGGGAAGCGCCCAATAAGCGGATGCCAGTTTGTGAAGGATTACGTCCGGCCACGTTTCGTAGAGCACGGCCTCATTGATGCCGACTACGCGGGACGGGCGGGCCTCCATGCCTTCAGGCATTCGCTGGCAACCGTGCTGATCGTAGAGGAGAAGGTAGACCCAAAGACGGCTCAGGGCATCCTGCGCCATACCGACGCGGGCCTAACCATGAACATCTACACACACGCTCAGGACCCGGCCAAGCGGGCGGCGCTGGAACGGTTCGAGTCACGCTTGGTGCAGTAGAACACAGGTAAAGACAGGCAACACAGGTAAGAAATCACAGGTAAGAACTTCGGGATCAAAATGGCGATTGAAGCTAATCCATTGAAAATGATGGTGGACCTGGTCGGGATCGAACCGACGACCTCTTCCATGCCATGGAAGCGCGCTCCCAGCTGCGCCACAGGCCCACTCCTTCAATTCTCGCTTAGCTTGCCCGCGCCGTCAAACTCGACTCCGGTGGTCAACGTCAAATAGGATATGGGTGACAAACCACAGCACACCATCGGAGCCCCATCTTGAACTCGATGTTGAACTCACGGAATTCCACTGTTCGGGCACTTCTTCATGCTCTCATCGCCCTCTTTGCCGCTGCGCTCGCGCCTGCGCAAAACCCAGCCGCAGCGCCCGCCCCATCAGAGCCGCCCGTCGCTTACGCCTCGGTCAGCGAACTAAACACCATCCTGGCGCAATTGCAGCAGACGGCTCACAGCATCCAATCCGATCTAGCAGCAATCCGTGTCGAGAAATGGAAGACCGACGGCGCCACCAAGAAACAGACCCTCGCCGATGTCGAGTCCATCCAGCGCAACCTCCAGTCCACCCTCCCCGAAACCATTGCGCAACTCAACAACTCGCCCGAAGATCTGGGAACAAGTTTCAAGCTCTACCGCAACCTCGATGCGCTGTATAGCGTCTTTGGATCGGTAGTCGAATTGGCCGGAGCCTTCGGATCAAAAGATGATTTTCAGAGTCTGGACAACGACCTGAACGCACTAAAGAGCGCCCGCCGCTCCTTTGGCGATCGCATGCAGAAACTTACGGCAAGCAAGGAAGATGAGTTGACCCGTTTGCGCGCGCAAGTCAAGACCCTAACCACCGCGCCGCCTCCGCCCCCGAAAAAAATCGTTGTGGATGACGCCGAGCCCCCCAAAAAGCCGGTGAAAAAGAAAGCGACCACCCCAAAGCCGCCCGCGACCACCCCGAAACCGCCGGCGTCCACGCCGAAGCCGCCATCAACCGCCCCGAACACTCAGCCCGCCACTGCGCCACCCTCGAAGTGATATCCAGCCCCGGAGGGGCGCCCCAGCTTAGCCCAGCGCTTCAGCGCTGGGAAAGGGTCGACAGCTGATTTAAGTCCCGGAGGGACGACCCACGTTCTCTGCCGCCGACGAAGCCCGGGCCTCCCCTAAGCCCGCCCAACCCGTTTCCCTCCAATTTGTTGCAAAAACAAGGCTTAACCCTGGAACTCCCGAACCCGCGCCGGAGTCTAACTATCTAAGCGGGCAACTATGAAATTCCCGCCGCTGGGGCCAGAGTTTCTCTATAATTGAGGGCAACGCCACCATGGCGGGAGCAACCACATTGGGCGATCTAGCCAGCGCAATCGGAGCCCGTACCGGAGTCCGAACCGAGGAATCCGCCGTCATTGCTGAACTGAAGGCGGGTTCGGAAGAAGCCTACTCCTGGCTGATCGGCGAGTTTCACCAGCCGATCTACAGCGTCATCTACCGCATCGTGAATGATCCGTCGGACGCGGCCGATACGACGCAAGACGTTTTTCTGAAAGTGTTCCGCGGCATGAAGCATTTCCATGGCGAGTCCAGCCTCAAGACCTGGATCTACCGCATCGCGCTCCACGAGGCCGCCAATCGCAGGCGCTGGTGGTTCCGCCACAAAGCGCAGGAAACGCCGATTGACCCGATGCCCGTCGGCGAATACGAATTTTCCTTGGAAGATCGCCTGGTCGATCCCGGCGAGTCACCCTTTGAACAGTTCGCGCATACCGAGGTCCGAGCCGCCGTCGACCAGGCTCTGCAACAAGTGCCTGAACCCTATCGGACGGCCTTGATCCTGCGCGACCTGGAAGAAATGTCCTACGAGGAGATCGCGGAAGTCCTGGCCATCTCGCTCGGCACGGTGAAGTCACGCATCACTCGCGGCCGCGACGCGCTGCGCAAGAAACTGACGGCATATGTTCGTGAAGTCGGTCCGGAACTGGGTCTGCTCGCTCCTGATGCCGGCCCGAGTTCGCGTGAGAGTTCACATGAAAGATCGAATGAAAGCTTGCATCAAGGTTCGCGTGGTGGCAGAGAGGTTGAGGTGACGCCATGAAGTACACCGAGACAAAGCACGCCGAAACGAGGCACACCGAGACGAACTGCGCCCAGACGAGAAAACTGTTCTCGCCCTATCTCGACGGCCGCGTAAGCGGCACGGAGATGCACGCCTTCACCCGCCACGTGGAACAGTGCGTCCGTTGCGAGCGTGAATTTGCTGCCCTGCAACGCACCCAGCTGTTGCTGGCCAGTCTCGGTCCAAAGAAAGCTCCCGCCGACCTGGCGTTAAAGTTGCGGTTAGCGATTTCGCGCGAGGCCGCCGAGACGCGCCGTCCGCGCTTTGAAGGCATGCTGGTAAGGCTGTCGAATTCGCTCAACGCTTTCATGGTTCCCGCCACCGCCGGCTTGGTCAGCGCGGTCTTAACTTTCGGACTGCTGCTCGGCTTCTTCGCTCTGCCGCAAGCCCTCGAAGCCAGCAGCGCCGACGTTCCACTCATGCTCTACACCCGTCCTCAACTCCAGCAGTCTGCGTTCGGCATGTCGCTCGGCAATATGGGAGACGATGCGCTAGTCATCGAAGCCTACGTGGATGCCAACGGCCGAGTGGAAGATTACCGCATCCTGTCGCAACCGGACGACGCCAAGGCAGTCCTGCCGCAGTTAAAGAATCTGCTGATTTTCACGACCTTCCGCCCAGCCCTTTCCATGGGACGCCCCACCACGGGAACCGCCGTGCTCTCGTTTTCAAAGATCAGCGTAAAGGGCTAACAATCCGCGCTGAGATAAACCTATTCAAGTTGTCATCCTGAGCGCAGCAGGGACTTCACGAAGTGAAGTCCCTGCGGAGTCGAAGAGCCTGTCCTGAGCGAAGCCGAAGGAACCCCTGCCCCTTCCGCAGTGGCAAGGACGCGTCAGAGAATTCTCCCCGTGAATTCGGTTTTGGGTGCCGGGTGCCCCACCCCGTTATCCAAGGGTGGGATCCCCCAGCCGCGTCCCACTAGGGATTTCCCCGCCCCTCACGCCGTCGCCGCGCGTCCAACCGCCTCAGCCCGCCGCACCCGCACCTTCACTTCGACGCGCGACCCCAACCGGTTAATGATCGACATGAGCCGGTCAACCGTGAAGCGTCCCAGGTCCGCATTGCGGATGCGCGAGAAATCGGCCGCCGCAATCCCGGTGCGCCCATGCGCAGCGCGCACGCTCAGGCCTTCCCGGTCGAGCGCCTTGATGATCTCGGCCGCAAGGATCGCCTTGAACTGCTCGACATCCGCGCTCTTGTGCCCCAGATCCCGGAACACATTCCCGCTTCCCCGCACCACTTCCAGCTTTTCGCCTTTCATCGTCATTGCAACATCTCCCTCAGTCTCTTCAAACGATCCTTGATCAGATCAATCTCGCGTTTCGGCGTCCTGATCCCCTGTGTCGACTTCTTCTGAAACGCATCGACCACCCAGATTTCCTCGGCGAGTTGCAATGCGTAAATCACGCGGAATGCGTTCCCCCGGAACGGCAGCGCAATCTCGTACACCCCTGATCCCAGCCCATGCATCGGCTTCGCAACATCGGATTTTCCACCCTCCGCAGCGATCGTCAAGGCCGTCAGACAGATCGACCTCGCTCCCTCCGGGAACGTCTCGAATTCCCTTAGTGCCGCCCTGATCCATGAAATGGGCCGAGTCTCTCGGGTCATGGAGCTGCCTCCCACCTCATTTGCGACATCATAATGTTGTCATATTTGACAACGGCTGTCAAGCAAAAAGGAAATAAGGTTACTTCTGATAAACCGTCGGCCGCGGACCCTTTTCCAGCGTTTGCCGATCCCAGATCATGCCTTCGTCGAACTCCGTCGGCTGTGCCCGCGCGGTAGCCATTCCTACGCCCAGACAGCTACCATTGCAGTTGAGCCGCTCTATGCGCCACTTAATGCCCATCGTGACGCCGCGCCTAGTCCTGCGTCCGCCAATTCTTGACGATTTGGATGCTATCCAGGCCGCCAAGGAAGATGCCTGGAATGATTTGCAGCTCTGGATGACTTGGGCGTTCGACGACCAACGACCGCGGCAGGCGTTGGAACACTCCATTCGACGGATGATGAACTTCCAGAGTCAAGCAGGTATCGCGTTGGCCGGATTCCATAGGATCAACGGGGATTTCGTCGTCCGAAACGCATTGGATCTCACCGACGAGGCAGACGTCTATGAGACCGGTTATTGGGTGGCGCGGAAATGCGCCGGACAGGGCATGGCGACGGAGGCGGCAAACGCCGCTATTCGTTACGCGTTCGGCCGCCTTGGCGCTAGGGCGATCAGCATCGGGCACTTCGACGGTAACGACGCTAGCCGCCGCGTCGTGGAGAAACTGGGATTCCAGAAGCTTCGCATCGCCCGTCAAGCGGCGACACGGTGCCTCGACGGCACCAAGCTTGACCGTCATGAATACATCTTGACCAGCCCCGATGTACTTCCCAAACTTGACGTTTCTTGGGGTTGAAGCTTCACGCGCGCCTCCAAATTCTCTGTCACCCGGATCTCTCCCCCGCGTTACGTAAAAACTACAGCGTAAGCATTACTCGCATGTGTCTCCTCTGCCACAAAACCCACCAGCATTATCAATGACCTGCGCGGCCAGCTCGCCATAAAACCTGACCTTCGATCATGAAAATCGCCGAGCGAAACTCATTTCTTCGACTTCTGTGCGCCCGGTACTCTCTTTCAGTTTTTCCAACTATGTACATGATTATACGTACAACTATGCATGAACAAAGTGTTCCACGTGGAACATTGTACGTACAAACTCGGCGGGGTAGGGAGGGTGCCGGGTGGGCACCCGATTACTTCTGGTAAACCGTCGGCTGCGGACCCTTCTCCAGCGTCTGCCGATCCCAGATCATGCCTTCGCGGTTGTAGCTCGCCAGCTCGAAATCCTGGGTAAGTTCGAGCGCGTCGGTAGGACAAGCATCTTCGCACAGGCCGCAGAACATGCAGCGGCTCAGGTCATAGGTAAAATTCGTGAGCTCTTTGCGGCGCGTCTTTTCATTGCGTTCGCTGGTCACCACAATCAGGTTTTCCGGACAAGCCAGCGCGCACAGATCACACGAGATGCAGAGCGTCTCCTCCGTGTCCGGATTGACGTTCAGCCGCGGCGCCCCCCGATAGCGCTCCGCCACCTGCGGCCGCTCCAGCGGATACTGCTCGGTGTAGATTTCCTTGGGATGCTGATAGCGAAAGGTCACCCCAAGTCCCTGGGCCAGGTCCACCAGGAACACTTTGCGCAAAAGGCCGGTCACTCTGTCGGTCATTCCCATAACCCGCTTAGAATAACATTGACCGCAAGATGCCGGTATACAGATGAGTCACAGAAAACTACAACTACAACCACGACCGAAGACCAAGGCATCCGCCGAGACTTCCTCCGACGCCCCCTCCTCCGACGAACTGTGGATGGAAGAGGCCCTGCGCTCGGCCCAGCGCGCACTGGAGGCAGGCGAAGTGCCGGTGGGAGCAGTCGTAGTCTGCGCCGGCCGCGTCGTTGGAAGAGGATGGAATCGTAACCTTACCGACAACGATCCCACCGCCCACGCGGAAATCGTGGCCCTGCGCGAGGCGGGACGAAACCTCGGTAATCACCGCCTCGGCGACTGCGAACTGTTTGCTACAATTGAGCCGTGCGCCATGTGCGCGGGAGCAGCGGTTCATGCCCGCGTCCGCCGTCTGGTCTACGGAGCCGATGACCCCAAGGCGGGCGCCGTCCATTCGATTCTGCAGGTGGCAAATCACCCCAGCCTGAATCATCAAATGGAGATTCGGGGCGGCGTACTGGCAGGACGTTCAGCCGAGCTGGTGCAAGAATTTTTTCGGAAGCGTCGTTAACGAATGGCTTCTGCGGTTCGGAGAGGTGCGTGAGTGGTTGAAACGATCCGCCTCGAAAGCGGACATACCTTAACGGGTATCGTGGGTTCAAATCCCACCCTCTCCGCCATATCCTGTTTTATCCAGCACTTACGGCATGGTGATACCGACACTGATACCAGAATCAGGAAGGGCCCCGCTTCCATCGCTAGCTCTTCGTAATATCGGGACGGGTTCCACCATCCACAGAGCGTTCCGACGCCAGCCAGACCTTATAGTATTTCAAAGACAATAGCCGTGGCGTAGGTAGAAATCGGCTTCTAGTCGAACGGCGCGGATTGGCAAGTCCGCAAGGCCCTGTCCGAGCGGCCAGCACAGGAGTTTCCCAAAACAGGATTCTTCCGACTATCGTAACCTTCCAGCCTCTATCCAAGACGGGAAACGGCTGGCATGATTGCTACGGCCTGGTTTCCTGGGAGCGGGGCATGAATTTACAACACCTCACGAATACACTGTGTGTTCTTACAGTTAGTTTGATTCTTGCGGGTTGTGCAAGCGGAGGAAGCAGCGCAACCGCGCCCACCATAGCCGCCCAGCCCGCGAACCAAACCGTTACGGCCGGCCAGACGGCAACCTTTACGGTGACGGCGGCAGGAGCCACACCTTTGACCTACCAGTGGCAAAAGGGCACGACTGCAATTAGCGGTGCGACGTCGGCAAGCTACACTACACCGGCGACAACAACGTCCGACAATGGAGCCCAATTCAGCGTGGTGGTGAGCAACTCGCTAGGAAACGCAACCAGCAATGCGGCTATGCTGACGGTCAACCCTGTGGCAGCCGGGACCACCGATGTCCTGACCTACCACAACGACATTGCGCGCACCGGCCAAAACCTGACGGAAACCACGCTCACCACCAGCAACGTCAATTCGGCGAAGTTCGGCAAGCTGGGCTTCTATTCCGTGGACGGCTTGGTTGACGCCGAACCGCTCTATGCCTCGAGCGTTTCAGTTCCGAGCAACGGCACACACAATCTGCTGATCGTTCCCACCGAGCACGGATCGGTTTATGCTTTCGACGCCGATTCCGGGACGAAGATCTGGCAGATCACAACCTTGAAGACCGGCGAAACTACTTCCGACGATCGAGGCTGTGGGCAAGTCACCCCTGAAATCGGCGTCACCTCGACGCCGGTGATCGATCGCACCCAGGGTCCGAACGGCGCGATTTATCTGGTGGCTATGTCGAAAGACGGATCGGGCAACTACCACCAGCGCCTGCACGCACTCGATCTCGCGCTGGGAACGGAATTGTTCAGCGGCCCGGTCGATATCCAGGCGACCTACCCTGGCACGGGCGACAACACAAACGGTACCAGCGTGGTCTTCGATCCCAAACAATACAAGGAGCGCGCCGCCCTGCTGTTGCTGAATGGCATCGTCTATACGGGTTGGGCTTCGCACTGTGACGATCGGCCCTATACGGGCTGGATCATGGGTTACAGCGAGTCCACGCTGGCGCAGACCAGCGTGCTGAATATCACGCCCAACGGCAATGAGGGCGCCATCTGGATGGCCGGAGCCGGACTCGCTGCTGACAGTTCGGGCAACATTTATTTTCTCGATGCCAATGGAGATTTTGACACCACAGTGAACGCGCAGGGCTTTCCCAGCGACGGCGACTATGGCAACGCCTTCATGAAGCTGTCTACCACCGGCAATCAATTGGCGGTGGCCGACTATTTCGAGATGGACAACGAGGCCTCGGAGAACGGTAGCGACACCGACCTCGGTTCCGGTGGCACGGTTGTGCTGCCCGACCTCAGTGACGGCGCGGGTCATACCCTGCATCTGGCCGTCGGCGCCGGCAAAGACAGCAACCTGTACGTGGTGAATCGCGACTCCATGGGCAAATACAGCTCCAACAACAGCAGCATTTATCAGGAGCTCGCCGGAGCGTTGCCGGGAGGGGTTTGGGCGATGCCCGCGTATTTCAATAACACGGTTTACTACGGATCGGTGGGCAGCCCCATCCAGGCGTTCACCATCACCAACGCGAAACTGTCGACCAGTGCAACCGCACAAACCAGCAACAGCTTTGGCTATCCCGGGACAACGCCCAGCGTCTCGGCCAATGGCACAAGCAACGGAATCGTCTGGGCCGTGGAGAATACCAGCCCCGCGGTACTGCATGCCTATAATCCCATCACCCTCACCGAGGTCTACAACAGCAACCAGGCCAGCAACGGCCGCGATCAGTTCGGCGCCGGCAACAAGTTCATCACCCCGATGATCGTGAACGGCAAGGTCTTCGTGGGAACGACGAATGGTGTGGCCGTGTTCGGGCTGCTGCCTTAATGTACGCGGAGGACGGCCCATATCTCCTCGCTCGTTGCCTCAACGATGCCGAGAAAGCCATTGCAACCCGCATCGCGCTGACTATAATGGCTCACTGAAGCATTCACCGAGAGTTGCCGGAAAGAAAGGGTCGAACTACCAGTCCCTCCTCCGCCATACTTGCCGTGTTGCCAAGGAACTATTGAGCGATCCCCTCCAAACTCCGTTTGACAGCGTTGAGAATGCCCACCAATACGTGGGTCTTTTGATCGAGGCCATTGCTGAAGCCAAGAGCGAAATCGCCGCCGACCTCGACGCGGGCAAGCCGGATCGCCGGGTGGAAGCCCTGCGAGTCGTTCAATTCAAGCTAGACAAACTGGAGCAACACTTGAAAGCCAGCAGCCGCCTGCTCAACGACTTGCGGACCCTACGCCGCCTTCTATTCGAGGAAAGGCCCGAGGAACGCCTCGAACCCGCTAGGGCCAGTCAGGATCCGGCCGCCTAGATTTACCAAATCAAGATTTCGCGAGCAGCCGGTGGCTCATGCTCGCAATTTTTCGGAAAACTTTTTTTCCAGCTTCGCCAGCTTCGGAGAGATCACAAACATGCAATAAGGCTGGCGCGAATTTTCGTTGTAGTAGTTCTGATGGTAGTCCTCGGCCGCGTGAAATTCCTCAGCCGGCTCGACCGCGGTCACAATCGGCTCCGGGAATGCCTTGGCTGCCGTCAACTCGGCAATGGTGTTCTCGGCGATCTTCTGCTGTTCCTCATCGTTGTAGAAAATCACCGACCGATACTGCTCGCCCGCGTCATTTCCCTGCCGGTTCAGCGTAGTCGGATCGTGCACCGCAAAGAATACGTCCAGCAGATCGCGATAACTGATCCGCTCGGGATCGAAGGTGACCCGGACGACTTCCACATGCCCGGAGTCCCCGTTGCAAACCTGCCGATAAGTAGCCTGGTCGGCGCGTCCGCCCATGTAGCCGGATTCGACGTGGGTCACGCCTGTCAGACGCTGAAAAACCGCCTCAGTGCACCAAAAGCATCCGCCGCCGAAAACTGCTGTTTGCTCTCTTGCCATGATGATTGGATTGTGCTGCGGAGCCCGAAGTTTCGTAATCTCTCGAACAACAGCGGGGTCACAGAGGTTCGCAGGGGAAACCGTGGTCCCCTGTGTACCTCTGTGCCCCCTGTGGTAAAGAACTTGGCCGCTATACCGACACGGTAAACGAAGTTTCCGTGCGAGTAACTGGCCGATAAAGCGTATCCCGCTCAATCGGTTCGCGCCCCGCTTCCTCGATCAACCGCACCAGGTCGTGCCGCCGCAAGCCTTGCGGAGTGGTCGCTCCCGCATCGTGGTAAATCTTTTCCTCGACGACGGTGCCATCAATGTCGTCGGCTCCAAAGCGCAGGGAGATCTGCGCAATCTTCGGCGTCATCATCTGCCAGTAAGATTTAATGTGCGGAAAGTTATCAAGCACCAGCCGGCTGACCGCGATCTGCTTGATGTCAAGCATGCCAGTGGTCGTAAAAAGATGCTGCAGCGGAGTGTTCGCCGGATGGAAAGCCAACGGAATAAACGTCTGGAAACCGCCCGTCTCGTCCTGCAAGGCGCGCAGCTTGAGCAGGTGATCAACGCGGTCTTCGTCATTTTCGATGTGCCCGTAGAGCATGGTAGCGTTCGATTTTAGCCCGATTTGGTGGGCGAGCCGCGCGGTATCGAGCCATTGATCGCCATCAATTTTGTGATCGCAGATAATGTGCCGCACGCGGTCGGCAAAAATTTCCGCGCCGCCGCCCGGCAGCGAATCGACCCCAGCCTCTTTCATTTTTTCCAGCGTCTCGCGGATCGTCAGTTTAGCCCGCTTCGCCAGATACGCGACCTCCACCATGGTGAAAGCCTTCATGTGGACTTGCGGAAAACGCTCCTTCAATCCGGAAACAAGATCAAGAAAATATTGAAACGGCAAATCGGGATGCAACCCGCCGACAATGTGAAACTCCGTGACCGCCTCGGTGTAGCCGGAAGCGGCCGTCTGGAAGGCTTCTTCGAGCGCCATGGTGTATGCGCCAGGAGTGTCTTTCTTGCGCCCAAAAGCGCACAAACGGCAGGCTGCCACGCAAACATTCGTCGGATTGATATGGCGATTGACGTTGAAGTACGCCTTGTCGCCATGCATCCGCTCGCGAACCCAGTTAGCCAGCCAACCCACGGCCAGAATGTCGCCTGTCCCGTAAAGGACAAGCGCATCGGCCTCGTTCAGGCGCCCGCCCGCGAGGACCTTATCCTTGATCGGAAGCAGGCGCGGATCGTCGGTCTGGAATGCATGGGCAGCAGTCATCGCTTCAATCATAACCCAACCAGCGGGAGGATCACATCGACCGGTAAAAGATGGGTCAGTCCTGCTCCCAGTTCTTCGCAAACGCTCGTACCTCTCACAATTGACAGCTAATTTGCCGCCCCGCTACACTTTCCCATCGGCCGGGCAAATCTCCAAAGGCCCGGCGAACCATCAAAAAAAAAGAAGAGGTAGCGATCAATGAACAACATCGTTCTGGTGCACGGCGGCTTTGTGGACGGCTCTGGCTGGGAGGGCCTCTACCGGATCCTAAGAAAGGACGGCTACAACGTAAGCATCGTCCAGAACCCTACCCTATCGTTGGCGGACGACGTGGCGGTTATCAAGCGAACTCTTGCATCGCAGGACGGACCTGCAATTCTCGTCGGCCACTCTTATGGTGGAGCGGTGATCACTGAAGCCGGGAACGATCCCAAGGTTGTAGGACTCGTGTATATCACCGCCTTTGCTCCCGACAAGGGCGAGTCCGTGGCCACGCTTATCAAAGATCCGCCGCCCGGCGAACCCGTACCGCCAATACTGCCTCCGCAAGACGGCTATTTGTTCCTCGACCGGGCGAAGTTCGGCGCTTCCTTCGCGGCCGATGTGGACGCAGAAAGAGCCGCCTTCATGGCTGACTCTCAAGTCCCGTGGGGGGTGGAGGCTCTCAGCGGCAAGGTCAGTGAACCGGCATGGAAGGCCAAGCCGAGCTGGTACCTGGTGGCTACCGAAGACAAGATGATCCCACCCGATGCCCAGCGTTTAATGGCCAAGCGGGCGGGTTCTACGGTCGTCGAGGTCAAGGGCGGCCATGCCATCTACGTGTCGCAGCCCGAGGCTGTCGCAGCTCTTGTCGAACAAGCCGCCAAGAGTGTGAAGACCTCCGCCGCTGCTTAGTAACGTTGTGGATTACCGCTTGATGCCAATCGTGATTGTCAGGGGGTGAGGTCTGCCCGAGCATCGCGGGAGACTCTGCTTGGGTCTCACGGGGACCAAATCCGCGAACCGAAGTTCACCCGCGCCTCAACAACAAGTCTCCAGCCACAAAAATAAAGAACACCACGGAAATCACCCCATTCATCGTGAAGAACGCCGCATTCAGCTTGCTCAGATCATCGTGCCGCACCAGCATGTGTTCGTAGAGCAGCAACGCAGCCACCGCGATCACTCCCGCCATCGCCAACTTACCCAAGCCGAAAGTGACGATCAGCGCGACCAGCAGCCCAATCATCACAAGGTGAAACAAACGGGCGATAACGAGCGCATTCCGAATTCCGAGATGCCGCGGCACAGAGTGCAAGCCATGACTGCGGTCGTAGTCATGGTCCTGACAGGCGTAGATCACGTCAAAACCGCCAACCCAGAACGTCACCGCCGCGGTAAGCAGCAGAATCCGAGGATCGAGCGACCCACGCACCGCAATCCAAGCCGCCGCTGGAGCAATGCCGAGCGCAAGCCCAAGAAACAGATGCGACCAGCGCGTAAATCGCTTGGTATAGGAATACAGAAGGATCACCCCCAGCGCGACCGGCGAAAGCACCAGCGTCAAGCGGTTCAACTGGGAAGCGGCAAGCACAAAAACGCCGCATGAGACCAGAACGAACGCACTAACAAACGTAGGCGTCAGCAGGCCGACCGGCAGAGCGCGAGTAGCAGTCCGAGGATTAGCCGCGTCAATCGATGCGTCGGCCAGGCGATTGAAAGCCATAGCCGCCGACCGCGCCGAAACCATGGCGACCACGATCCAAGCCAGTTGCCGCCAAGCCGGCAAGCCTCCAGCGGCCAGCATGGCTCCGCAGAGCGCAAACGGGAGCGCGAAAATCGAGTGCTCCCACTTGATCATCTCCAGCGTGATCTTAAGATTGCGGAGGAAACCCACGGCCTAATTGTAAAGCAGTGGATATTCGATGGAGAGCCGGGCGTCCCCGCCCGGCCCCGCGCATCCCTCTGGACGGGCGAGGCGCCCGTCGCTCCACTATCCAGCACCCGTTCCTTCCACCAGCGGCACAAACCGGCAGCCTTCGAGAACGCTTACCTCTGCCCGCCCGCGGACTTTCAAGATCAATTGCAATTCCTGGCTCGACGGCGGCCCAACCGGCACCATCATGCGTCCGCCCTCGCGCAACTGATCAAACAGCGCTGGCGGCATCTCAGCGGTTGCCGCAGAAACAAGAATGGCGTCAAACGGCGCGTATTCCGCCCAACCCTGGCTGCCATCGCCGACTTTGATCTTCACGTTGCGATACTGCAGCCGATGCAGCGCACTCTCCGCCAAGAATGCCAGTTGCGCGTGCCGCTCCACCGAATACACCTCGGCCGAGAGCAGCGAAAGCAACGCCGTCACGTAGCCGGAGCCGGTGCCCACTTCGAGCACTCTGTCCGAAGATTGAAGCGCGAGATGTGCGAGCATCACCGCCACAATGTAAGGCTGCGAGATAGTTTGCTCTTCGCCGATGGGCAGCGGGTGGTCTCCGTAGGCGTCCTGCCGGAAAGTCTCCGGAACGAACTCATGCCGCGGCACGATGCGCATGGCGTCGAGCACGCGACGGTCCCGGATGCCACGGTCGGCAAGTTGCACGCGCACCATTTGTTCTCGCTGAGAAATAGAGTCCATGAGCGCTAACGTCCAAACCTTCACCACAGGGGACACAGCGAAACACAGGGGAGATCAAAGCTGCCTTCCCCTGTGTCCCTCTGTGCTCCCTGTGGTAAAGTGCTTCGCGTGTTGCGTCCCGAAAGTTTTGCGGGATCACTCCACGCCGTCAGCTTGATTCGCGAACGTACGGACCGACGCGCTAGTACGGCCCGATAATTCCGCCAATATTCCGCTCGGTCGGCGCCTCCGGCCGCGCCTTCTTTTCTTGCGCTTCGATCATGTCGAGATATTTGTAAGCCGATCCCGTGTTGAAGAGCACGACTGTATCTTCGGCGCGCAAGAATCCGCTGGCGCGCAGCTTCTGATAAGCGACCAGTGACGCGGCTCCCTCGGGAGGGGCGAACACGCCTTCCACGCTGGCCCAGTGGCGCAGGGCCGCCAGGATCTCCTCGTCGCTCGCCATGACCGCCGTGCCCTGGCTTTTTTTCAGAATGTCGAGAATCAAATAATCGCCATACGCTTTAGGCACGCGCAAGCCGGCAGCAAAAGTCCGAGCGTCGGCCCACATTTCAGAAGCACTCTTCCCTGCTTCCCACGCCTTAACAATCGGCGCGCAGCCCGCCGCCTGCACGGTAATCATTTTCGGACGCTCGCGACCGATCCAGCCCAATTCCTCCATCTCATCAAAGGCCTTCCACATGCCGATCATGCCCACGCCGCCGCCCGTCGGATAGATGATGCCGTGCGGAAGCTTCCATCCCAACTGCTCAGCAACCTCGTAGCCCATGGTCTTCTTGCCTTCGACGCGGAACGGCTCTTTGAGGGTCGAGACATCGAACCATCCGTCGTTATTTCCTGACGACCTCTCTTTGTTTATGCGTTCGGCAACCATGCGGCCGCAATCGCTGATCAGGCCATCCACCAGCGTGACGTGCGCTCCGTAATAATCGCATTCCATGCGATTCGCGAGAGGCACATCTTTCGGCATGAAGATGTGAGCTTCAATGCCAGCCGCAGCCGCGTAAGCCGACAGCGCCCCACCGGCGTTTCCAGCGGAAGGAGCGGCCAGCTTCTTCAGACCATAGTGCCTCGCCATGGTCACGGCAGCCGACATGCCGCGCGCCTTGAACGATCCGGTCGGATTCAGGCCCTCATCCTTGATGAAAACGCTCGCATACTCGCGGCTGGGAAGCATAGGCGTGAATCCCTCGCCGAGCGTCACGGGCTTTGCACCTGCAGCAGGTTCGGGGAGAACATCGGCGTAACGCCACATGCTGGCCACGCGACCCGATAAATCTTCGCGACGCAACTTCCCTTTCAGGCTGGCAAGGTCGTAGCGGACGAAAAGCACGCCGCCATCTTTAGGACAGACATTCTGCGGACGATCAGCGGAGAGATGCTCTCCACAGCGAGTGCATTGAATGTAGGCAATTCGCATTGGCGGAAGGATAGCACTTTGGCTGTTGGCTCTTAGCTGCTAGCTGTTGGCTCTCTAAGCTTCAGATGCGCGAGGCCCTATAAGCAGTCGGTATAAATTGCGCCGACAACGGGCTCAGAGACGACAGTGCCAGCCTGATCGACCTTCACACGCAAGCCCAGGAGCGCGGTGTCGGATCCACAGCCCGACGGGCCGCATCCAGACGTGTAGATCGTTCCGCTCGCCTCGTCTCGGCTGAACGTTACCGGCATGTTGTTTTCTGCGAAGAAGTGGACCACAGCATCTTTCTTCGTCCCGATCCTGAGCTTTTCATGCGCGTCTCGCTCGAGTGTCTTTACTCGCGCACTGTATGCGTCTCCCCGTTGCTTGCAAGCGGCACTTTGGTATCGGTAAAGCAGCCAGCCGAGTCGATCAGCAACAGGGTAGAGAGCCCGACGTTGGCCAGTAGCAGCCTGCGCTTCATATTCATCTTCATTTGTCCCACATGGCGCAACACGTGATCGTGATCGAAATAGGACTACACGGCTGTTCTCACCCTGGCAATCTTTTCAGCATCTCATTCGCCTGCCGAAAGCTATTCCTTTGAGTTCAAACGCGCCGTTCCCAACGCTGTGGGTTTCGACTTCCGTGAAAACACGCGATCACTACAAGGGCGCCAATTTCGACGCGGAAGAAGATGCCGTAAGGAAATTTACGGAGGCGTGCACGATGCACATCTCGAAAAACGACTGGGAACTCGTGAGGGTTCTCCTGCAAACGCAGGACAGTCGCTTCAACTTCTTCGAGAAAACGCGTCCCCAGACCGGGGTGCTTGGCCTCGTACCAATCTTGAGCTTCCACGAGTTCGGCGCGCGCAGCGGGCGTAAAGACTACTTGCATCGCTAGGGACGGCGTCGAGCCAACTCTGCGCGCAACTGTTCCCAGGTTACAGCTTGGGTTCGATCCTGATCGAGACTGGACAGCCGCCGGGCCAGTTCGGCTCGTTGCGCTTCCGGCAGCGGAACATCGGCATCGCCCAAGCTGTCCCAAAGCTGGCCAATCAGGGCAAGACGTTCTTCTGGGCTGAGCCGCGCAAGTTCGTCAGAATTTAGACTTGCCATGCCCTTAAAGTACCTCTTTCCGATGCTCCAAACAACTCCTAAGCTGACACTCGTTTCAGCATCTCACCGGCCCGCCGGAACCAAGGCCGCTCCCGCCGTCGCAGATAGCCCGGCATAGTCGGTTTCTTATCAAGCACCTTCTGCGCCCACTCCCGAGCTTCGGCATTGCGACCTTCCGAGGCCAGCAGTTCCGCGAAATTTAAGTAAGTCTCCGACAACGTCGAGGTGATGGTTACCTGCCGGAAGAGCGCCTCCGCTTTTTCTTTCTTTCCAGTCTGCGCGTAGGAGTGGGCGAGCAATCCGGCGGCGCGCTGGAAATCGTAGTCAGGCTCCTTCCCGACCACGCGCTCCAGATCGGGCAGCGCGGCCGCCGCATCACCTAATAGGATGGCGCAAACGCCGCGCCGGTAGAAGGGATCCGGCGTATCGGCGCGGGCGGCAATTGCTTTGTCGAACGCCACTCGCGCCGACTGGAGATTGCCGTCGTCCATATAAAGGTCGCCAAGTTCTTCATAGTTTCCCGCCGACGGATTGTCGCGAATCGCAGCCTCCAGTTCGCCAATGCGCTTGCGCCGCGGAAACACTTTAAAGGATTGCCCCACCAGTCCAATGTCAGGCAGCGCCTCGACAAAAAGATAGATAATCGCGCCCAGCGGGCCGAGAAACAGGATGATGAAGATCCAGTAGTTATCCGGCCGCCGCCGGATGAAGTGCACGATCGCCAATCCCTGAAGCAGGATGCCGATGAAGCCAAAACGGTAAAGAAGGTAGCCCAGAAATCCCATGCCAGTATGAGTCCTAGCGTGAGATTACACATTTGTGGAAGATGGAGGAAGTGACTGTCGGGGCAAGGAGCGGCGATGCCGATCGAGAACGATAAGCAGCAGAACGATCAACAGCAGAACGACGAACAGCAGATCCTGGCGCTGCACGAAGCCGGAGACCGCGCCCTGATGAGCGCCGACCTCGCCGCACTCGCGCAGATCTTCGCCGACGACTACGTACAGTACAACGAAGCGGGCAAGGCTTTCACCAAGCAGGATGTGCTGAACAATTTTCAGACCGGGGCAATTCGTTATCCGTCGATTGTTTCCACGGGAAGGAAGATTCGCGTATTCGGCGACACCGCAGTCGTGCACGGATCAGAATCCGACGAGGTCGAGGCCAACGGAAAGCGTTCCGCTGTGCGCTACGTCTACCTGGACGTGTTAAGAAAGTGCGATGGTAAGTGGAAGCTAGTGGCGTCGCAATTAGCGCGGCCGACAGAAGAGTAGCGGGCAATGTTCAGGTTTCCCCTGTGTACCTCTGTGTCCCCTGTGGTAAAGACCTTGCCTTCGAACCACAGGGGACACAGAGGAAAGCGAGCGCCACTCTAGCTTTCGTCAGCGCGCAGCCGATTCTGCCAGTGCGACCACAGAAACCAGACGGCCCCGGCCAGCAGAAACGCGCCGATCACCGCATCGAATTTATGAAAATACTTGCCCAGCGAGCGCCAGTTCTCGCCCAGTTTCATGCCGAAGTAAGCCAGCATGAAGCACCAAGGCCACGATCCCAGAAAAGTATAGATGTGGAATTTGCCGCGCGGCATGCGGGCAATCCCCGCGGGCAGCGCGATAAATGTGCGGATCACCGGCAGCAGGCGCGCAATGAACACGGCCATGTCTCCCCAGCGCAGAAAAAATCTGTCGGCCCAGTCCAATTCACGGTGCCCCATCAGGATCCAGCGTCCATAGCGCACCACCAGCGGGCGTCCGCCGTAGTAGCCGATTTCATAGGCCACCAGCGAGCCCAGATTGCATCCGATGGCGCCAGCCGTTGCCGCCCACACCAGCTTCATCGCGCCGGTATAGACCAGGTAGCCGGCGAACGGCATGATCAGTTCCGAAGGCAGCGGAATGCACGCCGACTCAATCGCCATTAGCAGCGCGATACCCGCGTATCCGGTTGCTGCCACCAGGGAATTAATGAAGACAAAAAGTAAGTAGAGGATTTTCTCGGTCATGGAAATCGGGCAATCGGGTCATTGGGAGATCGGTCATCTGAAATCAACTCCAGAACCTTCACGCAATTGATTTTAGATCACCCGATGACCCGATGGTCAGATCACCCGATGCCGTTCAAAACGTCCCATCCTGCGTGAAGCTGAAGCCGGGCAAGGTTACGCCATCTCCCGATTTTGTGACCTTCACCTTCACCACCGGCGCGTCGGGCGCGGTCACCTCGGCGGGCCGCAGTACCGCAAATTGGGAGAACACTTCGCTGTACACCTTGGTGACCAGGTGATCCTGGCCGGTTGCGTCATGACGCCAGACCTGTCCGAGTTTGATGCCCTTCACGGCCACAAGTTTTTCCTATTCTCAGAGCTTAGTTCCCAGACTACTCACCCGCCCACCAACCCGTCAATTGCCGCGGGGTTACTTTCGTCGGATGCAAGGCTGCGGCTTTGTTACCATGAACCCGCAATCCAGCAGTGTCCAGGAGGAAGCCGATGCCTCGCGGAAACATGCCGCGTCAACCCAGCCGCAGCGGACGGCAGGAAGGTGCCCGCCGGGCACAGGGTTCACCATTATTGAAGAAGGCCGCAAAAACGACGATCGCAAAAGTCACGACTGCCCACGCAAAGAAAGCAAAGCTGCCGAAGGCTGCCGTCGCAAAAAAGAAATCCGCGTCTGGATATGACCCTTTGGCCCCCGAGCGCGTTCGTCAGATCATCGCCGGCCTTGACCAGCTTTATCCCAAAGCGACCTGCGCTCTCACTCACCGCAGCGCGTGGGAGTTGCTGGTGGCGACGATTCTCTCCGCCCAGTCTACGGACGTGCGGGTAAACATGGTCACGCCCGGGTTATTCGAAAAGTATCCGACCGTCCAGGATTTCGCGGCGCTCGATCCCGAACAGTTGCAGCCGGACATTTACTCGACCGGCTTCTTCCGCAACAAGTCGAAGTCAGTGGTGGGCGCGGCACGAAAGATAGTCGCGGATTTTGGCGGCAACGTGCCCGATACGATGGACGAGTTGCTCAGCCTCCCCGGAGTGGCACGCAAGACAGCCAACGTCGTGCTCGGAACCTGGTTCAAGAAGAATGAAGGAGTCGTCGTCGATACGCACGTGACCCGAATTTCACGCCGACTCGAACTGACCAAACAGGAAGACCCTAAGAAAATTGAAGAGGATCTGATGCAGATCATTCCGCGCGAGCGCTGGACGGACTTTTCTCACGAAGTGATCTGGCACGGGCGGAAGCTATGCGTGGCGCGCAGTCCGAAGTGTGCCGATTGCGCGTTGGAGAAGCTATGCCACGCCGCAGACAAGACGTGGTCCACGGTTGAGATTCACAAGGACGCGCAGCCTTAGATGCCATTGTAGAACAGTTCAACCACCGTGCAATCGTCGTTGAGCGGAGTGCCTCCGCAAAAATCAGCGACCGCAGTAAACACGTCTTCCATAGACTTACTCTTCCCCGCCACACTCTCCAGCCGTTCGCTGTCAAACATATCTCCGCGCGCGTTCTCCGCTTCGGTGACGCCGTCGGTCACCAGAATCATCCGATCCCCCGGCCTCAACTGGCAGCGGTCGCTCGAGTACGTCGCATCCGCCAGCAAGCCGACAGGCAAGTTCCCGTGTGCCGGCCGCAGCACCTCGTTGCCGCAGATCCACACCGGCGGAACGTGTCCGCAGTTGACGTATTCAAGATCGCCGTCGCTGCGCAGGCGCGTAATGATCATGGTCGCGTATTTTTCACCGATGTGCTTGTAAGTGAAAAAGCGATTGACCGCGTCGACAATCTCCACCAGCGGCATGCCCGAAATAAGCTGCGAATAGACCATCCCCTGCAGAATCGAAGCCAGCAGCGCGGCCGAGACTCCCTTGCCGCTGACGTCGGCGAGAACCACGGCCAAGCCTTGCGGCGTGTTCACGGCTTCGAAGAAATCGCCGCCGATTTCTTTACAAGACAGGTTGCGCCCGTTCACCCGCGCAAACGGAACTTCCGGCAGAGTAACCGCCAACAGACGCTGCTGAATCGACGCCGCGATCGACAATTCCTGCTGGTAACGCCGCCCTGCTTCTTCGGCCTGCACCAGCCGCGCGTTTTCCACCAGCTGAGCAGCTTCAGTCGCAATCGCCCGCAGAATATCGTGGCTCACGCTGGTGATATCGCGCGAGGCAAAGCGCGAGTCTACATAGAGCGCTCCCATCACTTCCCCACCGGCCGGCTGATCGGCACGGCTGGTTTGCACCATGGGCTTGCGCAACGGCATGCAGATCACCGTCCGCAGGTCGAAGGTGACAATGCTTTTCCGTTCCTTCACGTCAAGCATCTGACTGGTGTCGGTGACCAGGTATTCCGAGTTCGAGGTCAACGCGCCGTCCAGCACCGATCGGGAAATTGTCTTGTCGTCGAGCAGCGGCTCGCCCTTCGAGTTACGCCCGGCGGCCAGCGTCAGGGTCCCGCTGAGGTCGCGAAGAAAGATGTACGCGCGTTCGGCGCGCGTCAGCTTCAGCGTCGCATCGAGCAGCGTAACCAGGATTTCATCGAGCACGCCGATGGTGTTCAGCTTGCGCGCCGCTTCCATGAACAGCGTGAGTTTCTCCAGGTCGCTCGCCTCCGGCGCGATCTGGATGCCCGAGATCTGGCTGAGAAATTCCCGCGCCGTATTCGAGGTGGTATGCAGCGGATGGAAAATCAGGTAAGCGATATCGCGCGCGCCAAATTCCAGCCGGTCGTTGCGTTGCAGCTTGTGCCGGTCCACCTTCTCGCCATTGACGAAGGTGCCGTGCTTGCTCCCCAGGTCGACGACGAAAAATTCTCCGTTTTCTGAAACGATCGTCGCATGCTCGCGAGACACGCGCGGGTCTGCGATCACCAGGTCGCGGTCCACCTTGCGCCCCACCGTGTAGGGAGTGTGATTCAGCGACAGCGTCTGCTGATCATTGCCCGATACAAAGATCGCGATGGGAAAAATGCTGGATATACCCGAATGCGACGATGCCGACATGTACCCTGAATTCTCCTGCTGGCCGTCATGCCAGAAAAGCCGCCAGCCACCCGACACTGGTCCCACAGCATTCTACGACGTGGCTGGCATTGCCGACGCAGTAAAAGTCGTCTGATAATAATGGATAAGTATCAGGGCAGCCACTCCCACAGGTATCTGCGTCGCCGTCCAGAAAGGGATTGCCCAAGCCCGCTCCACCGTTTCCCGCGGCAAAACGAAGGAAAAACCGGCCAGCACGATGCTCGATAGCCACGGCCAAAAGATCAGGCAAGCGGTAATCGCAAAGAGCGCCCGGTTTGCGACGCTTCTCTGCCAAATCATCCGCCGCTCCCTGACCAGCACCAGCACCGCTGGGATCAGCAGCACCTGATTGTAAGGGACGTTCATAGGTATAAGCAGGACGGTCGTAGCCAGCACCAGGCTAACCGTGTAAGCAAAAGAAGCAGTGTTCGCCGCTTGGCGCCGCTCCCGCCAGCAAACACCCACCATGGCTGCGAACGCCAGCAGCTCGAGAGCCCAGCTCCAGATCCATAGACCCTTAATCGACGGCGTACCCAGCAACGTGTCCAGGACCGACCGCGCCCCCGTGTAGCGCTGATATTCGCGGATCGCGTGCCAGAAGCGCGGAATCCAGTGCGGCAGGTACCACTCCGAGCCAGCACACAGGATAGCCATGGTCAACAGGTACGACGCGGCGCAGCGATAGCGGCGGCGCCCGTCCGCCACCGTCCAGATGGCGAGCCAAGCCAGCAGCAGCACCACCAGTTGCGGTTTAATGCTCGCCAGAGCCAGCAGAACTCCAGCGGCGACCAGATAATCGGCGACCAGAAGGGTAAGCGCAATCGCCAGCAGGCCGGCGACCAAAAGGCTCATCTGTTGCAGCTTCAGCCCCTGCATCACCGCCACACTGCCCAGCGTCAGCGCCAGCAGGCTGACCTGCGTCCACAACGTTGCCGGCCACCGCAAGACTCGGAGCCAGAGCAGCGTGCTGGCGCAGGTAAGAAAAAGCAGTATCCAGAAGAAGCCTCTCTGGACGATGGCGAAGCGTAATCCAGTGGTCGGCGCAAGCAAGAAGACCACATAGACGGGATAGGCAAACCCCTGCTCATCGGTCGGATCACCGGCACAAGACGGATCGAGCGGCCGGCCATAGTAGCCCGCTTCAATTTCGCGGGAGACCTCCGCGCCATAGGGATCGCGTCCACGCAGCAGAAGCTCGCGCGCGCCCAGCCAACGTGGATAAAGATCGGAAAGATTGCCGCGCGGCCGGTCATGCCGAGCGGCATCGGAGACCTGATACGGAATCAGCACACGGTCAACGTAAGTCCACATGCCCGCCGCACAGAGCACGGCGGCCAGAACCAGCCACAGCGGCTTATCGGAAATGCCAGGTCTCATCACGAAATCTGAGAATCTGGATATTACAACGCTTCGTGAACATTTCTCGCCCAATCAGAAATTTCGCCGTTGAGCGGAGCGGAGGACCGCCCCGAACTACGCGGTTGCCGCCGGCGGCACCTCATCCCCGCGGCCGTACTTCGTGCAAATCCAAGCCACCATTGGAATCCACCACCAGGGACTCAGCCATGGCCAACACCATGAGCCCATGAAAAGGACCGCGTACACGGCGACCAACAGGGCCGCATCCACGCGCATTTCCGATCGCGTCGCCGACCCGGGCGCTGCGTATAGCATGAGCACGACCGGCAACAGCAGCGTCAGATCATGGATCACTGCGTGATAGCTAACCAAAATGCACGTCACGATTGCCGCTGCGATCGTGAAGCGAGTCCCGGCTGCTCGCCTCCCGACTTTCCGCAACACGATCCCGAGCGCGGCCGCCGCGCACACAATCGCCGCCACGGTGACGAAGCTTCCACCGCCTCCGCCCGCAAGTTCCGCAAGCTCCGCAATCAGTCCTCGGAGGTTTGGCATTTGCGCGATCGGCGTACCGCCTGCGCCATGATTCTCCACATAACCAACGGCGTGTCCGTAGTCAACCATCCCATGCCATCCCGTCATCATCGCCCAGATGGCCACCAGCACCGCCGCCACTGGACAAAGCCCCAACAACAGTCGCGGCCGTCGCAAAACTAAGATCAGCGCCAGCGGAAGCACCAGGTGGAACTTGAATAACCCGCATCCGAGCGCCGCACCGGCCAAAACAACGCGGCCGCTCGCCAGCAAAAACAGGCTTAACGTCACCAGCAGCAGAAGCAGAACCGAATCCTGCCCTTGAATCAATGCCCTGACCGCCGGCGCGAAGGCGGTCACACTCAAAATCAGGAACAGCGGACTGAGCCGCTCCGTTTCCGCGAATGTCTTTCTGACCATCACCAAACTCAGTATCATCATGACGACATTCAGGAAGGTCCAAACCAGGTACGCCGGAAGATAACTCAGGTATGTCAAAGGCACGAACAGCAATTCCTCAAACGGAGGGTGTAAATCGTAGAGTTGCGCCGCCTGGCCCGCGCGGACCATCTCGGCTCCGTGGTAAAACACGGTGAAATCCTGATATCCATTTCGTAAGGACCAAACAAGGTGGGGCGCGCCGACGAACCTAAGCAACGTCAGCGCGAGAAGAAAAATGCCCGCCAGTCGTTCCTTGCTTCGATTAAGTTCGGCTGGCATCATGCGGAGTCTTCCAGACGTCCCCGATTCTATAATTGCGTCTAACATTCATGATCGAACAATAAATGACCCAACATTCATGACCCTTCTTGCCGACAAGCGCCTGCTGTTCGCCGCGATCCTCTCCTTGGGTCTGCTGGCCATGACTGCCCGCAGTGCTACCGATCCTGATCTCTGGTGGCATCTGCGCACCGGGCAATGGATCGCCGAAACGGGCCGCGTTCCGCATTCCGACCCGTTTTCCTTCACCCGTGCCGGGCATGCCTGGGTGTCGCATGAATGGCTGTCGGAGGTCGTGTTTTACGAACTCTGGAAGCACGCCGGCCCCCTTGCCCTGATCGTATACTCCGCGATCATTACGACCGCAGGTTTTTTGCTGCTTTATCTGCGCTGTCCGGGAAGGCCCCACTGGGCAGCCGCCATGACTGCCCTTGGTGCTCTGGCTTCGGCTCCCTCCTGGGGCGTGCGGCCGCAGATGTTCACCTTTACGCTGGCCAGCCTGCTTCTGTGGCTGCTCGAAGCCGGAGAGCATCGCCCCCGCCTGCTCTTCTGGATCCCGCCGCTGTTTCTCCTCTGGCTGAATATGCACGCCGGATTCGCGCTCGGCCCCGCGCTGCTGGCGGCTTATGGCCTCGGCCTGATGCTGGAAACCGCCGTAGGCAGCACACCCTGGCAGCAGACGCGGCCCGTCCTCCTGCGAGTGCTGCTGCTCCTGCTGGCTTGTTTAGCCCTCGTGCCTCTTAACCCCAGCGGCGCAAACCTCTATCGTTATCCGTTCGACACCTTACGCTCGTCCGGGATGCGGTCACTCATCGGCGAGTGGCACTCACCGGATTTCCATGCCGCCCTGTATCGGCCATTCCTGCTGCTATGGCTGCTGCTTCTGACCGCGCTGGCCAGTTCACGTTCACGCCCCAGGGCGCGCGTGATCGTGCCCCTGGTCCTGGTTTCTTTCGCCGCTCTGGACGCCGTCCGCCACATTCCAATTTTTGTTTTGCTGGCGATACCGGTCATCGCCGCGGCTCTCCCGGCGGTTTCCCGCGTCTCGAAAAGCACGAGACGCGGGGCACCCATATCCTCGCGCTTCGAGCCGCTTTTCAATGGGGCGGTAGTCATTCTGATCGCCGTATTTGCCATGGTGAAATGGGGGAGCCTGGCCCACAATCAGGATGCCCGCGAGGCCGAGAAGTTCCCCCAAAAAGCGGTCGCGTTCTTGCGCGCCGACAGCCATCCAAATCCCCGTCCCCAACCCCAAAGACTTTTCGTTTACTACGACTGGGGAGGCTATGCGATCTGGAATCTTTATCCCGAATATCGCGTGTTCGCGGACGGCCGCGCCGACCTTTATGGCGCCGACCTAAATGGCTATGGAAATGACTACGGAGATGACCTCCTTCGTCAGTCGATCAAGACCGTACCGGAACTCCGCACCGGCTGGCGAGAGATTCTCGACCACTGGAAGGTGCAGGTGGTGCTGGTCCCCCCTTCCTGCGCGTTGGCTCAAGCCCTCCTTCTCGACGCCAACTGGCACGCGGAATTCAGCGACTCTAAGGCAGTTGTCCTGCTCCGGACGCACCCCGCCGTCGAAGATTCCGGCATTTTCGCCAGAAGCACCGTCAGCACGGCAATAAAGTGAAAAAATATTTCCCACAGCCATCCGAATCTGCGAAACTAAGGCCCATAGTGGAAATGGTTCCCACGCTGGTCGCGGATTGGGATCTTCTAGCGCAAGACCGAAGGAGCCTCGGATGAACGTTTTAGCTAAACTCTTGTGGCGCAATGAGGAAGGGCAGGATGTCGCGGAATACGCGGTGATGCTGGCCGTAATTCTGGTGATCGTGATCGGTACCGTCAAACTGATCGGCAGCAATGCGAACAACGTGTTCTCGTCGGTGGCGAGCAGCATCCAGTAGGACGCCCCGACGGAAAACTGAGTTGGCCGTGGCAACGAACGAGTAAAGAGTAATGAGTAATGAGTAATGAGTAATAACTCCGGGGTCGTCCCGGAAGGAGCGGAATGAACCGAAGCCGTTTGTTGATGATCGGAGGCTTGGCGCTGGCAGTCGGCCTGCTCGTTGCCTTTACCGTCTATAACCGGCTGCGCACCTTTACGGGTTCAACCAGCAGTGAGCGGGGAGTAGCGGTCGCGGTCGCCGCCCGCGATATTCAGGTTGGGGTCAAATTGGCAGCCGACGATGTCCGCATGATTTCTGTTCCGCAATCGGCGGTCCCTCCCGGCGCCTTCTCCGGAACATCCCAGATCCTGAGCCGGGGCGCGGTTCTGCCGATAACTAAGGGCGATTTTATTCTGCCCAGTAAGCTGGCGGCGATGAACGCCGGAGCCGGTCTGCCCTCGATGATCCCGCAGGGAATGCGCGCCGTTTCGGTGCGCGTCAATGATGTGGTTTCGGTGGCGGGCTTCGTGCAGCCGGGCACGCGCGTGGATGTGCTCGCTACTGGTGATCAAGGCTCGGGCAACGACCGTCAAACCACCACCGTCCTCGAAAACGTCGCCGTCATCGCCGTCGGCAAGAGTTTGGATCGCAACGCTTCCGCCGATGCCCAGACGGCCCCGGTGATTACACTCCTGGTCTCTCCCGACGACGCGCAGAAACTCGCGCTGGTTTCGCAGGAAGGACGGATTCAGCTCTCATTGCGCAATCCGCTCGACACAAAAATGGGAGGCATCGGCGCCACCCGAACCAGTTCGCTCTACCTGGGCGTGACGCCCGTGGCGGCTGCATCCAAGCCCAAAGCGCATAAGGTGATCATGACCAAACTTCCGGCGCCTCCACCAGGAACCTATCAGGTGGAAATGATTCGCGGCAGCAAACGGGATGAGACCAAGTTTGAAGAAAACAAGTGATTCTGAGCCCTCGATACCGCAACCACTCGCATCCGCTCGTTGCCTCGACGGATTTGCTCGTGCATCCTCGCAGAAGTCCGAATTCATGAAAGGTCTTACGCTCGCCGCGGCCGTTTTGCTGCTCGGTGCGACAACAGTTTCGGCTTCTTCGCAGAACCAGGACACGCCCGCAATCCCTCCTCCCAATCCTGCGGCCGCGCAACCTTCCTCAACAACCACGTCTACATCCAGCCAGAGCGTTACCCCCGGTGCTGCTCCGCTGCGTGTGATGGTGGGTAAGTCTCTCCTGATTAACACTACCGAAAGACTGAAGCGGGTCTCGGTCACCGACCCCGCCGTGGCCGATGCGATAGTCGTCACGCCCACCCAGGTGCTGGTCAATGGACTTTCTCCCGGCGAGGTTTCCCTGCTCATCTGGGATGAACTGGAGCGCTCCCGCAGCTTCGATCTTCGCGTCGATGTCGATATCACTGCGGCCACCGAGGAAATGCATCGCCTGTTCCCCGATGAGCGGATTACCGTGACTCCTTCGCGTTCCGCGATTGTTCTCTCCGGTCACGTTACCACCGAGGACGTCTCCAAGCACGCCGGTTTGCTCGCCTCGGCGTATTCCAAGAATGTCGTGAACGTGTTGACCTTCGGGCCAGTCGGAGCCGAAGAAGTGCTTCTGGAAGTGAAGTTTGCGGAAGTGGATCGCTCGGCCATAACCCAACTGGGAATCAATCTGCTTTCGACCGGCGCTGGAAACACGATCGGCACCATCACCACCGGCCAGTTCGGCGGCGTCAGCGGCATCGGGACCATCAACGATCAGGGAACGGGCGCCCCATCTTCCACTACGGCGACGGTATCGAACGTACTCAACATGTTCTTCTTCAACCCCCAAGTCCATCTGGGTGCGGTGATCGAGGCCCTTAAGTCGCAAAACCTTCTGCAGATTCTGGCCGAGCCCAACCTGGTCGCGCTTAATGGCAAGGAAGCCAGTTTCCTTTCGGGAGGAGAATTTCCCTTTCCGGTGGCGCAGCAAAACGCCAGCGGAATCGCCACCGTCACCATTCAGTTTCGCGAGTTTGGCGTGCGTTTGAAGTTCACCCCCGTGATTCAGCCGAACGGCAACATCCACCTGCACGTGATCCCCGAGGTGAGTACGCTCGACTTCGCGGATGCAGTCACCGTTGCCGGAACCACCATACCCGCCATCAGCACGCGCAAGGCGGATACGGAATTCGAACTGCAGGATGGTCAAAGCTTCGTCATCGCCGGCCTGCTGGATAACCGGGTCACAAATATTGACAACAAGATTCCGTGGCTGGGCGATATTCCGATCTTAGGCAATTTCTTCAAAAGCAAGAGCGCTCAGAAGAGTAACTCGGAATTGATGGTCTTATGCACGGTGCGAAGGGTTTCGCCCACTACGCAGGCGCCGAAGGGCCCTGCGATGCCGGTGCCAAACCTGGATCCGGCAAAGTTCGATAGCAAGAAGCCTAATTGAGGCATTGAGACATTTAGTCATTGAGTCATTGAAAATCGCGCTAGGGGTTTATAAATGATTCAATGCCTCAATGATTTAATGATTCAATGTTCTTAGAAGTGGGGGAGTCATGCCGGAATTGTCAGTCGCCGTGTTCGCCACGGACAATGACCAGCGCGCGGTGCTGCAGGTCCTGGTGGATGGCACCGGCGTGGCCCGCACCGTGTGCAGCAACCCGACTTTGCCTGCCGCCGCCCACGATCCGGTTATCCGCAAAACCCAATCCTTCGCGCCCGACGTGGTACTGGTGGATATCGCCAGCGATGGCACCACCGCGGCGCTGCGGGCAATCGAGTTGCTGCACCAGGAACTTCCCGATTCAGCCGTGTTTGCCGTCGGCCCCATGACCCATCCGCAGTTGATCGTCAGTGCCATGCGGTCGGGTGTGCGTGAATACATTGAGCGCCCCACCACCACCACCGATCTACTGGACGCCTTCGTCCGTCTCACCACTCGTCGCAAACCCGTGCGCGAAGGTTCACGCGGGAAGGTGTTCACCATAGTCAACGCGAAAGGCGGCAGCGGCGCCACCACCGTCGCCGTCAATCTCGCGCTCGCCCTGCAGGCGGTTCACCACAGCACGGCGCTGGTGGACTTGGCGCCCCTCGGTCATTGTGCCCTGCATCTCAATCTCAAGCCCACCTTCACCGTCTCCGACGCCATCACCAATCTGCACCGCCTCGACGCGTCCCTGCTCGAGAGCTTCATGGCGCGTCACGATCGCGGGTTGCAGGTGCTGGCCGGCGCTGTGGCTCCCGTTCCCATCGAGCCCTCCGCTTCCGATTTTGCCCGCCTCTTCGACACCATGGCGGGCCAGTTTCACTACATTGTCGTGGACGCTTCCTCCCGCCTCGACAGCGCCACTCGCCTGGTCAGCAACCTGTCGGAGAAAGTTCTGCTCATCGCCCACGCCGATGTCGCTTCCCTCTGGAGTGCCGGAAGAGTGGCCCAGTATCTCGGCGAGACGGGCTCGCGCGACCGTTTTTCCTTGGTGCTGAACCGTTATCGCAAAGTTGCCGGATTCAATGAAGCGGAGACCGAAGCCGCCATCGGCGCCCCCGTTCTCTGGCGGATTCCCAATCAATACTTCGCGGTCTCGAGCGCCATTGATCGCGGCATTCCCTTGATGCAACAGGGAAGCACCGACATTGCCCGGTCAATTTCCGGGCTGGCCGAATACCTGACCAGAGACGATTTGGAAGTGAAGCGCACGGCTTGGTCGTTGTTCAAGACGGTGTAATAATTCATTGAGTCATTGAACCATTGAGATATTGACTCATTGACTCAATGATTCAATGATTCAATAGACTTATGGCCAATCTGCAAGCCTTCGAACGGAACGAGTACCAGCAGGTCAAGGCGGACCTGCACCGCAAGATCCTCGATCGCCTCGACCTCGAAAAACTCGGCCGCACCAGCGGAGATTCCGCGCGCGAAGAAGTTCTCATCCTCATCCGCAGTTCGGTGAACGGCGAAGCGGTCCCGCTCAGCTTTGCCGAGCGCGAGCAGCTGTCGCGCGAAATCCTCGACGAAATCTTCGGCCTCGGCCCGCTCGAGCCGCTGCTCAAAGATCCGACCATTTCCGACATTCTCGTCAACCGCTTCGACCGCGTCTACATCGAACGCGCTGGCAAGCTCGAAATCACCGGCCTGTCATTCAAAGACAACCAGCACTTGATGCAGATCATCGACCGCATCGTCTCCCGCATCGGCCGCCGCGTCGACGAGTCTTCGCCCATGGTCGATGCCCGCCTGCAGGATGGTTCGCGCGTCAACGCCATCATTCCGCCGCTGGCGCTCGACGGCGCCTGCCTCTCCATCCGCCGCTTCGGCCGCGATCCAGTAACCGCCCGCAACATGATCGAGAACAAGACCCTGACCCAGCCCATGCTCGACCTGCTCTCCGCTGTGGTCAAGGGCCGCCTGAACGTGATCATCTCAGGAGGAACCGGCGCCGGCAAAACCACCGTTCTCAATGTTCTTTCCAGTTTCATCCCGGAAACGGAGCGCATCGTAACCATCGAAGATGCGGCCGAATTGCAGCTCAAGCAGGAACACATCGTGCGTCTCGAAACCCGCCCTCCCAACATCGAAGGCAAAGGCGCGGTCCGCATGCGCCAGCTCGTCATCAACAGCCTGCGTATGCGCCCCGATCGCATCGTGGTAGGCGAGGTGCGCGGCGAAGAAGCATTCGACATGCTTCAAGCCATGAACACCGGTCACGAAGGTTCGCTCACCACCGTCCACGCCAATTCGCCGCGCGACGCTCTGGCCCGCATCGAGAATATGGTTTCGATGGCCAATCTCAACATTCCCGAGCGCGCCATTCGCCAGCAGATCGCCAACGCCGTCCACGCCGTAGTCCAGGTCGCGCGTCTCTCCGACGGTTCGCGCAAGATCATCACCATTTCCGAGGTCACCGGAATGGACGGAGAAATGATCACGCTTCAGGACATTTTTGTCTTTGACCGCAGCGGCATTGACGAGAGCGGAAAAGTCCGAGGCGTCTTCCGTTCCACTGGACAACCGCCCCACTTCGCCGAGCGCCTCGCTACCGCCGGTTGCCGCCTGAGTCCCGCGATCTTCGAGTCCCGGATGGAGGTCTAGCCCATGCCCCACCTGATTGCGTTCCTGGCGTTCGTAGTGGTCACCATGGCGGTCTTTGCCGGAATGTCTTTGTTCGACGAGCGCAAGGCCCAGTCTCGCGTCCTCCGCGATCGCCTCTCCACCGTTCAGGAGCCAGCCGAGCAAGCCGCGCCCGACCTGGCTATTCTGCGCGACGAAGTGCTCAGCCGCATCCCCGCTTTCGACACTTTTCTCCGCCGTTCCGAGCGCGTTTCACTTCTGCAGAAAATGCTGGCTCAAGGCAATGGCGACGTCCGCGCCGGAAACTTCCTCATGCTCTGCGCCGTGTCGGCCGTGGTATTCGCCGTCATCGCCTTCGTCGCCGGTGGCAACATTATGTTCGGATGGGCCGGCGCTCTGCTCGGCTTTTTTATTCCCTACGCCTACGCCTCGCACATGCGCACCAAGCGCTTCCAGCAATTTGAG
>Ga0116218_1000191_pt1 | contig 44212 bp, 31 predicted proteins | sample Sb_taG_2_FD_88966 | JGI IMG/M metagenome (GOLD analysis project Ga0116218, IMG submission 88966) | Peat soil microbial communities from Weissenstadt, Germany - Sb_50d_5_LS metaG | ecosystem: Environmental > Terrestrial > Soil > Wetlands > Peat | place: Germany: Weissenstadt | collected 2010-09-21 | reverse complement strand
GCCGACCGACGCCGCATCCCTCAGCGAGGCGTCGGCACCCAGTACGGCGACAGCCCCCGCCAGCCGTTGCCCGGCCTCCCCCAATGCTCTCAGGCGCGCCAGTACCCAGCGTGCTATCCCCTCCGGCGCGAACCCCGTGACGCGGGAGGAATCGCTTGCGCTGCCACTCGCGCCCTCCGCAACCAGCCCGGCGAGCAGCTCGCCGAGCAGAAACGGATTGCCCCCGCTGGCCCGATAACACGCATTGACGAATTTCTGATCTGCATTGTGCAGCCTGTTCTCTTCGATGAACCGCCGCACGTGATCCTCGTTCAGGGGCTCCGGGCGCATCCACAGCACCCCCGGCAACGTGCCGAGCTGGGCCAGTAACTCGTCGTCGCCGTGCTCTGGGAGCGACCGCATCCCGATCAGCAACGCCACCGGCAGATCCTCAGTTCGTCGCCCGAGATAGATCACAAATCGCAACGACATCGCGTCACACCAGTGCGCGTCATCGACGGCCAACAGCAACGGTCCCCGTTCGGCGAGATTCGCGGTCAACCAGAACAGCCCGTGCATCGCCGCCGACGCATCACCCGGACCTTCAGCAAGTCTGGTCGTCGGGCCGCGTAGCCCGAGCGGGCCCGTCGCCAGCCGTGCCGCGCCCTCAAACAGATCCTCTGAAGCGGCACGTGAGCCCAGCACCGGACCGAACAATTGCCTGACGACCCCAAACGCGTAGTCGTACTCCAACTGTGCCCCGTGACCACGTAACACTCGCACGCCTGAGCGCTCCGACCGCTTCGCCGCCTCGTCCAGCAGCGCGGTCTTACCGATCCCGGCAGGACCCTCCAGGACGGCCACCGCCCCACGCCCTGTCTCTGCCCGACCGATCAGCTCGTCGATTCCCTCCAATTCGTGCCCTCGTCCGAGAAGCACCGCACACCTCTACCGGGCAGCGATATTCATGGCTTGCACATAAGCCACCTGAGCATTCAGGAAGCGTCCCGGAGTCCGCGCCAAGGCGCTCGGAAACCTGAGCGCGATTGGGCGATGCCCAACCTCGAGCCAGGTTGGTTCTCCGCGTCGAGCGACGCACATCCGTACGGCGACCGGCTCGGCGTCAAAGGAGCGGACGGTCATTGCGGCTCTCTGGCCCCCGATCGTAGCGCGGAGGATGGCGCTCGGGTCATGAGAAATCGCTTGCAGTTGGGTCCGTCCTGCTTTACCGCAAAGTGGGGCCCCGGGTCGAGCGCCGGAACGCGCGACCCGGGGCGAGGGAGCAGGTTACGGCCGGTAGGTGAGGCCCTCCAGCGAGACGTAGCCCCAGTCGGTGACGGCCGGCGGCCGTGACGCGATCGCGAAGATCTGCCCTTGCGGGGTGATCGCGACGTCCGTGTACGTTCCCGACAAGCCGTGCGCGATCTCGTACACGGTCTGGCTCGGGCTGGCTGCCGCCGGGAGTGTGCCGATCAGGTTGTCGCTGGTGTTGGTCGGCGAGACCTGCGTGACGGCACCCTGGAGGTGCACGATGCCTGAGTCATCGATGTACCACTCCGGGTCCCGGTTACCGCAGCAGCTCGTGGTCGTCCAGTTCGAGTCGAGCGGCACGCTTTGCGGCTGGGTGCCTCCCGCCGTGCCGTCGGCCGAGCTCACGTTATTGTCGCTGCCGCCGCCGATCCAGCTGTCCTGGCCGCTGGCGGTATTGCTGTTGCCGCCGCCAACCGAATTCGCGGAGCTGTTACCGCCGCTGGCCGTGTTGCCGTCGCCACCGCTGACCGAGCTGTCATTACCGCTGGCGACGTTGTTCACGCCCCCGAGGATCGAGCTCGAGGAGCCACTGGCCAAGTTGAGCGCTCCGCCGCTGACAGCACTGTCGGCGATGGTCGCCCTGTTGCCAATGCCACCACCGATCCAGCTGTCCTGGCCGCTGGCCGTGCTGGCCTCGCCCCCAGTGATGTCTGCGGTGAGACCGCTGGCGGTGTTGTTGAAGCCACCCACGATTGACGCTTCGGGGCCAGAGATCTGGTTGTTGAAGCCGGCGACGAGGCCGCCGTAGCTCGTGTAGGACTGACCGAAGGTCCCGAACACCAGGTTGTGCGATCCGGTCTGCGCTTGTGGCTTCGGGTCGTAGCCGATCACGAGGTTGCCCTCGCCGTTGAGCGTCGTCTCGGACCCCGAGCCATTGACGAGCTGGAGGTTGACGCCCGAGACCTGGATTGTTGGCTTGCCGCCGACACCCGAGCTCTGGAAGCTGAGGTGCGGCAGGATCGAGATCAGCGTCTGCTGTGCCGCGCTGCTGGAAGGCAGCGCGACGGCGGTCGACCCGGATGCGCACTTACCGGTGCTGCTCGCGGAGGTGACCGCGGTGTTCGCCTTCGACGGAACACACAGCGACACCGAGGTCGCCGCGTGTGCGACTGCGCCCCCGGAGAACCCGACCGCGGTCACGAACACCGGCAGCACTCGCCGGCTCACTGCATGCAGGAGCATTGCGTCCCCTTTCACTGCGGAGATAGATTGGCCACGAACTCGTCCCCGAAGGGACGATCCTGGTTCGCGGCTAGTCTCACCGGCGCTGCCGGCTGCCGCATCGTAAGGGGGGGTCCAGTCTTTTGCGGCCAGAGTCGTAGCGACAGCGCAGGACGCGAAAGACGAAGCTTTCCTCAACGATTGTCTGCGGTCACCTGGGTGCCCTCTTTACCCTCGAATACCGCGGCGGCATTGCCCAGGGCGCCGATCGCGGCTACGCCGCCGGTGGTCTCGACGAACCGGCAGGCTGCTTCGATCTTTGGCGCCATCGATCCGGCGGCGAACTGGAGGGTGCGTAGGTCCGCAGCCGTGACGCGGGTGAGCGGGCGCGCGTCGGGCGTGCGCCAGTCGGCCTCGACGTAGGGGACGTCGGTGAGCATGAGCAGCATCTCGGCTTCGAGTTGCGTGGCCAGTAGTGCCGCCGAGAGGTCCTTGTCGATGACGGCCTCGACGCCGCTTAACCGGCGTCGTTCGTCGATCACGACCGGAATCCCGCCACCGCCAACGCAGACGACGAGTACGCCGGCCTGAACGAGTAGCCGTAAGGTCGCCAGCTCGACAATCGCGCGGGGCTCAGGTGACGCGACGACGCGACGGTAGTGGTCGCCGTCGGCCGCGATCGACCAACCGCGCTCGGCAGCGAGACGGCTAGCGGTTCGGTGGTCGTAGACAGGGCCGATCGGCTTGGTCGGGTGCGTGAACGCGGGATCATCGGCGTCGACGATGACCTGGGTGAGGAGGGTCGCGACAGGCCGCCCGGCGAGCTGGTTGACCAGCTCCTGCTCGATCAGGTAGCCAATCATCCCCTCGCTCTCGGCGCCGAGCACGTCGAGCGGATACGGTGCTGTCTCATGCACCGCCTCACTCTGAAGTGCAAGCAGGCCAACCTGGGGTCCGTTGCCGTGCGTGACTACGACCTCATGAAGGAGGGCGAGCTCGGCGAGCGCGGTGACGGCGGTCGCGACGTTTGCGCGCTGGCTGGCGGCGTCGGTGGCCCCGCCCCGGCGCAGCAGGGCGTTCCCCCCGAGTGCGACGACTACCAGCACGACCTACACGCTGGTGGCGTCGGTGGGGAGCATCGGACGCGAGTTCTATCGCCCGCGACGGCGCGGCGTTACCGCGGTCATCGCCGCGCCGGACGGGAGGGCGCGTGCGGAGGGTGATCATCATGGGCGCCGGCGGGCGCGACTTTCACAACTTCAACGTTCGCTACCGCGAGGACGCGGAGGTCGAGGTGGTCGCGTTCACCGCAACTCAGATCCCTGGGATCTCGGATCGCGTGTATCCGGCGTCGCTTGCCGGCCCGCGATATCCCGACGGGATTCCGGTGCGGCCTGAGGAGGAGCTTCGTGAGCTGGTCCGCCGTCATTCGGTGGATGAGGTGGTGTTCGCCTACTCCGACGTCTCGCACGAACACGTGATGCACCAGGCGTCACGGGCGCTGGCGGCCGGGGCGGACTTCGCGCTCTTGGGCCCCCACTCGACGATGCTCGAGAGCAGCCGGCCGGTAGTCGCGGTGTGCGCGGTGCGCACCGGAGCGGGCAAGAGCCAGACCAGCAGGCGGGTCGGTCAGCTGCTGCGCGACGCCGGTCTGCGCGTCGCGGTCATCCGTCATCCGATGCCCTACCACGATCTCGAGGCGATGCGAGTGCAGCGGTTCGAGAGCATCGCCGATATCGACCGGTCGAATCCGACGATCGAGGAGCGCGAGGAGTACGAGCAGGTCGTGCAGGCGGGGCTCGTGATGTATGCGGGTGTCGACTATGGAGCGATCCTCCAGGCCGCCGAGGCGGAGGCTGACGCAATCGTGTGGGACGGGGGCAACAACGATTTCTCGTTCATCCGTCCCGACCTGGCGATCGTCGTCGTCGATCCGCTGCGCGCAGGTCAGGAGCTTGCCTACCACCCCGGGGAGGCGAACCTGCTGATGGCCGATGTAGTGCTGGTCAACAAGGTGGACAGCGCTTCGATCGACCAACTGCGAGTTCTGATGGCCGACATCGGCGCCGCCAACCCGAGCGCGACGGTGGTTCGTGCGGCGTCGCCAGTGTCACTTGCGGACGGCCCGCCGATCGCCGGCAAGGCGGTGCTGGTGGTTGAGGACGGTCCGACAATCACTCACGGCGGCATGCCGTCGGGCGCCGGGACCGTCGCCGCGCGGCAGGGCGGCGCGAGGAGACTGGTCGATCCGCGCCCCTGGGCTGTCGGGTCGATCGCGGAGACGCTGCGCCGCTATCCGCACATCGGTCCCGTGCTCCCGGCGATGGGCTACTCCGAGCAGCAGCTCCACGAGCTCCAGGCGACGATCGACGCCGTCGACTGTGACATCGTCGTCGCTGGCACCCCGATCGATCTAGACCGGCTGGTCCGCTCCCGGCACCCGATCCGCCAGGCCACCTACGAGCTGGTGGAGGAAGGCGAGCCCACCCTCGAGCGCGTGCTCAAGCCGATCCTCGCCCAAGCTCGCTCCGGGTGACGGGCCGTGGGCCACACGGTACGCTCGGTCCGTGACCGCCACCGACACGCCGGAGCAGCGGCTCGAGCGTAACTTCCGCGAGCGCGTCGGCGCGCTCAGCAGCGGAGGCGCCGCCACGGTGGACGTCGATCAGCCGGTGCGCGATGGCAGCCGGCTGACGGGGCGGATGGCGGTCGCTGTGTTCGAGGCGATGGTGGCGAGCAGGAATCTCGACCTCGCCGCGCGCTATCTGCGCGCCGAGGGCCCGGGCGTCTACACGATCGGGTCGGCCGGTCACGAGTCAAACGCCGCGATCGCAGCGGCGCTCCGACCGACCGACCCGGCACTCCTCCACTACCGCTCGGGCGGCTTCTACTGTGCGCGGGCGCAGCAGGTCCCTGACTCAACCCCACTACGCGACGTCCTCCTCGGCCTGGTCGCCGCCGCGGATGAGCCGATCTCCGGCGGGCGCCACAAGGTGTTCGGCAACCACACCCTCGCCGTGATCCCGCAGACCTCGACGATTGCCTCTCACCTCCCCCGAGCGATGGGGGTCGCGTTCGCGATCGAGCGCGCACCGCGGATCGGTGTGAGCTCGGCGTGGCCCTCAAACGCGGTTGTGGTGAGCTCGTTCGGCGATGCTTCGCTCAACCACTCGACTGCCCTGGGCGCGCTGAACGCCGCGGAGTACACCGTGCACCAAGGGCTGCGGATGCCGGTGCTGTTCTGCTGCGAGGACAACGGCTTGGGAATCAGCGTCCGCACCCCTCGTGACTGGGTGAACGCAGCCTGGTCGCATCGTCCGCATCTGCGTTACTTCAGCGCCGAGGGGACAGACATCGCGGGGGCCTACGATGCGGCGCTGGCCGCCGTCGAGCATGTACGCACCGCACGCCGCCCGGCTTTCCTGCACCTGCGGTGTGTTCGCTTCCTGGGTCATGCCGGCACCGACGCTGAGATCGGCTATCGCAGCCGAGACGAGGTAGACGAGGACCTGGAGCGCGACCCGCTCGTTCACGCCGCACGCCTGCTGGTGGAGGCCGGGATTGCCGAGCCCAGCGAGCTGCTCGCCAAGTACGACGCAGTCGCGGCGGAGGTGCGGCGCCTCGCTGACGAGGCAGCTGGCCATCGCCGTCTGTCGACCGCGTCCGAGGTGATGGCAGCGATCGCTCCACGGCGGCCGGAGGCCGTGGCGGCAGACACGGCCCGAGCAGCGAGTCCGGAGGCCAGAGCGACGGCGTTTGGAAAGAGACTGCCAGAGGACGCGGGGCCGCTGACAATGGCCGAGTCGATCAACGCGACGCTGACCGACGCACTCGCAGCCCGGCCCGAGGTGCTGGTGTTCGGCGAAGACGTCGGTCGTAAGGGAGGTGTGTACGGCGTCACCCGCGGACTGCAGCGCCGGTTCGGCGTCACTCGCGTGTTCGACACGTTGCTCGACGAGCAGACGATCCTTGGCGTCGCCCTCGGTTGCGGCGTCTCCGGTCTACTCCCGGTTCCCGAGATCCAGTACCTGGCCTACCTCCACAATGCCGAGGATCAGGTTCGGGGTGAGGCCGCGACTCTGCCGTTCTTCTCGAATGGCCAATACCGCAATCCCATGGTGCTGCGGATCGCCGGATATGGTTACCAGAAGGGATTCGGCGGCCATTTCCACAACGATGACGCCGTGGCAGTCCTCCGAGACATACCGGGGCTCATCGTCGCGTCCCCGTCACGACCGGACGACGCGGCGGCGATGCTCCGCACCTGTCTTGCGGCGGCGGCTGTGGACGGATCTGCGTGCGTTTTTCTAGAGCCAATCGCGCTGTACCACACCCGTGACCTCTTCGGCCCTGACGACGGTGCCTGGGCCGCGCCCTATTCCCCACCCGACGAGTGGGCAGCGTCTCACGCCCCAATTGGCTCGGCACGAGTGCACGGCGACGGCAGCGACCTGACAATCGTTACGTTTGCTAACGGCACGTACATGTCGCTGCGGGTGGCGGCCCGTCTCGCGAGCGATGGGATCGACGCTCGCGTGGTGGACATACGGTGGCTCGCCCCCCTGCCGGCTGCAGACATCCTCCGCGAGGCTGAGGCGACTGGACGCGTGCTGATCGTGGACGAGACCCGCCGGAGCGGCGGCGTCTCCGAGGGAATCGTGAGCGCGCTCGTCGACGCGGGGTTTGGGGGGAGCATCTCGCGGGTCACCAGCCAGGACTCTTTCGTCCCATTGGGGGAAGCGGCTAACCGCGTCTTGCTCCAGGAGGCGGAGATCGAGGCTGCTGCACGCGCGCTCGTCGGCGCCTCGAACGAGGGTCAGAGCTCGGGTGTGGACGTGGGCGTCGCCGCCGGTTCGGTGAGCGAACCTCTCGGGTAGCCGGCGCCACCGCATGACTGGCCGGGACTACCGACTCGAGGCCTCCATGTTCCCCTGCTCCACCGTGCGCGTCGATGATCCGCCGGCCACGGACACCACGTGCACAGCCGCGCCCGTGAGCTCGCCGGTGAAGGCCCGATCGCTGTGCTCCACGGGCTTGATCCACAGCTCCTCTACGAGGATCTTGAAAGTGGAGAGGATCGGGACGGCGACGATCAGGCCCACGAAGCCGAACAGCTGATCGACGGCCACGACGCCTACGGCGACCAGCGCCGGATGCAGCTCAACGTTGCGGGCGACCACCAGAGGCTGGATCACATTGCTCTCGATTTGGTGAGCGACGACGTAGATCACGGCGACGATCACCGCCTTGCTCGGCGAGACCGTGAGCGCGTAGATGATCGGCGGGATCGAGCTGATCAGTGCGCCGAAGTACGGAATGATCATTGCGACGGCGGTGAAGGTCGCGAAGAACGCGGCGAAGCCGAGGCCGGCGAGCCGCAGGCCCGCGAATGTAAGGCCGCCGAGGACGATCATCCCGACCGCCAGACCCTTGAGCCAGCCGAGGTAGGCGTCTCGGAGGCGGGAGAGGATTCGCTCGGCTTGCGGGCGCTTCGCCGGCGGCGCGATCCGGATGACGCCCGTGAGTAGAGGCTCTGGATGGATCGCCGTGTAGAGCGCGGTCAGGAGGATGACGATGATCGTCGCCACCGCAGCCACTACTCCGGCGCCAACGGTCGCCAGGGGCCCGAGCAGCTTTGACGGATGCTGGGTATATGAGTCGACGAAATGCTGTATTTGCTGCCCGACGTGGTTCGGAGACGTCCCGGTGAGGTGCCCGAGACGCCGGCGCAACTCGTCCACGATGCTCGGCAGCGAGTTGGTGAACGCATTGATCTCGTGGTTGAAGACCGGGACGATCAGAGCGATCAAGCCACCGAGGGCTCCCAATCCGAGCAGCAGGCCGAGCACCGCGCCGATCGCTCTCGGAACTCGGACACGCTGCAGCAGGCTGGCGAATGCCGACAGTGGCGTCGCGATGATCACCACGATCAGCACCGCGAGAACCAGCGTGATGAGCTGCTCGAAGATCAACCCGGCCACGACCAGCCCGAATGCGAGGAGCACGGCGCGATAGAGAGCCGCCGGCGTGACCGTGGAGTTCGCCATCACTCAACAGACTGCCCCGAACAGGCCAATGTCACGCGGTCGCCGCCGGCGACGTCACCGAGATGACACCCGCCGTCGCCTATCGGACGGTGGGACTTGCCGCGGCCCTGGCCGTCGCCGCCCTGGTTGCCCAGCAACTGATGACGCTGCTGCTCGTGGTGGTGGTTGTGATCATCGTCTCGCTCCCGCTCAGCGCCGCCGCATCGTTCGCAGAGCGCCGCGGATTGCCACGAGCGCTCGGAGCCTCGGCGGCACTGATCGCGGGGTTCGCCGTGCTCGTGGGGCTGGGCTTCGCGGTAGTCCCCGAGTTCGTCAGCCAGGTCAGGCAGTTCGCCCAGCGCTTGCCGACGATCCTCGCCGGGGCCGACCGCTACATCCATGGCGTCGCCGGCAAGAAGACACGTAGCCTCTCGGCGCAGCTCACCGGATGTTCCACGGATACCTGCACCACCCCGCGCGGCTCGTCGGCCCCGTGGAGCAGGTCGGGCTGACCGTCGTCGGGATCGTATTCGTGGTGGTGCTGATCATCGTCGCCGCGTTCCTGATCGCGATCAAACCCACGATGCTCGTGGAGGGCTTCCTGCGGTTGCTCCCTGAGGCGTGGCGTCCTCAGGCCGAAGATGTCATGGCCCGCGTCCGCACGGCCTGGCTTGGCTGGATGGCGGCGGTCGGGCTCGACATGCTCGTGCTCGGCGGGTTGCTGTTCCTGGGCCTCGAGATCATCGGGCTCAACTTCGCGATCGGGTTCGCCGTGTTCTCCGCCTTCATGACCGTGATCCCGAACTACGGATCGGTGATCAGCGCGATTCCGCCGATCCTCGACGGGCTGGCGCAGTCCCCCACCAAGGCGCTGTTGGTGCTCATCGTCTATCTGATCGTCAACCAGATCGAGGGCAACCTGATCCTGCCTCTGATCATGGCCCGCACCGTCGACATGCACCCCAGCGTGGTGTCAGTAGGTCTGCTGGTGATGGCCGCGCTGTTCGGCCTGATCGGTGTGCTGATCGCGATCCCGCTCCTGTCGCTGGCGGTGATTCTCGTAGAGGCGTTGTGGATCGAGCCCCAGGAGGCGCGCGCTGAGCGAGAACGCTCCGGAGTTGTTACCGCGACGGGGCCCGCGACGGGGCCCGCGCCGTAATCCGTCGCGCGGTCCCTGCTCGCGGCGCCCCGCTGCGACCGTCAGGCGTGAGCCGGGAACGCGCGGAGATTCGGCTCTGTCCAGCGGGAGCGGGCATCCTCGCTCGCCAACAGCTCCGGGCTGTAGTGACGCTCGAGGAGATGCCGATCCAGAAGGTCCGGATTTTCGGCGATGAACTCGTCAAACGAGCTGGCCTCGGTGCCTCTCCTGTGCACGGCGACGAGGTGCACCCACGAGATCGTGATCGTGTCGTGGTAGCGGTTCGGGGCGCCGTGAAGCTCCGCGACGTGGCGGATTGCGGATGCCATCACCCGCCGCGCGGTCTCGATGTCGTAGCGGCCGAGATAGGTCCACGCGAGCTCGAGGTGCTCCCAGTGGCCGAAGCCGCCTCGCGTTTCGATAATCCGGGTCAGTGCTCGGAGGTCGCGGTCACGCATCAGCGGCCGTGGGCTCGGCCGCGGGTTCGGCTCCGGCCGCGGGCTCCGCTCCGGCGGGGGGCTCTCCAGCCGGGAGCGCGGATTGCTGGCCGGGTCCCAGCTCGGCCTTGAGCTTCGCTAAGTCGTCATCGACGGCGCTCTTGGCGCCAATCTGATCGAGCTGGCGGTCGATATCGTCCTGCGGTGGACCTAGCGAGGTCAGGTCCTCGAACGTCCCGGCCGCCTGCAGCTCGTCGACCGCCGCCGCTCGCGCCTGCATGTCGTCGGTCTTGTCGATCGCCCGCTGCATCGCGGTGCCGACGTCGGCCATCGAGTCGCCCACGCCGGTGGCCGCCTCGGATATCTGCACCTGCGCCTCGGCCGCCGAGTATTGCGCCTTGATCACTTCTTTCTTGGATCGGAACTGCTCGATCTTGGTCTGGAGCTGCTGTTCGGCCGCGGTGAGCTTGTCTTGCTGTGACTCGAGCTCTGAGATCTGCTGATCGAGCGAGCTCACCTCGCCGACGATCAGCTGCTTGCGCTCGAGCGCGGCCCGGGCAAGATCCTCGCGGCCCGCGGACATCGCGTCACGCGCCTGGCCATCGAGCTTGTCCGCCTGCTGGTGGAGGTTCTGATCCTGGAGCTGGAGCCGCTTCTTCGCCGTGACCACATCGGCGATCCCCTTCTTGACGTTCTGCAGATCTTCGAGCTGGCGCTCGTAGGCGTAATCAAGCGTCTCGGCGGGATCCTCGGCGTGATCGAGCATGTGCGAGATCTTCGCCTTGGTGAGTGTCGAGATGCGACCGGCTAGTCCAGGCATCGGGTTCTCCTAGGGATTGTTGATGGCGCTGAGCGGCGTCACTGCGTGTTCTGCAGCTGGGCCTCGAGTCGGCTCAGGGCTTCGATCCGCTTCTCAAGCGGCGGATGGGTGGCGAGCAGGCCCGTAAGCGCTCCCTTGCGGCGCGTCGAGACGATGAAGAACGCGCTCATCTCGCTGGCGACTCGAAGGTCGCGGTCAGGGATCCGCGCCATCGTGCCGCTGATCTTCATCAACGCCGAGGACAGCGCGCTCGGCCTGCCGGTGAGCACCGCCGCCCCCCGGTCGGCGGCGTATTCGCGGTAGCGCGAGAGCGCCCGCAGCAGCACGAACGACACCGCGTACACTGCGATCGATACGGCCAGCACGATCACGAATGCGTTCTGCTGACTGCGGCCTCGCCCCCCACCGAAGAAGAATCCGAAGCGCGCCACGATCGCGGCGATCGACGCGAAGAAGCTCGCGATCGTCATCACCATCACGTCGCGGTTGATCACGTGCGTGAGCTCGTGGGCGAGCACGCCCTCGAGCTCCGCCTCGGAGAGCAGCGACAACAGACCGGTGGTCACGCAGACCGTCGCGGTCTTCTGCGAGCGGCCCAACGCGAACGCGTTCGGCATCGGCGCCTGGACCAACGCGACCCGTGGCTTGGGAATGTCCGCGTTTAGGCACAGCCGATCGATGATCGAATGCAATTGTGGCGCCTGAGCCGCGGACACCTCCTTGGCGCCCATCGCGGCCAGCGCGATCTTGTCCGACGCGAACATCTGAGCACCAAACACCAGCGCCGCGATCGCGATCACTGCGGCGATCCCTACGCCGGCGCTGATCGCGACCACGATCAGCACGACGTAGACCACACCCAGCAGGAACATCGTCAGCAACATCCGGGCCTGCAGCCCGGTGTCCCGTCCAAAGTTACGTTGTGACATCAGAAGTCAACCTCCGCTCAGAGGGCCAAACCCCCATCACACTTCTTCAAGCGTACTCCGACGCGTGAAGCGCGCTCCGCAACTGCCGGGCGGGCTGCCTCCGGAGTCTTCGCGCGGCGAGCTCGTGAACGCGACGGCACCGCCAGGCCGCGGCGTCACGAGATCTCTTCGCGAAGGCGCCCAGGCCGGTTTCTATCACTTTCTAAGCCATACATTAGAATTGGATCTGCGTTGGCCCGGCTTGGACCCGTCGGCTGAACGGCGATCCTGCGAGGCGGTGCCCGTCCGGATTCTGTGCTTTTCTAACGAGAGAATTTGGTTCCTTAGAAAGCGTCAGAATCCGCTATGCAGAAGCGGGATAACCCCTACACGCCCGGTGCTGGTCGCAAGCCACCGACCCTCGCCGGCCGCGACCAGGATCTCGCAAACTTTCAGGACCTGATCGAGCGGCTCACCGCGGGCGGCTACGAGCGCAGCCTGATCTACTCCGGACTGCGAGGCGTCGGCAAGACCGTGCTCCTCATGGAGCTCGACGTGCTCGCCACCGAGGCAGGCTGGGCGACCACCGACGTCCAAGAGGTCGGATCCCAGCCCGACTTCCGCGTCACCTTCGCGCGGATGGCGACCCGCCTGCTGCGCGAGATGAGCCGACGCCATCGCCTGAAGGACCGAGTCGAGCGGGCCCTCCGTGTCGTCAAGGCATTCAGCATCGCCGTTCCCGGCGCTGTACAGCTCAAGCTTGACGTCGAAGCGGTCTCCGGGATCGCCGACTCGGGTGACCCCGAGCAGGACCTCACCGACTTGATGCAGGAGATCGGAGCCGTCGCCCAGGCAAGCGGCGCCGGTGCCCTGTTCCTGATCGACGAGATGCACAACCTCGACGCGCCTTCTCTGGCCGCGATCTGCATCGCCTTTCAGGCCATCAGCCGCGCTGGCCTCCCGGTGGCGATGGTCGCCGCCGGCCTCCCGGATCTGCAGGTTCGCCTGATGGCCGCCAAGCCGTACGCCGACCGCCTGTTTCAGTACCGGGAGCTTGGCCGGCTGCCCGACGCCGCTGCGCGCACCGCGCTGGTGGCACCGGCGGCGAAACGCGACCTCGATTACCAGGAGCGGGCAGCCCGCGAGGTCGTTCGCGAATCAGCCGGGTACCCATACTTCCTGCAGGAGTACGGACTCGAGCTCTGGAACTACGCCGAGCGCTCCCCCATTTCGACCCGCGACGTCGAAGCAGTCCACGAGATCGTTAAGGACTCACTCGCGCGCAACTTCTTCGGGACTCGCTTCCAGATCGCCACGGATGCCGAGCAGCGGTTCCTTGCCGCGATGGCATCGCTCGGCAAACCGCCATACAAGACCGCAGACGTCGCACGCGCTTACGGAGCCCGAGACCAACGCGGCGTGTCAGTGCACCGCGAGTCGCTGATCAACAAGGGCCTGATCTGGACCCCCAGGCGGGGCCAGGTCGACTTTACGGTCCCGCTATTTGCCGAGTATCTGCGCGAGAATCATCCGCTCGCTTCGTTTGAAGAGTGAAGTGGCCGTGAAATCGATTCATACAAAGGCTGGCCCCGCCCACCATCCGCTGGACGAGCGCGAACGCCAACATCGACTTGGCCAGCCTTCTCGCGCCGGACGATCAGCGAAAGTAGTCCACGCGTGGCGTTGCGAGGGCAGGAGGCGCCGTGCCAGGCTGCGCATTTCGGCTTATTACCGACGGCGCTCGCGAGCTGCCACGGATGGCGGGCGGCATCCTCGGGCATAGGGTGGTTGGAGCCATGCGCCACGGACACTCCGTGGTGCGATCTCGCATCCAGTGAAGGGTGTCCAATATGCCTGCGAATTTTCAGCCTCTGACTCCCTTGAGGTTTCTCCAGCGTTCTGCGGAAGTCTTTCCTGGCAAGCTGGCGATCGTTTGCGGCGACCGTCGCTTTACGTACGGCGAGTTCGCCGATGAAGCCACCCGGATCGCCAATGCGTTGCGGGCTTCGGGGATCGAGCCGGGTGATCGCGTCGCCTACTTTTGCCCGAATCTCGCCGAGATGTTGATCGCCCACTTCGCGGTGCCACTTGCAGGAGGCGTGCTGGTGGCGATGAACGTGCGCTTGTCGGCAACCGAGGTCGGGTACATCAGCCGCCACTCGGGGGCCAAGCTTCTCATCGTGGCCGAGGAGCTGCTACCGAGCGTGCCTGGCGCTGACAGCCTCGGCGACGTCGCCGAGGTAATCGTGATCCCCGACTCGGACTCGAACACGACGCCCGCGCAGGACGGCCCTTTCCCGCTCAGCGCCTATGGCGAGTTCCGAGGCCGCGGGAGCCTTGAGCCGCTGCCCTGGACGGTCGATGACGAGCAGACAACTATCTCGATCAACTACACGTCGGGGACCACCGGTGATCCCAAAGGGGTGGCCTACACCCACCGGGGCGCGTATCTGAACTCGCTGGGAGAGGTTATTCACTCCGAGCACTCGCCTTCGTCGGTGTATCTCTGGACGCTGCCGATGTTTCACTGCAACGGCTGGTGTACCACGTGGGGTGTGACCGCGATCGGTGGGACGCATGTCTGCTTGCGTGCCGTTCGGCCCGACGTGATCTGGCGACTGATGGACGAGGAGGGTGTGACCCATCTCAACGGGGCGCCGGCCGTGATGACGTCGATTGCGCGTGCCCCCGAGGCCCATCGGTTCGAGCACAAAGTGACGGTGACGACGGCTGGGGCGGCGCCCAGCCCGACGATGATCGCGGAGCTGGAAGCCCTCGGAGCTCGGGTGATCCACGTCTATGGGCTGACCGAGGTCTACGGGCCCTACTCGCTGTGCGAGTGGCAGCCCGAATGGCCGGAGCTCGGGTCCCAGGAGCGGGCGCAAAAGCTCGCGCGCCAGGGCGTCGGCATGGTGACCGCAGAGCGGCTCCGCGTGGTCGATCCCGAGATGAACGACGTCCCAGCCGATGGCCTCACGATGGGCGAGATCGTGATGCGCGGCAACGACGTGATGAAAGGCTACTTCCGAGATGAGGAAGCGACTGAGGTTGCGTTCACGGGTGGCTGGTTTCACTCAGGAGATCTCGGCGTGATGCATCCGGACGGATACGTCGAGCTGCTGGACCGGGCCAAGGACATCGTGATCTCCGGCGGTGAGAACATCTCCACGGTCGAGGTCGAGCAGACGCTGCTGGCGCACCCGGCCGTGGTCGACGCGGCAGTCATCGGCATCCTCGACGATCGCTGGGGCGAACGGCCGAAGGCGTTCGTGGTTCTCGCTGACGCTCAGACCGTCGACGAGCGCGAGCTGATCGATCACGTCCGGTCACGGATCGCGCACTTCAAGGCGCCGGATGCGATCGAGTTCGTCGCCGCGCTCCCACGGACGTCGACCGGCAAGATCCAGAAGTACGAGCTGCGAGAGCATGAGCGGGCCGGCAGCGGCGCCGGACGTGGATGAGTTCCGGTGTCGGCCTCATCTACCGACGGGCCCACGCGGATGGAATCCCCGATCCGCGTTCCGCCTGCGAGGTGCACGAAGATCATCACCGCTGACGAGGCCGCCCGATTGATCTTCGATGGGGACACGCTGGCGGTAGGCGGCTTCGTCGGGATCGGTGTGCCCGAGGCGCTGCTGATCGCGCTCGCCGAGCGCTTTGACACGACCGGCGGCCCGCGGGATATCACGCTCGTGTTCACCGCCGGGCAAGGCGATGGCGGGGCTCGCGGCTTGAACCACATCGCGCGTGAAGGCATGATCCGGCGCGCGATCGGGGCGCACTGGGGGCTCGTACCCGCGCTTGGCGCGCTGGCTCTGGACGGGACCATCGAGGCTTACTGCCTGCCGCTTGGGGTGATGTCGCACCTTTACCGGGAGACTGCCGCCGGTCGACCGGGATTGATCACGAGGGTGGGGCTCGGAACATTCGTCGATCCCGGCATCGATGGAGGTCGGATGAACGCTGTCTCGACGGAGGAGGTGGTCCGCTCTGTCGAGCTCGACGGCGAGGAGTTCCTGTTCTACCCGTGCCGGCCGATCGACGTAGCGTTCGTCCGCGGTACGACCGCCGACGCGCAGGGCAACGTGACGATGGAGCGCGAGGCCGCGACGCTGGACTCGCTCTCGCTCGCGCAGGCGACAAAAAGCTCCGGCGGGATCGTGATCGTGCAGGTCGAGCGGGTCACCGACCACCACGTCCTCCCGCCACGCGATGTCCGCATCCCTGGGATCTTCGTCGACGGGGTCATCGTCGCGCAGGAGGGCAAAGATCACATGCAGACGTTCGCCGAAAGCTACAACCCGACCTACGTCGGCGAGCCGTCCGCCTCGACGAACGCGGCGAGCGCTCCGCCGCTCGATGCCCGCAGAGTGATCGCACGCCGCGCCGGGAAGCTACTCAAGGCGAACTCGGTCGTGAACATCGGCATCGGGATCCCCGAGGGTGTGGTCGGCGTGGCCGCCGAGGAGGGGATGCTCCAGGAGATCAAGCTCACCGTCGAGGCTGGCCCGATCGGCGGCGTACCGGCAGGGGGTTTGAGCTTCGGTGCGGCCGCGAATCCCGAGGCGATTGTCGACCAGCCTTACCAGTTCGACTTCTACGACGCGGGGTTGGACCAGGCGTTTCTCGGCATGGCTCAGGTCGACCGCCATGGCAACGTGAACGTGAGCCGGTTCGCCGGGCGGCTCGCCGGCGCCGGCGGTTTCATCGACATCAGTCAAGCCGCACGGAGCGTGGCCTTCATGGGGACGTTCACCACGGGCGCGGAGATTGCGGTCGGCGACGGACGGCTTCACATTCGGCGCGACGGCGTGGTCCGCAAATTCGTCGATGAGGTCGAGCACGTCACGTTCAGCGGCGAACGCGCGCGCGCCACGGGCCAATCCGTGCTGTACGTCACCGAGCGATGCGTGCTCCGCCTCGGGCCGGGTGGCCTCCAGTTGGTCGAGATCGCGCCCGGCGTCGACCTCGAGCGCGACGTGCTTCAGAAGATGGGCTTCCGCCCCGAGATCGCTGCGGATCTCCATGAGATGGACGCTGCGATCTTCAGCCACGCGCCGCTTGGGCTAGGTCACCGCTTACCGCCGACGCTCGAGGCACGCATCGAGTACCGCGCCGAGGATGACCTCGTGCTGCTCACGCTCGATGGCCTGGCGATCGAAGCACCGAGCGAGGCCGAATCCGTCGCCCGTTTCTTCGACCGGCGCGTTTGCACTGTCGGCGCCGGCAATGATGTCGTCGTCGACTGTGACGGCTTCGAGCTCAACCGTCCCGCTGCGGCCCGATTCCTGCAGATCCTCCGAGAGCACGAGCGGTCCCACTCCGGCTCCTGGGCGTGGTACTGCACCGACGCGTTGCTGCGCCGCATGCTCGGTCGCGCGTTCTTGGACGTTGATCTCTGTCAACCGATCTACCCGAGCTTCCGACACGCCGTTGACGCCCTCCGCGGCACCCGCGCCGCGACGACCGCCAATTAGATCTGACGACGGACCGAGCGGGTGTGGTCTCGCATGCCGGCGGCACTCCCTCACCGATGAGGGCCGCAACGACAGGATCCCCATCACAAATCTGCAGTCCTCCCCACGTCCGCCACTCAGTCCTCCATGCGGAAGCCGAGCTTGAGCGCGACCTGGTACTGCTCGATCGCCCCGTCGGCGTCGAGGCTGCCGCGGATCTCGGTGACCTCGAACCAGTCGAGATTGCGCAGCGTCTTGCGGGCGCGGGCGAGCGCGCTGTTGATCGCGTCCTCGATCGTGTTTCGCGACGAGCCAACGATCTCGCTGACGGAGTAGACGTGGTCAGGCATGGGACTCCTTAGCGTTGGGGGGTTTGGACCTTGGGGTTTACTTCGAGTACACACTCTGGCACCGCCGCCGATGCGTTGTGGCCCGTCGGAGATCGCGGTCGGCGCCTGTAGACTATGGGGCGTGGGCGCCAGGTTCGGGCGGACGTCAATCCACGCGTCGCAAAGCCGACTAATCGTCGGAAAAACGTGGGCACGTACTCGCGTGCGGAGCGCGAGGCGGCTAGAGCAGGCTCGTAGGATTCACTCCACTACGCGTTGCTCTGATGCCTCTTCTTGTCCTAGCGGAGGGAGAGGTGCCGACTGAGATGTCGTCGCGACCACTACTCATTGCCGGCATCGTTGGAGGAATCTTGGCCGGTGTCGCGCTGTTCGCTCTGGCGCTCGCGCTGGTCGCGGTTGACGGCCCTGTGCTGAGCGGCCAGATCATGGCGATGCTGGTCCTGGGGGCGACGCTGGGCTTCGTGCTCGACGCGACTTGGCTGACCCTGGCCGTGGACCGGCTCTCGAAGCTTGGCCATGGCAGCCAAGACGAGAAGGGCGGGGAAGGGTGGGGAACGCCGGGGCCTGACCCCTCGCGTCCGTGGCCGCCGTCAGAGGACCCCGACTGGTGGCCCGCCTTCGAACGCGATATCGGCGTCTACCGCGAGGCACCCGAGCGCGCGCCGATCGCGAGCTGAGCCGCCACACGATCGGCAGCCGCGTATCAGAGTGGCTCCCAGGGCGGGACCACGCCGCGTCGCTTGTGCGATCCGTGAAGGCGCCGGCGCGGGTCCACCGAGTGGTCCGCCCGGCTCGCAGCTCGCACCGCGGCGGACGACCGTCAGCCCGACGTCGCCGAGCTCACGAGCGAGTTGGCGACCTGAGAACGGTGCAAACCGGCGGCTCTCTGGCCGGAGTACATGTCCCGCCTGTCGCCCCACGAGCAAGCGTCCCCGAGCGGATGCCGGAGACCCGGAGCGAGGCGACCTTCGGGTCCTCAACCCGATATGGCTTGTGAGCCAGGTTCGCGTCTATGACAATGGGCGACTGCGCACGTCCGGCGAGATGCTCGCGTGGCGGCCCGGACCATCGAAATGTCGCCCAGGACGTCCTGTGCCAGCTGTGTGGTGAGGCAGCCGATGGGGGTTTGGTTTGCTGTCAAGCGCTGTGCCCTCGCCCCGTACGGGCCGCCTGTTGGGTGACAGCTTCGCCGGCCATTCGCTGGGTGGCGGCGAGGTATCGCACATCGGTCGTTGACAGCGCTGACATGCCGCGTGTATCTTGGCTCGAGAGGTCTTTGTGGGCTGCGGTGCACTGCGGCGGCCGAGGTTCAGCGAGGGTGAGCATGGTGCAGACGATCAGGCGAGCCGGTGTCCGCCGATCGCTCGTCGTAGCGGCGCTGGTGGTGACCGCGGCGGCGTTGTCGCCGGCGGGTGTGACGGCGTCCGCGCCGCGGCGGCCGAGGCTCGGAGTGACCACCGAGACGGTCGGCCGTGGCGCCGAGCGAGCGGCGATCGTGCGCGACTCGTACGGCGTGCCAAGCGTCTACGCGCGTGCCATGCCAGGGGTTTGGTTCGGCGCCGGCTGGGCCCAGGCCGGAGACCGGCTCGTGCAGCTGGAGCTGACTCGGCGCACGGTGGAGGGGACGCTGTCCGAGATCGTGGGGCCGAGCGAGCTCGCCCAGGACGAGGACGTGCGCACGTTCTTCTACACCCCGGCGGAGCTGGCGGCCCAGGAGCGATCCCTGCCGGCGGACATGCGCCGCGCGCTGCAGGCGTTCGCCGACGGCATCAACGGCTACGAGGACCTCGCCTACGCCAGCCTCGCCAACGAGCGCCGGCTGGTGCCCTACGAGTTCTGGACACTCGGGCAGCTGCTCGGACTGGGCGGCCCGTACCGGCCGGCGCCGTGGACGCCCGCCGACACGGTCGCTGTCGGCAACTACCTGGCGCGCGAGTTCGGCGGCGGAGGAGGCAGCGAGCTCTCCAACCTGGCCTTCCTGCGCTACCTGCAGGCCGAGCTGCGGTCCAAGGGCGACGCCCAAGCCACCACCGACGCTACGGCGATCTTTAACGACTCGCGCTGGATCGACGATCCCACCGCGCCGACCACGGTCCCCGGACCGCCGTGGGCGCACGCCGCTACGCGCGCGACTCCGGCGCGCACGGGGCGGGCCGGGCGAGGCGCCATCGCGCCGGTCGGGTCCGCCAGCTCAGCCGCGCCCGATGCGAAAGCCGGGACGGCGGCCACGAGCCGGTCGATGGCGGCGGTGTCGAACATCAGTGGGGCCGCTCTCTCTCAGGCCGGTGCGGCGCTGGCGCGCGATCGCCGCCAGATCCTGGCGACCGGCATCTCGCTGAAGGTGCTCGCCCACGGCGGCTCGAACGGGATCGCGGTCGCCCCGTGGCGCTCGCGGGACGGGAGCGCCCTGCTGTGGGGCGCGCCACAGGAGGGGTTTGGCACGCCCAGCATCGACGGCGAGGAGTACCTGCACGCCCCCGGGTACGACGCCGGCGGGATGGACATCACCGGCGAGCCGTTCGTGCTCATCGGGCGCAACCCCGACGTGGCGTGGACCACCACCAGCGAGGAGCTAGTCGACCAGCGCGTCTACGTCGAGAAGGTCGACTTCTCCTCAAGCCCGCCCACGTACCTATACGACGGCCGCTGGGTGCCGATGCAGGCGATCCAGGAGCAGATCCCCGTCGCGGGCGCCGCTCCGCAACCGTTCACGGTCTACCGCACGGTTGACGGTCCTGTGTTCTCGACTGACCCCTCGCAGGGCATCGCCTTCTCCATCCGGTTTGCCTCCTTCGGCCGGGAGACCGGCACGCTGACCGGCTTCGCGCAGCTCGGCCGCGACCGCGACCTGGCCCAGTTTGAGCACTCGATGAGTCTGCTCACGACGATGCACAACTTCCTGTACGCCGACCGGTGGGGCAACATCGCCTACTTCGGCGACGGGCTGATCCCGATCGAGCCGCCGTTCTCCCGCGTCGACCCGCGGCTGCCCGCGCTCGGCGACGGGTCCGAGCAGTGGCAGGGCTACGTCCCGTTCGACCGGCTGCCCCACAGCATCAACCCGGCCCAGGGCTTCTTGGACAACTGGAACACCAAGCCGTCGCAGCGGTTCTTCTATCAGCAGAACTCCGGCGACGAGTACTGGGGCACGATCTTCCGCTCACAGCGGATCGCGCAGCTGCTGGCAGCCAGCACTCGCATCGACATCCCCTACCTGGAACGGATCGAGCACGACATCGGCACGATCGACAACGGCGACAACACGCGCCCGGCCGCTCCCTACTTCATCCCGTTCGTGGTGCGCGCCTACAACCGGCTGGTGGCCGCCCACGACCCGATCGTGGACCCGGCCACGCACCCCGACCTGGCCCAGGCGGTGCGCACGCTCGCCGACTGGGACGACTACACGACCCTTGGCAGCCCGGCGATGTCGATCTTCATGAACTTCCTCGAGGCACTGGAGCGCAACGTGTTCGAGGGCGGCACCTTCCCTGGCGAGCAGTACACCGGGGCGGTGAACTTTAGCGACGGCAGCCTCGGGATGGGCACCTACGGCGGCCTGGGCGGGTACGCCACATACAACTTCCTCTACCACATCCTGGCTCACGTCCGCGGGATCGTGCCCTGCGGAACGCTCTGCTACTCCGGCGACTACTTCGCCGGCCACCGCGACCAGATCCTGGTGCAGAGCGTCAACGACGCGATCGCCATCCTGTCCGGCACCGGCACCCAGCTCGGCCAGAACGTCCCGGGCTTTGGCACCCCGGACATCTCGGCATGGGGCTACGAACCGGCGCACGACACCGACTGGGACAGCCTCGACCCGCTAGCGGCGGGCGTACACACCAACTGCGGGACGAGCGCCAGCCAGAACCGCAGCACCTACATGCAGGCGATCGACATGCGTCCGCCGGTAGTGGGCGTCAACGTGTTGCCGCCGGGGCAGAGCGGGTTCATCAGCGCGGCCGGGGTCCCCTCCCCGCACCTGTGCGACCAGGTGGGCCTCTTCGACAGCTTCACCTACAAGCCCATGCCACCGGCCCGGTGAGGGCAAGCCTGGCTCGTCGAGTCATCAAGCCCGAAGGCCGATCACCCGCTGCGAACCCGGTCGCTGTTTGAAGTTACAGGGAGTGGTCCGGCTTGATATCGACCGAGCTGTCGCTCGTTAGAACAGGGAAGGTTGGCAGCGCCCGGTTTGACTGCGTAGTTGCGGAGCGACTCGTGCCCCCAGCCGGCTGCGAGCCAGGCCAACTGCCGGTGGGCGGAGACATCGCTTGGCTGGAGGCCCCTGGTAGGGCCGGGAGGCACATCGGCAGGCGGTCGGCGCGGCGTTCGCATACGTGAAGTGGGCGCGTTTCACGCGCCCTGGCCGGAACGGATACAGCGGGTTCGCGGGCGACGGGTTCGTCGCCGCTGAGTACCGCCACCGGCCCTTGAGGGCTGGTAATCCTCAGCTGCACACGCACGTTGTCGTCGCGAACATGACGCGAGCCGAAGGTCGGTGGATGTCGCTTGAGGCGCACGGGCTGTACGAGCACACGACGGGTCCGGTTGCGCTCGTGTCGGCCGAAACGCCCTGCAGGACATTGGACCCTGCTCGACCAGTGGGATCCGGCGCAAGCCTCCCATTGCACGGGTCTTGTCTTGTGCTCTGAACACGTAATCGGCTACCGCGGACCCGCAGCGGCCGCGCGCGCCGTCCACCGGTCCACGAATGCGCTTCCGTCACCGGTCGTGTCGTGCCAGTTGCCGACCGCGTAGCAGGTGCTGCTAGATGGACACGAGACGCCGTCCAGAACGATCGGGCCACCCGGGCTGCGCACGGGCTCCGGCGGGCGTTGCACCCTCCAACTCTCGCCGTTCCACCACTCGGCAAGTGTCGGACTTCCCCCGACGGCAAGGCAGTCGTTGCGCGAGATGCATGAGACACCACGGAGCCCCAGGCTCGACTCGGCCCTCTTTGGCTGCGGAAGTATTGACCAGCGCTTACCGTCCCACCGCTCAGCGAGGGATCGCGATCCGTTGACAAAGGAGAGTCCGACTGCGACGCAGGCATTGCGCCAGCTGCACGACACCGCGCTTAGCTCGGTGTCTTCGAATTTGCTGTTGCCGGCGCCCGTCGGCACCGGTGTCCTCTCGATGTGCCAACGCCTGCCGTCCCACCGATCGGCGAGCGGCCATGCGGTACGCGACCGACTCTTGACGTAATAACCGACGGCCGTGCAGTCGTTCGCTGACGTACACGACACGCCCGACAGATCTCCGTCGATCGACGCGCTCGGCATCGGCGGTTCCTGGATCGTCCAGCCGCTGCCGTTCCAGCGCCCCGCCAACACCGCTCCCAACATCGTGCGTGAGCTCCAGGCGCTGCCGACCGCAGTGCACGCGCGGCTTGATGTGCAATCCACAGCGTCTGTGTTGACGTAGTCGTCCCCGGTCGGGCTCGGGAACGGCTGCATCGCCCAGCTCCTGCCGCTCCACTGTTCCGCGAACGGCGCTACGCCCCCGGACAGATGCGTCCGCGCGTCCAGATCGTAGGACCCGACCATCGAGCACCACGTCGGCGAGGGGCACGACACCCCACCCGGATAGATGTTGCCAAGCCGACCGACCGGCGGGCGGGGCGCATGCTCGATCGACCAGCGCGTCCCGTTCCAGCGGACTGCCAACGCACCACCGTCACCGATCGCCATACATGCGCTGCTCGAGGAACAGGAGATGCCGCCGAGATCATCGCCGAGGTTCGGGTCGTGGAGCGCGACTGGCAGCCGCTCAAGCCGCCAGCCCGGCTCGGTCTCGCCCGACGCGGCAGTCAGTGCGGCAGTCGCCAGCGCCAGCCATGCGACACACAACCCGAAAAGACCCCTAATTTGGCGCTCCGATCCTCGAGTGCGCCCCGGCCTGGCGAGTTCTTGCCGACGAGGCGACCGGCCATATATGGCGGGCACGGTCGCAGGCGGCGATAACGACCCCATAACGTCCGATAACAGGCCTGCACGCGGCGGTGCGAAACCCGGCCACTGAGCTGTTGCCGCGCGACCGGGCGCGAGGGCGGTGGCCGCGCCCAGGCCGAGTAACCGACCGGTCTGACCGCCATCCCGGCGGCTGGGCAGCCAGCGCCCGGTGGCGGAGATGCGCCAGGCAGAACTGCTGTGGCGGAGTTGTCGCCATCGGGATGCCGGGCAACTTGAACGCTATCCGCGACGCCGACGGTGGCGGGTAACGTGCCGGAGTCGACAGCCTGTTCCGGTCGACTGGCGCGCTCGACCGCCGTGCACGGTTCGGCTCGGTCGAGCCGGATTCCTATCCCACCTGGTGACGAACTGCCAGCGCTCCCGGGCCAGGTGCAGGACGGCGTAGAAGCTTGGTCGCCGGGTGTATGTCGGGAAGGCTGGGAGCGGGTTCGGCGTCTGTAGGAACCCCTCTGATGCGTACGGACCAGTCAGCGTGTCACGCTCGGTGGCGAATACCTTTGCCGCGCCGGCGCGGAGCATCTCTGGGATTACGGCATTGAGATAGCGGGCTTGGGCGGGGGCCCCGTCCTGGTAGCCGGGATAGGTTTGTTGGGTTGGATCGGCGGGATAGCCGGTTTCGGTGACCCACAGGGGGCCCGTGAAGCCTCGCCTGGCAAAGTAGCGGCGCCAGCCACAGACGACCGCGCCCGCCTGCGCGGGGGCGGTGCGGAGGTGGATGTTGGCGATGTCGAACTTGTGAGCAGCGTGAGTGCCCGGTGTGGCGAGCATCGCGTTCATCCACGTCCGGCCGCCGGCGCCGACATTCATCAAGCCACCGAGCGCGACCTGCGCGTGGGGGTTGGCGGCGTGGATCGCGTCGTAGGACGCTTGAAGCATCGCGGCGTACTGCTCCGGCGAGCCGAGGAACGCCCAGCGTCCATCTGGTTCGTTGACGATCTCGAAGTAACTGATCACGCCCCGAGTGTGCGCGGCGATCATGCCGGACTGAATCCCCCACAACGAGGGGTCGCTGGGGGGACAGGTGTCCGTCGCGCTCGTCGGAGTTCCTGGTGGGCAGTCGACCTCGTACCACGGCGGCGCTACCAGGTCAGCAAGGACACGCAGGTGGTAGAGCTCGGCTAGCCACATGTACTGGTCGACGCCACTCCAGTCGGGCGGTCCATTGGGGTCCGGAAACACTCCTGAGAGCTCGATGTCGAGTCGGATCGTCGAAGCGCCGACCGCCGAGGCCTCTTCAAACATCGCTTGCTTGGCGCTGAACGGGTGCGTGAGGTAGAGCATCGAGTGGACGCCAATCGGGTTGCTCGGCGCAAGCACTACCGCCGTGGCCGGTCCATTCGCGAGCACAAGCGCCAGCAGCGAAGCGAGCAGCACCAATTTGCAGCCGACCCGTCTCCGAGCGGGCGCGCCCCGGACAGCCATGACTTCCCCCATCGCCCCCGCAGCGGGGGCTCAGATAGTTCCGATTTGTCGATGGCTTCGGTCGCCGGCGGCGAATGCCGCTCACTGTGTCTCGCTGGTGATCCTCAGCCGCTGCGAAATGTCGTCCGTCGCAGTAACAATCGGATCATCTGCCGGTAACGCCGGATAACGGCCCCTGTCATCTCGCTCACGACGGATAACGGAACGGGGCCGGAGCCGCCGACCGAGCCGGACGGCTAGGGTGACGATCTGATTCTGCAGAGGCTCTGTTATCTCATGTGAGGCTTCTGTTATCGCGAGTCCCGAGAGTCGCGCGCGCATGGATTGCGTACCTCATGACCGTTAGGAGCCGTGGGATCGCGTCTTGGCCCGCTTGCACATCCCACGCGTCGAGTGGGTCTCACCTGTGGGGGCAGCGCGCCCACGGCTCCTAGCCACCGTCACGATCGCGAGAGGAAGGCGAGATGAGATCGCCCGACGGGACTGGAAAAGCGTGGGTCGAGTTCCGGAGAAATGGCACCGCGCAGGCGCTTTCTGGGTTAGAATCCGGACAACAAAGGGGCTAGGAGTGGCAACACTTGGCGCACTGAGGATTCGCCGCTGTCCGGTTGATCGTCGCGATCCACAAACGGAGTGGTGAGGCGGCGAGATGCGTCAGCTTGTCCTGGGTTACGACGAGCTCAAGCTGAGGATCGAACGGCGCGACGCCGGCTCGTATCACGTGTTTGCGAGCACCGGATCGGCGGAGGTCTCGACGGAGTTCGAGCTGCCGTTCGGCGAGCATGAGGTAGAAAACTTCATCCTGAAGGTCAGCCGCCCGCGTGGTCGTCGTCGAGTGGCCACCTCGGCCGTCGGTGACGCCCGGAGTTTCGGCGGCCGGCTGTTCACCGCACTGTTCCATGAGGAGGTTCTTAGCCTTTACAGGGACGCGCTGTCTGAGGCTCGTAGTGAGGGCCGGGGCGTTCGGATCACGCTGTGCCTGAGCAAGTCGCCCGAGCTGATCGACGTTCCCTGGGAGTACCTGTTCGACGAACCGGACTTCCTGGCGGTGTCGGCGTTTACGCCGGTTGTGCGCTACCTCGACCTTCCGCGGGGGCATCGTCCGCTGATCGTCGAGCCACCGCTGCGGCTGCTCGGCGTGGTCAGCAGCCCCGCCGACTACGAGCAGCTTGACGTCGAGCGTGAGCGCAGCAACCTCGAAGGTGCTCTTTCGGAACTGAGCGCAGCGGGCGCGATCGAGCTCCATTGGCTCGAGCGGCCGACGCTTGGCGGGCTGCTGAGGGCGCTTCAGTCAGAGACTTTCCACGCGCTGCACTACATCGGCCACGGGGCGTACGACCGCGATACGGAGACGGGGGTGCTGCTGTTCGAGGACGACGCCGGCTGGTCGCGTCCGGTGACTGGCGACAAGCTGGGGATGATCGTTCACGACTTCTCGTCGCTGCGCCTGACCGTGTTGAACGCGTGCGAAGGCGCACGGACGGCTCGTTCGGATCCGTTTGCCGGGGTGGCCGGATCGCTGGTCAGGCGCGACATTCCGGCCGTCGTCGCGATGCAGTTCGAGATCAGTGACGAGGCGGCGATCGTTTTCGCCGGGGGTTTCTATCGGCCGTTGGCGGCGGGTGCGCCGGTCGACACGAGCCTCGGGGCGGCGCGGCTGGCGATGCTCGCCGAGCGCAGCGACGACATCGAGTGGGGCACGCCGGTGCTGTTCATGCGGGTGCCGGACGGGCGGCTCTTCGATCTTCATGGCGGGCACGGCGTGTCCGATGCGGAGGCGGTTGAGAAAACTGACACCGCCACAGATGCCGCAACTACCGATGACGTGCCCGTCGTGGCGGCGAGCGCCCGGGCCGGCTTCGCACCGGCGAGCCCTGCGCGGGGAAACGGCGCGGCGGCGGCTGAGGCCGGACGCAGCGCGTCCGCCGAACTGACGCGGGAGGAGAGCCGGCGGCGCGGTCGCCGGCGGCGGGTTCTGGTGGTCAGCGCGGTTGCGGCAGTACTGGTGATCGTGGCGGGTGCGGTCACGCTCAACACCGGCGGACCTGGCGGTCACAAGAAGCCCCCCGGACCGTCCACCGCGAGTGTGCGCCCGTTCACGATCAGGTACACCAGGCCGTGGCTATCGGTGGCGGGAACGTCTCCCATGCTGCAGCGCAGCCACCGGTTGGTCTACGGAGACGAGACGCTCGACGTGGGGCAGCTCAAAAACCCCGCCCCGGTCCCCGGCGGGTCCCCGCCCGCGTTGACTAGCCGGTACGGAAAGGCGGACGTGTCGGTCAACGCACAGGTCGCGGGCCACGACGGTCGCGAGTACGCATGGTTGTCGTCCCGCGGAGAAGTGGTCGCATATGTCCTTCCGACGACCGTGGGCGACGATGCGATCATCTGCCACGGGCCGACGTCCGCCGCCGTGGCGCTGCAGTCCTGCGGCGATCTGGCGAGGCGCGCGGACGCGTCTGGCGAGACGATCCTGGCGCCAGGCCCCGACCGCCAGCTCGCGGCCGGGATTGCCAGTGCATTGCGGCCGGTGGCGACGGCGCGCGCCGCCGTCCGCAGCCTTGGTGGCGATGCGGCAGCGCGCGCTCAGAAGGCAGCCGGCATTGCGAAGGCGGAGTTGCGGGCAGTTGAGGCCCTGAAGCCGCTTGCAACACCGCCGCGCTACCGGGCAGGAGTGGCCAGCCTTACGACCGCCCTCCAGCACGAAGCAACGGAGTTCACAACGCTGGCCGATGATGCGCACGCCAACAACTTGACCGCGTACCCCGGCGCAGCCAAGGGCGTCATGGCCGCGAGCCGCCTCCTGGCCGGCGCTGCGACCACGTTGGCGATGGAGTACCAACTCGGGGTTCGCAGCCTCCGCATGTTGAGCATCGGAAGTTCCTTGCCGTCTAAATCTGTGGCTCCATCGGAGCCCTCAGGCACCGCAACGCAACAGACCACGACGCAACAGACCACGACGCAACACACCCCCACAACTACGTACCAGCCTAACCCGCCGCCGCCAACGGCTACGACGCCGCCGACCTACACCACCTCGCCTAAATGAGGTCTCCTGCGTATGCACTCTAGACACACACTTCGCTCAGCTTGCGGCGTCATCCTGACTACCGCCGCGTGTGCACTGGCTTTCTGCCTGGCGCCATCGGGCGCTGCGGCCAGCCCGCAGCCGCCCGGGAACGACAACTATCTGGACCCGATCGCCCTGAATTCCCCGGGAACGCCGCTCAACGCAACGGATACCCTCGAGAACATCAACGACACGATCGGGGCGACCGTTCAGGCGAACCTATTTGATCCATGTAACGCCAGCAGCTGTCCGAGCGGCCCGGCGGAAGTGAGCAACTGCCAAGGCGTCCCCTACGACAAGACGGTCTGGTACGACTTCTACCCAGACCACAACGGTCAGGTGGAGATCCGGGCGGAGGGTACCCCGAACGTCATCGCACTCTACTCGTTTGACCCTAAAACCCACTCGCCGCACGAGCTTCAGTGTGCATCGGGCTCCACCTATGCGAGGAATGTGTTGCACGCGAAGGTCCAGCGTGGGCTCGACTACGCGTTCCAGATTGGAGGACGGAACAACAATGCCGGTGGCCCCCTCAAGATGCAATTCAACTTCGTGTTCGGGAGGGCTCTGGCAGTCGCGCCCTTCTTGACCTCTGCCGTCATTCAGCCCGCTGGGCTTGGCAAAGTGAAGCTCCTGCGGTTCAAGTTGATCGGGCTGACTCGCGGCGAGAAAGCGTCCGCCGCGTGTGCATTCTGCGGTTCAAGCGTCTTTCGCAGCGTGGAGAGGCGCGGGGACGTTGTGGCGTTACGGGCGACGCCTCCATCGATCTTCACTTCACGAACGCGCTTCATCGTTGTCGCGACGGCGCCGACAGAAATCGGGCGTTTCAAGCTCTACGGGGTCGACGTGTCGAGCATCAGCCTGTCGGTGATCTCTCAGGGCTGCCTGCCGCCCGGAGTCACGTCCGTGGGTCCAGGAACGGTGAAAGGCATCTCGCTGCTCAACCAGATGTCTGTGTCATGCCCAACCCCCGTGGTCAACTCCACCGGCGGCGAATATGTCTTCTGGGTGAACACATCTGGACGCCTGTGGGAGAAGCGATTCACGGGTGGAGCGTGGACTCCGAGGCGTAGGCTCAATGCGACAAAGCTCGGCTCGGGTCCCGCGGTCGCGGTCCATGCCAACGGGGAACAGGATGTGTTCTGGAAAGGCAGGTCCGGTTCGCTGTGGGAGACCTGGTACACGAGCAAATGGAACGGGCCGAAGGAGCTCGGCGCCGCACAACTCCAGTCGGCGCCGGCCGTCGGCGTCGACGCCGCCGGCGACGAATATCTGTTCTGGCAGGGGTCGAATGGAGAGTTGTGGCAGAGCTCGTTCGCCGGGGGAGAATGGAGCACGCCAATCAAGCTCCCAAGTGCCGGCAAGATTGGCTCGGCTCCCGCGGTCGCGGTCGATGCCAACGGCGAGCAGGACGTATTCTGGAAGGGCACCAATGGCAACCTGTGGGAGATGTGGTACACGAATAGGTGGAACGGGCCAGAAGACCTCCTTGGCGGCGAACTTGGCTCGGCTCCGACGGTGGGGATCGACGCCGCGGGTAACGAATACGTGTTCTGGCAGGGCACAGACGAGGGCCTATGGGAGAGGCTGTACACCAACGGAAGTTGGGGCCACGCCTTCGAGCTCCCCAATGCCGGCAAGATCGGCTCAGCTCCCTCGGTAGCAGTCCATGCCAACGGACAGCAAGACGTGTTCTACAGGGGCACGAACGGCAGGCTGTACGAGACGTGGTACACGACCAAGTGGAACGGGCCGAAGGACCTCGGTGGCGGACAGCTCAGTGCATCGGCGGCTCCGAGCGCCGGCGTCTATGCCACCAACCGGCAGCCTCCAGCGTGATGCGGGCTCACCTCACGAGGGCGGCCACCGCACCACGCCGGGGTCCATTCGAAACCCGAACTCGGCGGCAAACGCCAGTTTGATCGTTTGCTCCGGCGCCAGGCCCAGCTCGTCCTCGAGCGGGTGGCTCGCGAGGGAGTTCATCGACAGCTCGTAGGTGCCCCGGAGCCTCCGCCACTGGAGCGAGCCTGGCGTCACGCTTGAGCGAGCTTCGACGACCTGCTGAAGAACCGCCAACTCGCCGCGCTCGGCATCACGGATCTGCTTGAGGAACACCTGGTGCACGACCTGCTCGCGGAGAAGAGCGGCGAGTACGCCGGCTCGGGATTTCACTTTTCCCAGTGGCTCGAACGAGCGCCGGGCGGTCACGCGGAGCTGCCGATCTGACGACGGATCCAGCTCCGAGATGAAGTAGGCGGCGAGCGAGGCCAGGTCGGCGCCCTCGACGTCCTCGTCCCGGGGCCCCTCCGTCGGGCCGCCGCGGCGAGCGGCACGGCGATAGATCATGAGCAGGCGTTGCCGACCCACCTCGGCGCGTACGCCGTACTCGGTGGCCCCGTGGACATCCAACACCAATTCCTCGGGGGGATCGGGCGTGCGAGACGCCGCGTCGGGGCCGCGCGGCGTGCGAGGATCGGGGAGCCGTCGCATCCAGCCCTGGGTCTTGGCGAAGCCGTAGACCTCTCGGCCGGACGCGAACGCGATCGGGTCATCGACCCAGATGTAGGGCATGAAGATCGCCAGGTGCTCGTCCACATACCGACCGTCCTGGAATCGTTGGGCGATGGTCGGCACCCAGATCGCCGCCTCCGGCTCAGAAGCGCTTCCCCGATTGCTGTGATCGGGGTGCAGTGACCGCAGCCCGGCGATCGTGCCGAAGGTCAATATGACCGGTGCGAGGCGAGGAACGCGATAGCGCAGCGCACCACCGGTGGGGTGTGACAGTACGCGGTCACACAGCTGCTGCACGCGCGCCGGATCGGTGCGGACGAAGAAGCAATAGAGGCGAGCGCGCTCGCAAAGGAGCGGTCCAGGCGCTGTCGCCAAGGCGCCGTATTCGATATATGGACTCGCTTGGGCGGGTCGCGACCTCGCGCGGGTGCGCCGATCGATAATCCCCGCCGCCGCCCGCTCGCCGGAGATCACAGCCCCCTCGACGCAGCCTCCGTCGATTCCGCTGTGAGTCCAGTCACCGGCCAGCACGAGGTTCTCGAAACCCGACCCGTCGGGGTCGAGGCGTGAGTCGACGCTGCCGGCCGGCGTCGTCACGTAGCGGTCGGTGCCCGCCAAGTTGGCCCGGAAGTACTGCGCGTCGAGCCGAAGCGACCCCGTGCGATTGAGCGGGTCGAACACGACGCTCCAGTCAAACGTCCCGTTCTTGAATGCTCCGGGCCAGATCGCGATTGCGTCCTGCTCGAGGTAGCGCTGCGCCACGGCGCGAACCGATCCTTCGGCTTCGAGTTCCGGGGCGGCATCAGGCAACACCGAGCAGAAGTAGGCGACCCCCTGCGGTCCGCCGGGCACGTCATGGCCCTCGGCCTGCAGGAGGTGACTCATGTCGCAGTATGTGTCGAAGGGCTCTTTGTACGCGGTGGCGGGCGGGTCGAGGCTGTCCTCGTCGGACGGCACGCCGAGCTCGCTTATCGGTTTGGACAGCCAAACCTGGAAGGCTTTTGTCCGCACGGTCTCGGCGCCGTCGAGCATCTGCCGGAACCGGGGATTGGCCTGTGCCAGCTCGCCGCAGATGTCGTTCAACGCCCCGACGGGAATCGCGAGCACGACCTCGTCGAAGTCCGCCCCCCGAGTCAATCTCTCGGCGCGAGGCTCGGAGTCGCCAAGCTGATCCTGGTACGGCGCCGCCGGCCAACACCACCAGTCGCCGATCCGCTCGATCGGGTCGTACTGCTCGGCGCCGGCGGCCACAGTTGCCTCTCGGATCAGCTCGACAGCGTCGACGATCGGAAGCCCCGGCATCAGCCGAAGCTCGGTGACTCGAGAGAAGAACTCAAACCGCACGCCGCGCTGCTTGAGCGCGAGATACAGCGGCGCGAATACGACGTCGCCCATCCCGGCCCGCATTCGCCACATGAATGAGCCCTCGTAATTGACCATCATCAGCAGCGACTGAAGGCCCTTCCCCGCTGCCAGGCTGGGCCGGCGTTTGTCTCCGGCGCGGTAGGCAAACGTCAGGTCATAGAGACCGCGGAGGATCGGGGAGCGCTCGAGCGTCTCCTCCGACGCACCGTGTCGGCCAAGCCATTCTCGGAGGTCTTGGTGGTCGAGCACAGCAAAACCCCGCCACAGCACGTCGTCACGGACGATCCCGGCAAGCGACGCCGCGACCAGCTCGAGAACGCCGCTCCAGAGCCTTGCGCGGTCCGAGGTCAGTCGCTCCCGGAGCGCCTCGCGGAGCTCGCCAACCTGGCGCAACAGCCCTTCGATCAAAGCGTCGACGGCAGCCTCATGCCTGGCCCGCGGGGGACGCCCCGCAACCAGGTGGACGCCTCGGACGAGCTGGCCGGCGCCGTCGTCGGCGTCCAACCTGAGGGGGCTCTCAAAGCGATCCATCTCGGCGGCGAGCTGGTCGAGGATCGAAGCGGCGGTGGCCAGCCCTGGCTCGCCGGGCTCGTCGGCTGCCCAGATGCGCCTCCTTCCCTTGACGCCCAGCTCCCTCCGCAGGCCGTTTGCGAGCAGGCGCGTGGTGCGAGCGATCACTCGGCCGAGGGGCGGGCGTCGCGATTCGGTCGGCGGGCCACGTTCGGAGCCACCGCGGGGCGGGAGGTTGATCACATGCCGCGCCCAGGTGTCGTCCGCACGCTGCTCGTACAGGCAAATCGAATCGCACTTCTCGAACGGAACCGTCCACCAGTTCTCGCCGGTCGCCAGCCCTGACTCCTCATACGCTCCTCGCAGCATCCGGAACGCGTGCTCGTAGAAGCCGAACCAGATGTGCAGTCCATGCTCTTCGATCCGCTGCCCCCGTCCGCCTGGTGTCTCGTGGGGGGCTCGGCCGCTTGCCCCCTTGCCGCCGAGGCGCCCGCCCAGCTGATAGACGGTCACCTCGAAACGCTGGCGGAGCGCTGGCGTCGCGGTCAAGTGCCATGCGGCGGCGAGGCCGCCACAGCCTCCCCCCAGGATCGTGACCTTCACGCGGTCGGTTGCCCGCCGTGAGGTCGGCTCGCTCACTTGCTGATCTTGCCCAGCCGGCTCATTGGTGCGTAGCTCGAGCTTTCCACAGCGGGGCGTCAGCAGTGGTCGCCGCGCGCAGCGCCGCGGATAGGTGGCGTTCGGCGTTGTCGTGGTCGCCGAGGGCGCGGGCGAGCGATCCGAGGTAGAGCGAGACGGGTCCCCACACCCCGAACGCCGGGAAGGCGATCTGTTCAGCCCATGGCTCGAGGAGCCCGTAGAGGGTCTTGGCGGCGTCGAGTTGTCGGAGTCGTGCACTGACGTGCGAGTAGATGCACACGACGGCCAGCCAGGTGACGTCATACGGCAGCTCTGAGAAGTTCGAGGCGGCCGCCTGGTCGAGGATCGCCTGCGCCTCCTCGGGTCGGGACCCCTCGGTGAGGGCGAGGGCGAGGGTGGCGCGAAGGCCGGGCACGCCCGGGTTGGCGATCACAGCCTGATCGAGCATCGGGGCGAGCTCCCCGATCTGCCCGGCCTCGAACGCGATCGCGGTCCGTTGGGCCGTGTAGCAGACGAGTGCGTCCGGTTCGCTGTCAACACCGGTCTGGAAGGCCGCCGCGGTGAGCTGGTCCGCGAGGTCGAGCTTGCCGGCAATGATCGCCAGGTTGGCCTCGTCGGCGAGGGTCAGCCAGAGCGTGATCGGCTGGCGGAACCGCTGGGCGATCTCTCGTTCGAGGGCCATCCACGATCGCGCCCGCTCGATGTCACCGGCCTCGACGCAGGCGTACCCGGCCCAGTGGTAGGCGAAGAAGCACGCCAGCGGGTCCGTGAGTTGCTCGGCGGCGGCGAGCGCCTCGACAGCATTCGCGCTCCGCTCCCCATAAGTGTCTGGAGCGAGCAGGGTCACGAAGCGCATGTTGAGAACCATGCTCAACGCTTCCGGATCGCCGAGGCGGCGGCCGATAGCCAGTGCCTCGTCGCTCAACCTCACCTTGCGATCCCAATCCGGTGAGTACATCAGCTCCGCGGCCTGCATCGCCAACAGCTCCGCCCGCTCCGGACTGTCCTGCTCGGCGAGAACCCGCAGCGCGGCGTCGAAGGTCTCGATCCGTTTGTCGTCAACGACCCCGGTCTCTGACTGCATGCCGCGCGTGTTCGCCAGCGCCGCGCGAACCAACGCACGGTCGTCCCCGATTTCCTGTGCGAGGCCAGCCGCCTCCAGCAGGGTCTTCCGGAATCTACGATCGCCCGCCTGGCGCTCGGCCTCACCTCGTCTGATCAACAGGTCGCACAGTTCTGACTCCTGCGGGTCGCGCTGGCGGCGGAGCAGCTCGAGCGAGGTCTGATACCAACGCCGCGCGTCGTCGGGCGCCAGCTTCCGGAGCGCTTCGTCCCCCGCAAGGACCGCGTACCGGAGCGCTTTGCCTTCATCTGCGTCCCCGGCTGCGCACCAGTGTCTGGCCAGCTCGGCGAGCGGCCACCGGCCCTGGTGCAGCGGAGCCTCCATGGCTAGGGCGACCCTCCGATGGAGCTCAGTTCGCCGCGCTGCTCCGAGCTCACCGTAGAGATATCGCTGCATCAGCGTATGCGCGAAGCGGAACCGAGCTGATGGGGCGGGCACTTCGATGAGCACCGCGCCTCGGACGGCCTCGTCGACCGCGTCCGCAGGTGAGTCGCAGTCAGCGACCTCCGACACGAGGTCGAGGTCAAACTCCTCGCCAACCACCGCCGCCACCGGGAGACAGCGCTGGACCACCTCGCCCATCCGCCGTAGGCGCTTGGCGAACGTTTCTGCGATGCTCAAGGGTAGTTGGGAGTCCGGTTCGACACCAGGCGATAGCTGCCAGCGGCCATCCTCGCTCGCAAGCGCACCGGTCTCCACCAGATTCCGGACAAGTTCCGTGATGAAGAACGGGTTGCCATTGGTGGTGGTCTCGAGAGCGCTAACCAGCCGGTCGTCGGTCGTTCCGACCTGATCGTGGGTCACCCCCTTGACCAGCTCACTTACGTCGCTGATCGCAAGGCCCTCCAGGTCAATCCGGAGCGTGTCCCGCTCGCGGTGTACATCCGCAAGTAGATCGCGCAATGGATGATCCTCGGGAAGTTCCTTGAGCCGGCAGGTGCACAACAGCATCAGTGGCGAGCGGCGCGGCGACGAGAGCAGCCGTCTGAGAAGCTCGAGCGTCGTCAGCTCGGCCCAATGGAGGTCCTCGAGCACGAGCAGGATCGGCCCGGCCGCGGAGGCGTCGGCTAGCAGGCCCTCGATCGCCCGGAACAGCACATATCGCTCGGACTCGCTCGCACGCGGCATGACAGCGGGAGTCTCAGCAACACGCAGGGCCAGCTCCGGCACGAGCCGTGAGAGCGAATCGCCGTAGTGCGCGACGTGCGCCTCGAGCAGTTCCAACGGTGCCCCGTCCACGAGATGCTCGAGCGCCTCCACGAACGGCTGGTACGGAAGATCCGGCCCCTCGTCGCAGCGGCCCGCCAGCACAAACGTGCCTGCCGCATGAGCCTCGGCGGCGAACTCACTGACCAGACGGGTCTTGCCAATGCCCGGTTCGCCCGTGACGAACGCTGCCCGCCGACCGGCGGATGCCACCTGCTCGAGCGCTCCGGCGAGGGCCACCCGCTCGGAGTCGCGATTGACGAAGATCGACGGCCCGTATGGCTGCACTCGACTTGGAAGCGGTGCACTCAGGGGACCGGGCAACGGCGCGGCGGACACCCCGCCCGGTGACTCCGGCCGCCAGGCGGGGCGGCTGTCCGCCGTCCCCGCCAACCATTCGGCTTGCTCCAGAATGTCGGCCTGCAACGCCTTGAGTGTCTGCCCCGGCTCCAGACCGAGCTGCTCCGCCAGTTCCACTCGGGTGCGCTGGTAGGCGTCGAGTGCGTCTGCCTGCCGACCGCAGCGATAGAGGGCGACCATCAGCAGTGCCGTGAAGCCCTCCTGAGTTGGATGCTCAACGTGCAGGCTTTCAAGCTCACCAACCACCGCTGCGTGTCGTCCCAGCTGCAGATCGGCCTTGATGCGGGTCTCCAGCGCGCCTAGCTGGATCCCTTCGAGACGACGGATCTCACCCTGCGCAAAGTCCTCGAAGGCGACCTCTGCCAGCGGCGGACCACGCCACAAGGCCAGCGCCGACCGCAACAGTTCGGCGGCCCGCGAGGCGTCTCCGGCATCCAGCGCTCTGCGCCCCTCCTCGACACCCGCGCTGAACAGATGTGCGTCCAGCTCATCCGGTGCAATCGAGAGCATGTACCCACCGCCGACCGTCCGGATCCGCGACTCTCCGTTCAGGCTCAGCGGCTCGAGCGCCTTGCGCAACCGGGCGATCGCCATCTGAAGGCGGTTGTCCGCCGCCGAGCGCTCCGAACCCCATACCGCGTCTGTCAGGGCGTCACTGGATACCGCCCGATTCGCGTTCAACACCAGGAACGCGAACAACTTCAATTGGGTGCGGCCGCCGATAGGCAACAACCGTCCATCGGCCGAGGCCTCTACCGGACCCAAAATCCGAAAAGTCGTCATCACCCGTGCGCCCGACGGCAACGCTAACAAGCGCCGGTAGCAACTGCAACGGCTCGGGGCACCGTCGCTTTGCGCCGCTATCAGGCGACTGGCCAGTCGTCGACCGGCTCGTTGCAGTGCATGAGCTCTCGGTAGAGGCGGGCCGGTTCTCGACCGGAGGTGGGGCTGGTCGCGAAACCACGGCGTAGATCGGGCGGTTCCAACGGTAGATCGTGCCGTTGTGAAGGCGCAGTTCGCCGAGCCGCGGCACGTGCCCGCGAAGCCAGCGTCGTCACCGGGTCCTCGTCCTGGCACACCGGCAACAGCGCCGGGAAGTAGCGCACGTTCTCCTCGAATAGGTCGAAGATCGACGTGATCCACCGCTCGCCGAACCACACGCGCGGGCGCACGCCCTGCGCCTTGAGCTCCTCCGGGCGAGTGTCCGTGGCCTGCTCGAACAGCGCGATGCGGGTCTCCCGCCACAGCTCCTTGCCGTAGAAGAACGGCGAGTTGGCGCCGACGGCGAGCTGGACCCCGGCGATTGCCTGGGCCCCGTTCCAATGGCGCGCGAAGCGTCGGGATCGACCCGCCACTCGAGTTGGTTGTCGGCTTGACGTCGCCTGCCGACGAGCTCGCCCGACCTCGGCTGGGTTCAGGACCGACCCTCCGTGGCCGACTCGATTCACGCTGGATGAGAGCGAGGACCGGCCTCCTCGCCCCTGGCTCTGGCTCTACTACCTGGTAGCAGCGCTGGAGCGCTGTCGATCGGTCGACGGGTTTGCGTGGCCAGACGGCGAGGTCGCGGTGGAGGGGTGGAAGAGGATCGTGTCGATCTTTGGAAGGACAACGTTTCGGAGCAACGTGCTGCAGTACACGGTGAAGTGCACCCCGTCAAAGCGGCACAGATTTCCTTTGATGCTCGCTTGATAGTGGTCGTCCGGCGCGATCGTCTTGTTGATGTCGAGGAGCTGCACGTGGCCGGGATTCTCCGCGACCGCTGCTGCAAGCATCTTGTTGATCTCGATGTGGCGGGCGGCCGACGCGGCCGGTTGTGGTGAGCCGTCGGGCATCGGTGCCGGGTCCCCCCACGGCACGGAGAGAAACAGGATCGGCACTCCACTCCGTCCGAGCGTGCGGATGTACTGGTTGATCCGTTGGCGGACGTAGCCGTCGAATCCCGCTTGCCCGATGTGCACGACGTGTCCGTTCCACCGGAAGTCGAATTCGTCGCGCCAGCCGAGCTCGACGACCACCGCTTGGGCGTGGAGCCTCTGCTCGTCGCGTCGCCACTGATTAAGCGCATTGGGGCAGCCGGGATACTGGTGCTCCCAATTGCCACGAGAATTGAGGTCTCCCTTGTTGTTGAAGGCGCAGCCGAGGATCGCTCCGTTAGCGAGCTCGATGTCGTACTTCTGCTCACTCTCCATGAAGCCCATGCCCAGCGTGAACGCGATCGAATCCCCGATCAGGAGCACTTTCTTGGGACGGCACGCGGGGAACCTGACCCGGGTGCTGCCGCCCCATTCGAGACGGTGAGCAAAGAGCCAGGCCGGCTCGTCCTTCGCCACGTTCTTCGGTGAACGGGGCACCAGACCGTACTGACTTGCGTCTCTCAGCGTGACCTCGCAGGGACGGCCGTGGATCACCGACACGGGGATGTGCGGTGCCACCGGCGTGGAGCCGAGCGCTGCGTTATCCACCGAGGCGGCGATAATCAGCGCGAGCACGGCGCCACCGGCTGCCGCTGGGGCGAGTGACCGCACCAGCCATGAGGGCACTCGTCGCTGCCGGATCGGCTGCTCGATCAGAAAGAACGACATGAGGCTGATCGCGAGTGTGGCTGCCACCCGCAGCACGAGCAGGGCTGTGCCGCTGAGACCAGTGGAACCGGTGTCGAGCCACTGGAACAGAGGGAAGTGCCACAGGTAGATGCCGTACGAGATGATGCCGATCGCGCGGAGGGGTCGTAGCGCGAACATACGACCGGCCGTCGAGCGCGGGACAAGCACCACCGCGGTGATGATGACCGCGACCGTGAGGTCAAGTAGCAGCAACCCGTAGGGGTAGAGCCACAGCGAGTTGCTGCCGGCGAAATGCATCATCGCGAGGACGCTCGCGAGCGCAAGCAACGCAATCACTCCGATGGACCGGTCGCGCCGCGTGGAAGACCCCGAGGTGTCGTGGCGGCGTGGGAGATCGAGAATGGCCAACGCGATTGCCAGCGCTGCTCCCACGAGCAGGCTCCCAGCCCTCGTGTCAGTGCCGTAATAGACCCGATCGAGGCCGTTGCCGCCGCTGATCCGCAGCGCGGCGTCGGCGGCCGACAGGGCTACGCCGAGAAGACTTACGACGAGCAGCGTCGCCAGCGGCCAGTTTGTTCCTGAGCCACGTCGCCGACGCACGAGCCACAGGACCCCGAGCACGATCAGCGGCCACAGGAGATAGAACTGCTCCTCGATCGCCAGCGACCAGGTGTGCTGGAGCGGTGAGACCGGGCCGTTGGCCACGAAGTAGCTGCTGCCGACTGCGATCTGGTGCCAGTTGCCCACGTAGAACAGCGTTGCCAGCCCATCGCCCTCCAGGCCCGGGACCATCTTGTCCACCCCCGCGACCGCGTAATAGATCCCGATCACTGCGACCAGGCAGAACAGTGCGGGCAGCAGACGCCGCGCGCGTCGGCCCCAGAATGCGCGAAGCGCGATCGTGGAGTGCCGTCGCCACTCGGCCACAAGCAGTGACGTGATCAAGAAGCCCGACAAAACGAAGAACGTCTCAACCCCCAGAAATCCGCCTCCCGCCCAGGAAACGCCACCGTGGTACAGCAGCACGGCGGCGATCGCGAGCGCGCGGATGCCGTCGAGGCCGGCGTGGTATGACGCCTTTGGACGTGACTGCCCGGTTCGGCCGGCCTTGAAGGGTTCGATCAGTTGGATCGCCGCGCTGACAGGGGAGCGGCTCTTACGATGTTCGACGTAATCGCTCATAGGGCACCGCATTCCTCGTTGCTGGGTAACGTCACGTGGAACCGTCCCTGGTCCCGGTAACGCAGCGATCACTGTCGATAACCAAGCGATAACAGCGACCGACAACCCCCGCTCAGCTCTCCCCTATGTTCCGTGGCGAGTGGGCACTGTGGCGATCTCGGGGCGGGCGCTGCACAAGAACATCGGGGACATACTCCGCGTCGCGGAGGCCGGCACGCAGTTCACGATCCCGAGAGCAGCTCCACACGTCGCGTCGCTCCCGGTCACCGGACGCCGAACCCGTCATGCCGGTTTCCATGTACCCGCTGGAGGCCGACACCGGGATCGGCGATCGGCGGCGGCAAGCCGATGGCCACGACCCCCGGCCGTGATGGACCCGTAGGATGGGCGCCATGTCATCAATCCAACAGCTGGTCGAGTCAATCGACGGCCACATCCAGGAACTGAACGGCGAGATCGCCTCGCTTCAGAATGCTCGCTCGGCGCTCACATCCGACGGGTCCGATCGCCGCCGGAGCCGCAAATCCCCGCCGAGACAACGGGCGCGCCGCAGGACAACGAGGACGACGGAGGTCCTATTCGCCGACAGGGCGGAGCGAATGCTCGCCGACGGCGATGGGCTGACCACGGCGGCGCTAGCCACGGCCGCCGGTGCCGATCGTGACCAGGTGCTAACCCTGCTGCGCGACCTGGAGCAGGCCGGACGCGTTCGCCGTACCGGCCAGCGTCGGGCCACCCGCTGGCACGCGATCACCGATGAGGAGAGGATCCGGGAGCGCGCCGCAGAGCTAGCCAGCCGCAGTCGTCGCCGCCGAACCCAATCCACTTCAGCCCGCGCCCAAGAGGACGTTTGACTTTGCCGGCCAGGCAGCGGCTACGGAGTCGCGATTATTGGCAGGCGCCCCGTGGCGCTTGTTTGGTAGTGGACCGTGCTCGCGGATGACTTCGCGCAGCGCGAGGGTCACCATGTGACTCCAGGCCGGCAGGTTTGAGATCGAACCGCGCGGCAACGTGACGGCCTGGGGGCGGCATTGCTCTGCGGGGAGACGGTGCCCGGAGACGCCGAGTAAGTCCCCGTTACGCCGATTCCATCGACGTACACCCCGAGTCGTAGATCGGGGGAACGTTCGTCGTGTCCTGACAGAGGCTCGCTGACTCGCGCAGGTGATCCTCAACGACTTTCTCCGCTTCGACGTGGACCTCGTCGTTGCGAGTGCATTCCTCAGGGATGTCGGGGCACGACTGCCGGCGGGATTCGAGCTGAGTAGTAGGAGCAAATCGCCTCATGGACCGACGATCGCCTCCTGATGGCATGCATCGAAACGTCGTCCGTGAAGCGTGAAGCCCGTCGGAGGGCCCGCCAAAGACCATCCCCTCCCGACGGTAGTGAGGTGCCGCAAGCGGCAACGGGACCCAGCGCCTGATTCGGCTGCTTCAGAGAATCTGCGCTGGCACCATCGAGTCGGACTCGACCCTCTCTTGGAAGGCCGGGCTTTGCGTCGTGGCGCTCTAGCCGGCGCGCTCGGCCGACGCCAGGCCCCGCCGAGCGAAGGCCGCGAGAACAAACGCCCCGCCGGCGAGCCCGAGGAATGCCAACCCGACCTTGACCGGCGAGCCGGCTAGGAGGCCACGGCCGGCCTCGAGCACCGCGGTTGCCGGGTTGATATTGGCGATGGAGTGGATCCATCCCGTCAGCAGCGGAAGGGGCACGTAAACCGGGGCGAGGAAGAGCAGGACGAATACGGGCATCTGAATGAGCGCTCCCGCCTGCTCGGTGCGAAGGAACATCGCCACCCCGCAGGCCCACAGCGCTGAGACGAGGTTCACTATCACGCCCAGCGCGATTAGCGCGACGAGGTCGATCCCGCTGCCGTAGACGTTCATGCCGGCAATCAGCGCGGCGACGGTGACCACGGTCCCGGTCAATGCCCACCGCAGCAAGGCGCCGACGGTGTAGCCGGCGATGATCCCGCTGCGTCGCGGGGCGCTCAAGAGCAATCGCCGGGCGAATCCCGAGTCGAAGTCGCGAGCGATGGCAAAGCCGGTGAACACCCCGCCGAAGGCGGCGGACTGTAGGAACACGAAGACAAATTGAAACGCCGTGTAGCCCGGCCGGTAGTGGAAGTTCGGGATGTCGGCGATCCGCGACAGCCCACCCGCGAACGCGATCAGGAAGAACAGCGGGAAAATGATCGACGGCACGAGGATCGCGGGATTGACGAGCGTGTTGTGGATCGAGCGCCAGGCGACACCCCGGGCCACGTTGAAGAAGCGCATCATGGTTCTGGCCGCCAATCGCTCATCGCCGCGCCAGCCGCGTCCTCATCGCCGCCTCGGAAAGACCGAGCGTGATCACGAGCAGGACCAGCGAAAAGCCGAAGCCCAGTGCCAGAGCCTGGAAATCCCACCCCTTGATCACCAGACTGCGCAGCGACTCGATCAGGTAAGACATAGGGTTGTAGGTCGCGACGTCCCGAAACCACGTCGTCTTGATCAGGTTGCGGGGCAGGCTCGAGGAACTCAGGAACAGGGTCACAAAGAGCAGCGGGAAGATCCCCTGGACCGCTTCCCCGGTCCCAAAGCGCAGCGCGAGAAACCCGCCAAGGCTCGCGAACGCGAACGCGATCAGGATCGACAGGCCCAGCAGCACGAACGCGCCGCCGACGCCGCTGACCAGCGTCACACCAGTGGCCAGCCCGACCAGGAGGTAGGCGACCGCCTGCACACACCCGAGCACGAGCGCGCCGCCCAGCTGACCGATCAACAGTGCCTGAGTCCGCAGCGGGGTGAGCGCCAACCGGTTCAGGAAGCCGCTCTCGATGTCGCGGGCAAGATCGACCCCGGCGGTGATGGAGACGAACATTGCGCCCTGCACGAACGTCATGGCGATCAGGAAGTCTCGGTAGTGGCGGGTCGGGAAATGCGGGATCCGCGTCGCCGGGCTCAGGGCCGAGCCGTTGATCGCGAACAGGATCAACGGGAAGAGCATCGGGAACACCAGCAACCCGCGCTGGCGCGCGGTTCGAACGACCGCCCGCCGCGCCACCGCGAGCGTCTGCTCCACAAGACCCGTGCCGTGCGATACGGCCCCGCCGCCCGACGGCAGAGTGGCTGCCTCAACCGCCACGACGTCTCCGGCCCCGGTCCGGGGACTCGACGGGCACCTCGGCGGCACTGCCATCGCCTGACCCCTCGAGCTTGCGGCCGGTCTTGGCCAGGAAAACGTCGTCGAGTGAAGGCTGGTGGAGCTGCAGCGTGTCCACCTTGAGATTTGCCTGGTCGAGGATCCGAACGATCTCCGCCAGCTGCGCCTCCCCGCCGGGCAGGTGCACGGTCACGGCGCCGCGACCGTTGCGCCGCATCTCGCCGAAGGCCGAGAGCAGTTCCGCCAACCGGTCTCCGGCTTCCGCGTCGGCGGGAGTCACCTCGACGCTGGGACTGCCGATCTCGGCCTTGAGCCGGGCGGGGGTTCCCTCGGCGACGATCCGCCCGTGGTCGATGATCCCGATCCGGTCAGCGAGCGCGTCGGCCTCCTCGAGGTACTGGGTCGTGAGGAACACGGTCATGCCCTCGTCGTGCGCGAGCCGCGCCACCTCCTCCCAGAGAGCCGCCCGGCTCTGGACGTCGAGCCCCGTCGTCGGTTCGTCGAGAAACAGGATCCGAGGCGAGTGGACAAGAGCTAGGGCAAGATCCAGGCGGCGTTTCATTCCCCCCGAGTAGCCGCCGACCCGGCGGTCAGCCGCCTCGGTCAGCCCGACCCGCTCGAGGAGCTCCTGGGCGCGACGCCGGCGGTACTCGCCGGGCAGACCCTGAAGAGTGCCCTGAAGGAGCAGATGTTCACGGCCGGTGAGGATCGCGTCGAGCGCCGCCTCCTGGAGCGCGGCGCCGATCACCGCCCGCACCTGCGCGCCCTGACGCACGACGTCATAGCCGCCCACGCGGGCGCATCCGCTGGTCGGGGGTAGCAGCGTGGTCAACATCAGGACAGTGGTCGACTTTCCGGCGCCGTTCGGCCCGAGGAAGCCGTAGATCTCGCCCGGCGAGACCGCCAGGTCGATGCCATCCACTGCGCGAGGCCCTTTGCGGAACTCGCGGACGAGGTTCTCCACCTCAATCGCGGCTCGCCCGGCCGTCGAGGACTGCTGGGTCACCGCCTGGGGTTCAGTCATCGCACGTCCGTTGGCCATCGCGGACACTGTAGCAAAAGGTTGATCCAGCAAAATGTTGCGCTTGGCAACTATCCATCCCGTGAATAGGATCCCATCATGGCGCTTCCGCGAGAGGACCGCCTCGGAGGTTCGGGATTGGGGACCGGCAAACGATTAGGTTGCACGAGCGGTCAAAGAAGAAGCCCGGACTTCCGGGCTTTCTCAGTGGCGGGGGCATTCAACCCGCGAGCTTCGGGTTATGAGTGGCTTTCGGTGGATCAGCTACCTATCAATTTGCAGGGATTTCGTGAAATTGGATCGGGTTGCGGGAGGTCATATTTGCTTGTTTTGGTACCCGTTTCGGTACCCGTGTTGGATCGGAAGGGCGGGTACACCGGGGTCAAGATCCGCTATCGCCCGAACTGCCGCTCCACCAGCTTCTTCGCTGAAGACACAGTCCACTGTGGTGGTGCTCACGCGCTGGGCAGAGATCGACGGCGACCGGACTGCCGTCGGCGCGTCATTCGCTGCAACTCGTCGAGCAAAGCGTC
>Ga0116218_1000189_pt1 | contig 44323 bp, 32 predicted proteins | sample Sb_taG_2_FD_88966 | JGI IMG/M metagenome (GOLD analysis project Ga0116218, IMG submission 88966) | Peat soil microbial communities from Weissenstadt, Germany - Sb_50d_5_LS metaG | ecosystem: Environmental > Terrestrial > Soil > Wetlands > Peat | place: Germany: Weissenstadt | collected 2010-09-21 | reverse complement strand
TACCCGCAAGGGGACTGACCAAAGGTCGGCGTGGCCGCCGACGGCTTATGCCCCAGCGCGCGTTCACCCGCCTGGCGATCGTCAATCGAGGCGAGGCGGCGATGCGCGTCATCCACGCCGCGCGGGAGCTGAACTGGCGTCGAGCCGATCCGGTGTGCGTGATCGCGCTGCACACGGAGGCGGAGCGCGACGCGATGTTCGTCCGACACGCCGACGAAGCCGTGTGCGTCGGCACGGACCCGGCTGCCTATGCGGATTTCGGAGTGCTCGAGCGGGCGCTGCGGGCGGCCTGCGCCGACGCTGCCTGGGTCGGCTGGGACCTCGTCTCCGAGCGGCCTGAGTTCGCGGAGCTGTGCGAGCGGCTCGGAGTCGTGTTTGTGGGGCCTGACCCGGCAGTTATGCGGCTGCTGAGGGACAGGGCCGCGCCGCCCAACGGCGGTGCGGGCGCTGAGACTGTGCGCCATCTTGAGGTGCCGATCATCGCCGACGGCCGTGGCAACGTATGGGCGCTCGGAGTGAGCGAAGGCTCGTGTCGACGGCGCGAGCATCTGCTCCTCGCGGAGTCCTCCAGCCCAGGACTCACGGCCGAACAGGAGCGGGACATCATGGACGCGGCGCAGGCGCTGGCGCAGCGTGCCGGCTACCGAAACGCAGGGATGGTCGAGTTCCTGTACGACCCGGCAGCTCACCGCTTCTCGTTCGTGCAGGTGAACCCCCGTCTCGGGGCCGAGCATGCCGTCACCGAGGCGGTGACTGGACTCGACCTCGTCAAGCTTCAGCTCCACGTCGCGGCGGGTGGACGGCTCGAGGGCGACCCGCCAGCGCCGGTCGGGCACGCGATCGAGGTCCGTTTGTGCGCGGAGGACCCCGCGCTCGGGTTCGTTCCGGCGCCGGGGCGGCTCGTCCACCTGCGACTCCCGACCGGGCCCGGGCTGCGGGTGGACACTGGGGTGACCGAGGGCGACCACATCCCCGCCGAGTTCGACTCGCTGATCGGCAAGCTGATCGCGTGGGGCAACGACCGTGACGAAGCGCTCGCGCGCATGGGCCGGGCGCTCGCGGAGACGGTCGCCGTGGTCGACGGTGGGACCACGAACCACGGCTTCCTGCTCGAACTGCTCGACGATCCAAAGGTGCGCACCGGTGACGTCGACACCGGCTTGGTCGACCGGCTGTACGTGAGCGGCGCCACGCTGCCGGTCCGCCACGGCGACCTCGCTCTGCTCCAGGCGGCGATCGAGCTGGCGGACCGGGATGCAGCAGACGACCGCGCCCGCTTCTACGCCTTCGCTCGCCGCGGACGCCCACAGGCGACGGGTGCCCTGTCACGCACCTACGAACTGCGCCACCGAGGGCAGTCCTACCGGCTCGCCGTCTCGCAGATCGCCCCCGACCGATACCGCGTCAGCGTCGACGGGCAGTCGATCGAGCTGAGCGCTCGGCGGCTCGGGGCGCACGAGCGCCGGCTGGAGCTGCTCGGCCGCGCCCACCGCACGCTGACCTCGACGCGAGGCGAGGACCTGGTGGTGGAGGTCGACAGCGTGCCTCACCGTGTCTCGCGCGACGACGGCGGTATCGTTCGGGCCCCGGGTTCCTCACTCGTGGTCTCGATTCGCGTGTCCCCGGGGGACACGGTCGAGGCGGGAGACGTGGTCGCGGTCGTCGAGGCGATGAAGATGGAGTCGTCGCTGACGGCGCCGTTCCGTGGACGAGTCAAACAGGTATACGTCGGCGAGAACGTCCATGTCGGCGCCCAGGCCCCGCTGGTCGCGCTGGAGGCGATTGAGCAACCCGCGCAACCGCCGTCGGGCGAACGCCTGTCATTCGCGTCGCTAACTGCCTCGGGAGACACCGCGGCTGACCCCTGCCGGGAGAACCTGCGCCGGATGGAGTGGCTGGTGCTCGGCTACGACATTGGCGCCACGGAAGTGGATCGTACGATCGCCGACCTGCATGGCCAGTGCGCCGACCTGCTCTCGTGCGACCCGGCGCTGATCCCCGGCGAGCATCACCTGCTGGGAATGTTCGCCGACCTACGCGCGGTCTCGCGTCCCGACCGCGGCCACCAGGAGCCCGGGTCGGAGCCCCTACAGAGCCCGCAGCAGCACTTGCACGCGTGGCTGCGCTCGCTCGACGCCGACGCGGAGGGGTTGCCACCGCGGTTCATAGCGGTGCTGCGCCGAGCGATCGCTCACTACGGGATCGACGGCCTCGAGCGGACGCCCGGGTTGGAGGAGGCGTGCTACCGGCTGTTCCTCTCCCAGCAGCGGGCCGAGATCGCGCGCACGGCGATCGTTGCCATCCTCGACCGCCGGCTCGAGGATGCCGACGAGCTGGTTGGTCACGTAAGTGGGGAGTTCCGCGAGGTCCTCGACCGGCTCGCGATTGCGCTCGAGGGCCGAGACCCGGTCGTCGCCGACCTGGCCCGCGAGGTCCGATTCCGCTACTTCGACGAGCCGGTGATCGCGGAGGCTCGCGAGCGGGTGTACGCGAAGATGGAGGAGCACATCGCGGCGCTCACGACCGAGCCCGAGCGACCAGACGCGCAACAGCTGATCAAGGAGATCGTCGACTGCCCCCGTGCGCTCGCGCCGCGACTGACCGTCGCGATGGGCTCGGCCTCGCCGGCCGCTCGCCGACTGCTCGTCGAGGCGATGGCTCGCCGCTACTACCGGACGCGCTCGCTCGCAAGATTCGCGCACGTGAAGTTGGGCGGATATGACGTGGCGCTCGCCGGCTACCAATTCGGCGGACGGCCACGGCAGCTGGCCACGGCCTACGTCGAGCTCGATCAGATTCCGGCGATCGCGAGTGCTTTCTCGCTTCACGCCAAGACGCTGCCCGGCGATACGCTCGGGGTGCTCGACCTGTACGTGCCCCATCGCGAGCCCGCGCCGGGCCGCGAGGAGTTCGCGGCGTGGTTACACGCCTCGCTTACCGATGTCCCGACGCCCCCGGCGCTTCACCGGATCGTGGTCGCGGCCGCCGAGCCACGGCGGGGCCGGGGGATGTCGGCGATCGACCTGTTCACGTTCCGGCCGGGACCGAGTGGGCTGGCCGAGGACGAGGTACTGCGCGGCCTGCACCCGATGATGGGCGATCGCCTCCAGCTGTGGCGCCTGCGCGAGTTCGACCTCGAACGGCTGGCCTCGCCGGAAGACATCTATATGTTCCATGGGGTCGCGCGTGCCAACGCAAAGGACGAGCGGTTGTTCGCGCTGGCCGAGGTCCGCGACCTCACCGCCGTCTACGACGAACAGGGACGCGCGGTCTCGCTGCCGGAGTTCGAACGCGTACTGGTGTCGGTGCTGGAGGCGATCCGCGGCTTCCAGGGGCGCCGGCCGCTGCACCAGCGCCTGATGTGGAACCGCGTCCTGCTGCACGCATGGCCGGTGATCGAGCTGCACCCCGACGAGGTTCGCGCGCTCGTCGAGCGCGTCGCGCCCTGGACGGCTGGACTGGGGATCGAGCTGGTCGCGATACAGGGACGCCTGCGCGAGGAGGACGGGACGGTCCATGACCGAGTCCTGCGCTTCTACGCGCCGACCGGGCACGACGTCGCGCTCGAGGTGACGGACCCACCGAGCCGGCCGCTCCGGCCGCTCGACGAGGGAACGCAACGCATCATCTCAGCCCGTCGCCGTGGCACCCTGCACCCGGCCGAGATCGTCAAGCTGCTGGCCCCCACCCATCGGACCGCCGGTCAGCCGGCCGGAGAGTTCATCGAGCACGAACTGAGCGACGGCGGCCGGCTCGAGCCGGTCGAGCGTCCACCCGGGACCAACCCCACGGGCCTCGTGGTGGGCACCGTGCGCAACTTCACCGAGCGTTATCCGGAGGGGATGCTGCGCGTGATCCTGCTGGGGGACCCGACGCGCGCACTCGGATCGCTGGCCGAGCCCGAGTGCCGGCGGATCGTCGCGGCGATCGATCTGGCCGAGCAGCTCGGCGTCCCGCTGGAATGGTTCGCGCTTTCGGCCGGGGCGAAGATCGCGATGGACTCGGGCACCGAGACGATGGATTGGATCGCCGCCGGGCTGCGGCGGATCGTGCTGTTCACGCAAGCGGGCGGAGAGCTCAACGTGGTCGTTGCCGGCATCAACGTCGGGGCGCAGCCCTACTGCAACGCGGAGGCGACGATGTTGATGCACAGCCGCGGCGCGCTGATCATGACGCCGGACAGCGCGATGGTGCTGGCCGGCAAGCAGGCGCTTGACTACTCAGGTGGCGTGTCGGCCGAGGACAATCTGGGGATCGGGGGCTACGAGCGGGTCATGGGGCCCAACGGCGAGGCGCAGTACTGGGCGAGCGATCTCGCCGATGCTTGCCGGGTGCTGCTTCGGTACTACGAACACGCCTACGTGGCGCCGGGTGAGCGCTTCCCGCGCCGGGCAACCACGTCGGATCCCCTCGATCGCGACGCCGGTAAGGCCCCGCACGACGCGCCAGGCTCCGAGCTGAAGCGGATTGCGGATGTGTTCTCCGACAGGTTGAACCCAGACCGCAAGCAACCGTTCGCGATTCGCTCGGTGATGCGCGCGGTGATCGACTCCGACCACCGGCCTCTCGAGCGCTGGGGCGGGATGCTCGACGCCGAGGTTGCGGTCGTATGGGATGCGCATTTGGGGGGATGGCCGGTGTCGCTGATCGGGATCGAGTCGCGGCCGCTGCCGAGGCACGGCACCATCCCCGCCGATGGGCCAGATCAGTGGACCTCGGGCACGCTGTTCCCGCGTGCGGCCAAGAAGGTCGCGCGGGCGCTCAACGCAGCAGGCGGGCGCAGGCCGATGGTCGTGCTGGCCAACCTGGTCGGCTTCGACGGCTCGCCCGAGTCGCTGCGCGAGTGGCAGCTGGAATTCGGCGCCGAGATCGCACGGGCTGTGGTCAACTTCGACGGTCCGATCGTGTTCTGCGTCCTGACTCGGTACCACGGCGGCGCGTTCGTGGTCTTCTCGCAAAAGCTGAATCCGAATCTCGAGGCGGTCGCGCTCGCAGGCGCGCGCGCCTCGGTGACCGGGGGCGCCCCGGCGGCGGTGGTCGTGTTCGCCGGCGAGGTCGAACGGGCCGCTGCCGGCGATGAGCGAATCCAGGCGCTCGAAGAATCGATCGTGCTGGCCGAGGGCGCAGAGCGTCAGCGCCTGAGAGCCAGCAGAGCCGCGCTGTGGGAGGAGGTGCTGGCAGAGAACAGGCGAGAGTTTGCCGAGCGCTTCGACCGAGTCCACAGCATCGAGCGAGCGGTTCGGGTGGGCTCGGTTAAGAGCGTGATCGAACCGGCGTCGCTGCGGAGCTTCCTGATCGAGGCCGTCGAGCGGGGGATCCGGCGATTCGATCCGTCAGCTGACGGGATCGACCGCGCCGTCGTCGTGGATCAGCACCCCGCCGTGGTGGGCTCGCAGCAACCGACGCCCGGCCGCGGGACCTGACAGCAGCGCGGCCTTGGCCAGCGCCTCGGCCTCCAAGGCGGTGCGGGCGAGCGCTGTGGCTGCAACCACTCCGGTCCACGCAGGAGCTCTCCTAGCCGGATCAATCAGGTGGTGGGCGAAGTCGCCGCCATCACGCCACCACAGTCGGGCGTCGATGCCAGAGGTCGCTATACCGCCCGAACGAACATGGAGTGTATGGGCGATCGCGCCGGTCAGCGGATGGCGCACGCGCACCTCCCACGGCGCCCCCCGGTGCGCTACCACGCGCAGGTCTCCGCCGCAGTCGACGGCGCAGCGCCCGTGGCGCTCGAGCCGCTCCGCGAGAACGTCGGCCGCCCATCCCTTGACCGAGCCACCCAGGTCGAGCTCCAAGCCGGGCGGCCGACGGATCAGGCCCGTATCGTCGTCGACCTCGACCGCGCGCCATCGCGCGGCTGGGTCGGGCCGAGCCGGGCGACGCTTTGGCGCCGTCGCCAAGGCCTGCGCCAGCGATGCGGGCGCAACGTCCGCCCGCGACTCGCAGTAACCGGCATCACGCAGCGCACCCAGGAGCGTCGGGTCGACGAGGCCGGCGCTCAGGGTCGCGGCGCGCAGCGCGGCCGCGACTGCGGCTCGGAGCAGTGGCCCACCGGGGACGTAAGGCCGCGGATCGGCGTTCAGCCGGCACAGGTCGCTGCTCGCGTCGAAACGCGACAGCCGACGGTCGATCTCGGCGAAAAACGACCGCACGTCGACCTCGCCGTCAGCATCGCGCGTGACCCTCGCAACCGTTCCCATCGTGTGGAAGTGCTCGTCGAGCACGCGGCTTGTACCGGCGCTGTTAGCCGTCCTCTGCGCCAGCACCTCGCGGCGGCACGGTCGGCGGCGCCATGTCGGCGCCGTACGCCTGCTCCAGGTCCGCGATCTGCCCGGGACTTGATTGCGTCGTCATCGGCGGCGTCGGCGGCGGCGGTGGTGGTGGTGGTGGCGGGTTGCGCGCCGTTCGCCGACGACGTACGAGCTCTCCCACCCCGCAGGCCGCTGCCGCCACGGCGACTGACCAACGCACCTGTGAAACCCGTTGGCGCGACGCCATCACGCGAGGTTACTGAACTTCTTAGTGCTAACTGACGCCAATCGGAAGGTGCACACGACGATGGGGAGTGTCGGTTCATCGCCCCCGGGAAGCTGCGAGGCGCCCGCATCCGGGTAAATGACGTACGCGGGGTGCGTGTTTGGCGACGGGGATCCACGGCGCTGTGCGGATGGCAGGCACCCGTGGTCTAGGTAGCTTGACGAGTATGAGTTCAACAAAACGAAACCCGGGCGAAGACCCAACCGCGGCCCATCGGCCTCAACTCTTCGTTGAGCTACGCAAGCGGAATGAGCGTCGGGCCCGGGTTTCGCGACTTCTCGAAGCTCGCCGAGGCGAGACCGCCGCTCGACCAGATCATCGGCGTCCCCCGCAGGATTCCGATCCACAAAGCTGATCCGGCGCGGTCACCACCGAGCGCTCGCCGAGTTGCAACGGTTGAGCGGATGCGCCCGCCTTACGTAGTTTTCCGGCGTCGACTGCAGCTTGGTGCCGATGGCAAGAGCGCGGCGCGCGATCAGTATGTCTTTCCACCATCGCCAAAGGAGCGTTCGATGTCCGTCACGACCCGCAAGCCAGAGAGCTCTGAGACCCGCGTCACGAGCTATCGCGCCGCCGTCGTCCATGAATTCGGCGCTCCGCTGAGCGTTGAGGAGGTGCCTGCCCGAGCGCTCGAGCCCGGACAGATTCGCGTCAGGGTCGAAGCCTCCGGCCTGTGCCACACCGACATTCATGCGGCCAATGGAGATTGGCCGGTCAAGCCCGAGCCGCCGTTCATTCCGGGGCACGAGGGCGTCGGGCCGGTCGTCGAGCTGGGACCGGGCGTGAGGGAGGTCGCGATCGGCGATCGTGTCGCGATGCCTTGGCTGGGCTATGCGTGCGGGACGTGCGACCACTGCATCAGCGGGTGGGAGACGTTGTGTCTGGAGCAGGAGAACATGGGCTATTCGATCGACGGCAGCTTCGGCGAGTACGCGGTGGCGTACGCGCGTTACGTAGTCAAGGTGCCCGACGGGATCGATCCGCTCGATGCCGCGCCACTGACGTGCGCCGGCGTCACCACGTATAAGGCGGTGAAGGTCGCGGGAACGCGCTCCTCGGACCTCGTCGCGGTGTTCGGCGTCGGTGGGCTCGGGCATCTCGCGATCCAGTACGCCGCGATCGCCGGCGGCCGCGTGATCGCCGTCGATCTGATCGACGAGAAGCTCGAGCTGGCGCGCGAGCTCGGCGCCGAGTTCACGATCAACGCGACCAAGCAGGATCCGGTCGAGGCGATCCAGGAGCTCGGCGGCGCCGACCAGGCGATCGCGCTCGCCGTCTCCCCGCGGGCGTTCGAGCAGGCGTACGGCTCGCTGCGTCGTGGCGGGAAGCTGGTGTTCGTGGCGCTGCCCGCTGACAACGAGGTCACGCTGCCGATCTTCGAGACCGTGCTCAACGGCATTACGATCGTCGGTTCGATCGTCGGGACCCGCACCGATCTGCGCGAGGTGTTCGAACTGCATGGCGCCGGCAAGACGCACGTGATTCGTGAACAGCGCTCGCTGGACCAGGTCAACGAGTCGATCGCCGACGTCGAGGCGGGCCGGGTCGCCGCCCGAATCGTGTTCGAGCTGTAGCGCTCAGCTCTCCATGAGCCCCTGGTCAAGCGCGTACTGGACCATCTCGGAGCGGGTCCGGAGTCCGAGCTTTTGGTGAATGTGCGTGCGGTGGGTCTCGACTGTGCGCACGGACACGTACAGCGCGTCGGCGATCTCGGCGTTGGTGTGGCCGAGCGCGATCAGCCGCAAGACCTCGAGCTCGCGCCGGGAGAGCCCGTCGAAACGGCCAGACGCACTCTCCGCGGCGACGCGTGCGCCGAGGCGCGCGTATAGGTACGCGTCGCCGTCTGCGGCGCGGCGGATCGCCTCCACCAGCTCGGAGTCTGCAGCCTCCTTGAGAACGTACCCGAGCGCGCCGGCGGCAAGCGCCTGGCGGGCGTATGCCGGCTCGTTCTGCATCGTCAACACGACGATTTGGGTCTCTGGGCACTCGGCGCGTAGCTCCGGGATTGCGCCAAGGCTCAGGCCCTCGGGCAAGTGCAGGTCGAGCACCAGCACATCGGGACGATGGCGGCGCACGTGGCGCCGCGCGCTGTCCAGGTCGGCCGCCTCCGCGACCACCTCAAATCCCGCCTCGGCCTCCAGCAGCTGGCGCAATCCGCGACGCACGACGGCGTGATCGTCGGCGATCACCACCCGAGTCGCGGCGGTCATGTGCCGGACGCTAGAGGTCGAGGAGTTGGTCGGTAACCGTACGAATCCGAACCGTTGGTGGGGTGAACTACGCATGCCAACGTGAGCGTGGTATCGCCGCAGGGTCTGGGCAACCGGGAAACTACGTAGTGGCCTGGGCAGCTCCCACGGTTGCACTCTCCTGACGCTCGGGCGAGACTGTCCGCAAGGTCGACCGAGCTGGGAGAGATGACATGACCACGCAAGTAGAGGCCGGCACCGTTGACGGGTCTGGCGCGGGTACACGCAAGTGGGTCTACGACTTCGCCGAGGGGTCGCGGGACATGCGCGAGCTGCTGGGTGGCAAGGGTGCGGGCATCGCCGAGATGACTCACATCCTCGATCCCGGAATGGTTCCCGCCGGGTTCACGATCACCACCGAAGCGTGCGTTGCGTACATGCATGGCGGCCAGACCGTGCCGGCGGGCATGGAAGAGCAGGTCGATCGAGCGCTCGCGGCGCTGGAGGAGCGAGCTGGCAAACGGCTGGGCGACTCCGATGATCCGCTGCTCGTCTCGGTGCGCTCGGGCGCGCGCGTGTCGATGCCCGGGATGATGGACACGGTGCTGAACCTTGGACTGAACGACGAGTCGGTTGCCGGTCTGGCCGCGCGCACCGACGATGAGCGCTTCGCGTGGGACTGCTATCGCCGCCTCGTGCAGATGTTCGGCAACGTCGTCCGTGGGATCCCCGGTGAGCGCTTCGAGGACGAGATCGCCCGCGTGAAGCGCGAGCGCGGCGTGACCCTTGACACGGAGCTCGACGCCGCTGCGCTGCGCGAGCTGACCGAGAGCTTCAAGTCGTTCTTCGACTTCCCGACCGAGCCGAGGCAGCAACTGACGGACGCGATCCGCGCCGTGTTCGACTCGTGGCTGGGCGAGCGGGCCGTGCAGTACCGGCGGATCAACCGCCTTCCCGACGATTGGGGGACGGCCGTCAACGTCCAGCAGATGGTGTACGGCAACAAGGGCGAGACCTCGTGCTCCGGGGTGGCCTTCAGTCGTGACGAGGTCACGGGCGGTCCCCAACCGTCGGGCGACTTTCTGCCGCGTGCCCAAGGGGAGGACGTGGTCTCCGGCGTGCGGACGCCGCGCGACCTCTCCGAGCTGGACGACTGGATGCCGAACGTCGCCGAGCAGCTGACGAGGATTCTCCGCCAGCTCGAGGAGCACTACAAGGACATGCAGGACACCGAGTTCACGGTCGAGGAGGGGCGGCTGTTCATGCTCCAGACTCGAAACGCGAAGCGCCCCGCGCAGGCCGGCGTGCGCTTCGCGGTGGACGCCTTCGAGGAGCGGATGTTGACGAAGGCCGAGGCGATCGCGACGATCGACGCCGCCGCGCTTGACGCGCTTCTGCACCCCACGTTCGATACGACAGCCCGCTACACGGTGATCGCGCATGGCGTCGCAGCCTCGCCCGGCGCCGCGAATGGCGCGATCGTGTTCACGGCCGAAGAGGCGGTGCAGCAAGCTGCGGAAGGCGCTGCTGTGATTCTCGTGCGCCCATTCACAGAGGCCGACGATGTCGCGGGCTTTCACGCCGCCGTGGGGATCCTCACTTCCGAGGGCGGCAAGGCCTCGCACGCCGCGCTTGTGGCGCGCGGCATGGGTCGTCCCGCGGTCACGGGCGCGGCGGATGTGGACATCGACCTGAAGCGGGGCGAGGTGAGCATCGGCGACCTCGTCCTCCACGCGGGCGACCACATCGCGATCGATGGGACGACTGGCGACATCACGACCGACGACGTCCCACTCGTCGAGGCCCACGTTGACGCCCGATTTGAGACGGTCCTGCGCTGGTCCGATGAGCTGCGCCAGATCGGCGTGCGCGCCAACGCCGACACCCCCGAGGACGCCAGCCGCGCACAGCGCTTCGGCGCCGAAGGAATCGGGTTGTGCCGGACCGAGCACATGTTCATGGCCGCCGATCGCCAGCCAAAGATGCGGGCGATGATCATGGCCGAGGACGATGCCGGCCGTCGCGCCGCGCTGGATGAGCTGCTGCCCCTCCAGCAGAGCGACTTCGAGGGGCTGTTCGAGGCGATGGTGGGCTGGCCCGTCACCATTCGCCTGCTCGATCCGCCCCTGCATGAGTTCCTCCCGGACCGCTTCGAGCTGCACGAGGAGATCGTGCGCGCGCGGATCGACCGCAGCCCGAGTCTGGGCGGGCTGGAGAGTCAGTTCGACCGTGTGCGCTCGCTCGAGGAGACCAACCCGATGCTCGGAACGCGCGGTGTGCGGCTGGGCGTGATGCAGCCGGAGGTCTACGAGATGCAGGTGCGCGCGATCGCGCGCGCCGCGCGCGCGGTGCGCGAGCGAACGGGACGAGCTCCGGGGCTCGAGATCATGATCCCGCTGGTCGCGTATGAGCGCGAGCTCGAGCTGGTGCGAGCCCGCGTGGTGGCAGCGGCCGAGGAGGAAGGTCTCAGCTACGGCACGGATTTCAACGTGGGGACGATGATCGAGCTGCCCCGCGCATGCTTCATCGCTGGTCGCGTTGCTCGCCACGCCGACTTTTTCTCGTTCGGCACCAACGACCTCACCCAATGCGCGCTCGGCTTCTCCCGCGACGATATCGAGGGTCGGATCATCCCCCGCTACGTTGAGGAAAAGATCGTCGACGGCTCGCCCTTCGCGACGATCGACCGGGAGGGCGTCGGCGAGCTCGTGCGCATAGCTGTCGAGCGCGGCCGCCGTGAGCGTTCTGACCTGGAACTCGGCGTCTGCGGCGAGCATGGTGGCGATCCGGACTCGATCCGCTTCTTCCACGACGCGGGGCTGGACTATGTGAGCTGCTCGCCGTTCCGTCTGCCGATCGCACGTGTCGCGGCCGCTCAGGCCGCGATCACGGCTCCGCGACAGCCGTGACGGTTCAGCGCGCTGAGCGCCGGTCGGAGCCGCCGTCTGCCGGTGCGATGACGGATATCACGGGGCTGCCGGATCTGGCGCACGGGCGATCGCGTGCCGGGCCGGTCCGCAGCGAGCGACCGGTGTACGTCGATCTGCTGCCACCGTGTAACGCCGGCTGCCCTGCGGGCGAGAACATCCAGGGCTGGATGGCGCACGTCAAGGTTGGGGAGCATGAACAGGCGTGGCGGCTGTTGACCGCTGAAAACCCGTTCCCCGCGATCCACGGCCGGGTCTGTTACCACCCGTGTGAGAGCGTATGTAACCGTGCCGATCTCGATAGCGCGCTATCGATTCACGGCGTCGAACGCTTCCTCGGCGATCTGGCGTTGGAGCAGGGATGGTCGTTCGATCCCCCGCCTGTGCGCAGCGGCAGGCGAGTGCTGGTGATCGGCGCGGGGCCGTCCGGGCTGTCCGCCGCTTACCACCTGGCGCGTCTGGGCCACGAGGTCGAGATTCGGGACGCGGGTCCCGAGCCGGGCGGGATGATGCGCTACGGGATCCCGGCCTACCGGCTGCCTCGCAACGTGATGGGCGCCGAGGTCGATCGGATCGCGGCGCTCGGGGTGCGCTTCACCGGTGACCATCCGGTCGAGGACCTCGAGGCGGAGCGCCGCGAAGGGGCCTTCGACGCGGTGTTCGTGGCCGTCGGCGCGCACCTGTCAAAGCGGGTCGACATCCCCGCGGCGGACGCAGGGCCGATCGTTGACGCTGTGTCGTTCCTGCGCGGCGTCGCCGCGGGCGAGCGGCCGGTAATCGGACGTCGCGTGGCGGTCTATGGGGGCGGCAACACGGCGATGGATGCCGCCCGCGTCGCCCGGCGGATGGGCGCAGAGGAGGCGCTGATCGTCTACCGGCGGACTCGCGCGCAGATGCCGGCGCACGAGGAGGAGGCCGCAGACGCGGAGCGAGAGGGAGTGCGGATTAACTGGCTGAGGACGATCAAGGCGATGGAAGGTTCCGAGCTGCAGGTCGAGGAGATGGAGCTCGACGAATCCGGTTACCCCCAGCCGACCGGCCGGTTCGAGACCCTGGCCGCGGATACCGTGATCCTGGCCCTGGGCCAGGAGAGCGACACCGCCTTCCTGCGCGGGGTGCCGGGAGTGGAGTTCGACCGTGACGGGACCGTGCGCGTGTCCAGCTCGCTGATGACCGGTTGCCCGGGCGTGTTCGCCGGCGGCGACATGGTGCCTTCGGAGCGCACCGTGACGGTCGGCGTCGGGCACGGCAAGCGAGCCGCACGGGAGATCGATGCCTGGCTGCGCGGCTCACAATCCGAGCGCCCCCTGAAGCATCCGCTTGCGGAGTTTGGGCTCCTGAACCTGTGGTACTTCGGTGACCATCCCCGCCGGCAGCAGCCGGAGCTGGTGCCCGAAGAGCGCCTCGGCGGCTTCGAAGAGGTGCTCGCCGGTCTCTCACCCGAGGAGGCGGTGTTCGAGGCGCGCAGGTGCCTGTCGTGCGGGAACTGCATCGAGTGCGACGGCTGCCTCGGTGCCTGCCCTGAGGACGCGGTGATCAAGCTGGGTCCCGGGCTGCGCTACCGGTTCGACTACGATCGCTGCACCGGCTGCCGCGCGTGCTTTGACCAGTGCCCGGTCCACTCGATCGAGATGGTGCCGGAAGAGGCGCCCGATCCCGACTACGCGTTCGTGGCGCCCACGGACCCAACGGAGGGGACGCGCTGATGCGAGCCACGGTTGACGCCAACGAAGCGGCGGTGTCGGTCGCTTTCCTGTGCAGCGAGGTCTGCTGCATCTTTCCGATCACGCCTTCCTCGCCGATGGCCGAACTCGCGGACGAGTGGTCGAGCAAGGGGAGGACAAATCTCTGGGGCACGGTTCCCGCCGTGGTGGAGATGCAGAGCGAGGGCGGTGCGGCAGGAGCCCTGCACGGCGCGCTGCAGGGCGGGGCGCTCGGGACCACATTCACGGCCTCCCAGGGCCTGCTGCTGATGATCCCGAACATGTACAAGATCGCCGGGGAGCTGACCTCGGCGGTGATGCACGTGGCCGCGCGCTCGCTGGCCGCCCAGGCGCTGTCGATCTTCGGTGACCACTCCGATGTGATGGCCGTCCGCCAAACCGGTTTCGCGCTCTTGTCGGCGGCGTCGGTGCAGGAGGCGCACGACTTCGCGCTCGTCGCGCACGCCGCGACGCTTGAGACACGCGTCCCGTTCGTGCACTTCTTCGACGGCTTTCGCACGTCGCACGAGCTGCAGACGATCGAGATGATGGACGACGAGGACGTGCGGGCGCTGATCTCGGACGAACTGGTCCGGGCGCACCGCGCGCGGGCGCTTTCGCCCGAACGGCCATTCATCCGGGGCACCGCGCAGAACCCCGACATCTATTTCCAGGCGCGTGAGACCGTCAACCCGTTCTATGCCCGCGTGCCCGAGGTGGTGCAGGCCGCGATGGACCGACTCGGCGAGCGGACGGGCCGCCGTTACGGCCTGGTGGACTACAGCGGTCACCCAGAGGCGGAGCGGGTCCTGGTCGTGATGGGCTCCGGCGGGGAGACCGCGCGCGAGACCGTCGCATTCCTCCAAGCGCGCGGCGAACGGGTGGGCGTAGCGCAGGTCAGGCTGTACAGGCCCTTCCCCGCAAGCGAGCTGACGCGGGCACTTCCTGAAACCGTGCGGCGGGTCGCCGTGCTGGACCGGACGAAGGAGCCCGGCTCGCTCGGCGAGCCGCTGTTCCTGGACGTGCTCGCCGCCCTGAGCGAGTCCCACAGCGCCGGGGAGCGCGAGGTGATGCCGATGGTCATCGGCGGGCGCTACGGCCTGTCCTCGAAGGAGTTCACCCCAGGAATGGTCGCTGGGGTGTTCGAGGAGCTGGGACGCGATCAGCCCAAGCGGCGGTTCACGATCGGCATCAACGACGACGTGTCCCATACGAGCCTTCCCTACGACCCATCGCTCGACATCGAGCCGCAGGAAACCGTTCGTGCCGTGTTCTTCGGGCTGGGCTCCGATGGGACGGTCGGCGCAAACAAGAACACGATCAAGATCCTCGGCGACGCGGCGAACTTGCACGCCCAGGGCTACTTCGTCTACGACTCCAAGAAATCGGGATCGCAGACCGTCTCGCACCTGCGCTTCGGACCCCGGTCGATCCGGGCCCCGTACCTCGTCTCATCAGCGAGCTTCGTGGGCTGCCATCAGTTCGGGCTGATCGAGCGCTCCGAGGTGTTGGATTGCGCCGCTCACGGAGCAACGCTGCTGCTCAACTGTCGCCACGAGCCCGATCGGGTCTGGGACGCGCTCTCGCGCCCTGTGCAGGAGAAGATCGTCGGCAAGCAGATCAAGCTGTACGCGATCGACGCCGGCAAGATCGCGCGTGAGGCGGGCCTTGCCGGGCGCACCAACACCGTGCTGCAGACCTGCTTCTTCGCGATTTCGGGCGTGCTCGAGCGCGAGCGGGCGATCGAGGCGATCAAGGCCTCGATTCAGAAGACCTACGGGAAGCGCGGTGACGAGGTCGTCAAGCGCAACATCGAGGCGGTCGATCGGTCGATCGCGGCGCTTCACGAGGTTCCCATCCCTGACAGGGTCTCGTCCACGCTGGAGCCCCCCGAGCTCGTGCCAGCCGACGCGCCAGACTTCGTGCGCACGGTGACGGCAGCGATGATGGCTGGCCACGGCGATCAGCTGCCCGTGAGCGCCCTACCCGTCGACGGCACCTATCCGAGTGGCACGACAAAGTACGAGAAGCGCAACATCTCGGAGTTCGTCGCAGTGTGGGATTCGGAGCTCTGCATCCAGTGCGGCAACTGCAGCTTCGTCTGCCCGCACAGCGTGATTCGATCCAGCTACTACGATCCCAACCAACTGGACGGCGCTCCAGACGGCTTCAGGTCGGCGACGTTGAGCGGGGCCGGGCTCCCAGACGCTCGCTACACGCTGCAGGTGTATGTCGAGGACTGCACCGGATGCGGGCTGTGCGTCGAGGCCTGCCCGGTTTCCTCGGCCAATGAGCCGGGTCACAAGGCGATCAACCTCGACGCCCGGGAGCCGCTGCTGGCGAGCGAGCGTCAGAACATCGCCTTCTTCGAGCAGCTGCCGGCAGCTGACCGCACCCGCGTGGACTTCGGCACCGTCCGGGGTACCCAGTTCCTGGAGCCCCTGTTCGAGTTCTCAGGCGCCTGCGCCGGATGCGGCGAGACGCCATACCTGAAGCTCCTTTCCCAGCTGTTCGGCGACCGCCTGACCGTCGCCAACGCCACCGGCTGCTCGTCGATCTACGGCGGAAACCAGCCGACGACACCCTGGACGGTCAATGCGGATGGGCACGGCCCGGCATGGTCGAACTCGCTGTTCGAGGACAACGCCGAGTTCGGTCTGGGGCTCCGGCTCGCCGCGGATCGCCACACCGAACTGGCCCGGCGTCGCCTGGAGGAACTGCGCGACGTGGTGGGCCACGAGCTGGTGGACGAGATCCTGTCCGCGCCGCAGGTCCGAGAGTCGGAGCTGCGTGCCCAGCGGGAGCGGATCGTGGCGCTCGAGCGCCGGCTCGCCGAACTGGACGGTCCGGCGGCCGAGGACCTGCGCAGCGTGATCGACCATCTGATCCGCCGAAGCGTGTGGATCGTCGGCGGGGACGGGTGGGCGTACGACATCGGGGCAGGGGGGCTCGATCACGTACTGGCCAGCGGAAAGGACGTAAACGTGCTGGTGATGGACACGGAGGTGTACTCCAACACCGGCGGGCAGATGTCCAAGGCGACGCCGTTGGGAGCGGTGGCGAAATTCGCCGCCGCGGGCAAGACCGTCCCGACCAAGGACCTCGCGCTCCAAGCGATCGCGTACGCCGACGTGTATGTGGCGCGGGTGGCGTTCGGCGCCGATCCCCAGCAGACCCTCAGCGCGTTCCGCGAGGCCGAGGCCTACGACGGACCGTCCCTGATAATCGCCTACAGCCCTTGCGTCGCGCACGGATACGACCTGCGCGAAGGTCTGGGGCAGCAGTACGGCGCTGTGGCCAGCGGACACTGGCCGCTGATCCGGTATGACCCGGTCGTGCGCACCGATGGTGGCAACCCCTTCCTGCTCGACTCGCCCAGGCCGCGGATGTCGCTGGCGGATTACCGCAAAGGCGAGCTGCGCTTTCGCGCGCTCGCGGCCACGCACCCGACCGAGGCCGAGCGCCTGCTGGGGCTCGCGCAGCAGGTGGTCGACCAGCGCTGGCGCCTATACGAGGAGATGGCGACCCGCAGCGCCAGCGAGTTCCCATCGGACCGCCGCCGGCGTAACTGATGGACCTGTCGACCAACTACATGGGTCTCGCGCTGCGCAACCCGCTCGTGGCGTCCCCGTCGCCGCAGTCGTACACACTCGACGGCGTGAAGCGGCTGGCGGACGGCGGCGTCGGCGCGATCGTTCTGTTCTCGCTGTTCGAGGAACAGCTGCGAGAGGAGGCGGTCCGCACCGCTCGGCTCGTCGACGAGACCGCCGAGAGCTTTCCTGAGGCGCTCAGCTACTTTCCCTCCGCCGCCGAAGAGGACGCAGGCCCGCACAGTTACCTGGTCTTGCTGGAGCGCGCCGTTTCCGCCGTCGATGTCCCGGTGATCGCAAGCCTCAACGGCGTCACTCCCGAAGGCTGGACCGGTTACGCACGCGCGATGCAGGACGCCGGCGCCGCCGCCATCGAGCTGAACATCTACTACCTCCCAGGTAGTCCGGACATCTCCGGTCGCGACGTCGAGCAGCGCCACATCGACATCCTGGCGAGCGTCAAGGCCGCCGTCACCGTACCGGTCGCCGTCAAGCTCGGCCCCTACTTCAGCTCGCCTGGCGAGGTGGTGCTGCGTCTCGACGAAGGCGGGGCCGACGCGCTGGTCCTGTTCAATCGCTTTCTGCAACCTGAGATCGACCCCGAGCAGCTCGTGGTCCTGCCAAGAGTGAACCTCTCGAGCCCGGCGGATGCCCGGCTCGCACGAACCTGGATCGCGCTGCTCTGCGGGAGGGTCAGGGCTTCACTCGCCGCGACCTCCGGGGTGGAAGTCTCCGCGGACGTCGCCAGATACCTGCTCGCGGGTGCCGACGTTGTCATGAGCACGTCCGCCCTACTTCGCCACGGACCGAACTACGCAGGAGAGTTGCTCGACGGCCTGTGCGCCTGGATGGCGCGCAAAGGTTTCCAGGCAGTCGACGAGCTGCGAGGCCTGCTTGCAGTGCCGAACGAGGCCGATGCGGCCGCTTACGAGCGCGCCGGCTACGTCACTGCGATGCGAGCCGCCAACGCGGGCGCCTACGCCCCGTGGTGAACGTGGGCGCGTTGCCCCGGCTGTCGTAAGCTCCACACAATGAAGACCGACGACCGCACGCCGGAGCCGTTTCGGGTCCTCCTTGCCGGGGGCGGCGTCGCGTCGCTCGAGGCCGCTCTGGCGCTCCGAGACCTGGCGGCCGACCGAGTCAGCCTCACCATGATCGCCCCGAACGACGAGCTGGTTTACCGGCCGATGACGGTCCGCGAGCCGTTCGCCTATGCGGCGGCCGAACGCTATCCGCTTGAGCAGATGGCGAGGGACTTGGGCATTCGGCTCATGAGGGACAGCTTCGCTGGGGCAGACCAGGACGGGCGCGTTGCGCGCACCGAGTCGGGCGAGGACGTCCCTTACGACGCTTTGATGTTGTGCCTAGGCGCCCGCCTACTCGCGCGGTACGAACACGCGATCACCATCGACGACCGGCGCCTCGACGAGCTCCTTCATGGCCTGATCCAGGACATCGAAGGCGGCTATGTCCACGACCTTGCGTTCGTGGTCCCGCCGCGGATGGCGTGGCCATTTCCCCTTTACGAACTGGCCCTGATGAGCGCGAGGCGCGCATACGACGTCGGCGTTGAGCTCGCGATAACCCTGCTGACACCCGAGGACGCACCGCTCGCGATATTCGGCAAGGCCACGAGTCGGGGCGTTCTCCGACTGCTCACCGAGAACGGGATCGAGGTGGTGGCCGCGGCCCGGTGCGAGATTCCCGCGCACGGTCGGATCGTGATCAAGCCGGATCGCCGTGCGCTGGCGTCGGGGCGCGCGACAACCCGTCCCGGCCAGCGGGAGCTCCGCGTCGATCGCATCGTGGCCTTGCCCGAGCTTGAAGGCCCTGCGGTACCAGGATTGCCCGCCACACGCCGTGGCTTCCTCCCGGTCGATCGGCACTGTCAGGTCCGGGGCGTCGATCGCATCTACGCCGCGGGCGACGCGACGGATTTCCCCATCAAATTCGGTGGTATCGCTGCGCAACAGGCTGACGCCGCGGCCGAGGCCATCGCGGCGCTGGCCGGTGCTGCCGTCACCCCCAGCGTTTTCCATCCCGTAATCCATGGCATCCTGCTGACGGGCGGGGAACCCCGTTACCTCACGGCGCACCTCACCGGTGGGCACGCCTTCAGTTCAAAGTTCACAGAGACGTCCATGTGGTCCGCGCCGACGAAGATTGCTGCCAAATATCTCGCGCCCTACTTAGAGCGTCTGGATCGCGTCACAAGGACTGGATGACGCGCTCTTATGCTGGCACTTTTGCCAGCATTCGTGAGGCGAGTTCGACGAGTCGGTTGGAGTAGCCCCATTCGTTGTCGTACCAGGCGATGACTTTGACCTGAGTGGAGTCGATGACGCTGGTCAGGGGCGCGTCGAAGATGGCGCTGTAGGGGGAGCCGACGATGTCGGAGGAGACGATGGGGTCTTCGCTGTAGGCGAGGATTCCTTTGAGTTCGCCGGTGTCGGCGCGTTGTTGGAAGGCGTGGTTGATTTCCTCGGTGCTCGTCTCGCGTTCGGCTTCGATGGTGAGATCGACGATCGAGCCGGTGGGGGTGGGTACGCGCACGGCGAAGCCATGTAGGCGTCCTTGCAGTTCGGGGATGACGAGGCCGAGGGCCTTGGCGGCGCCGGTGGAGGTGGGGATCAGGTTGATCGCTGCTGCTCTGGCCCGGCGTAGGTCTGTGTGTGGCCCGTCGAGGAGGTTTTGATCGGAGGTGTAGGCGTGGATCGTGGTCATCAGTCCGTGGCGGATCCCGACGGTGTCGTGGAGCACGCGCGCGACGGGAGCCAGGCAGTTGGTGGTGCAGGAGGCGTTGGTGACAATGTGGTGGCGTTCGGGGTCGTACACCCGGTCGAAGTTCACGCCCAGCACGACATCGGCATCGGCCGGGTCGGGGCCCGACGCCGGCGCGGTGAGGATCACCTTGTGCGCTCCCGCGTCGAGATGCTTGGCCGCTGCGGCACGGGTCCGGAACTTGCCGGTCGACTCGATCACGACCTCGACGCCGAGCTCCGACCAGGGCAGCGCGCCCGGGTCACGCTCCGCGAACACCTTCACCCGGCGATCGCTGACGATCATCCCGCCGTTCTCGGCCCGGACCGGGTCGGGGAAGCGCCCGTACACCGAATCGAACGCCAGCAACTGCGCGAGCGTGGCCGCGTCGGTGACGTCGTTGACGGCGACTATCTCCAAGTCGGCGTCGCGCTCGTACGCGGCGCGCATGAAGTTACGGCCGATCCGCCCAAAACCATTGATCGCGACCTTCGTCGACATTGCGGTGCTCCTCTCGAGGTTTGCTCCCCATTCACCCTAGGCGCGCAAGCCCCCGCCGCAATCCGTTGAGACCGACCCCGCCAATCCGTATCAACTACGTAGCGCCAGATGTCAACCGCCGTTTAGTCTCCGCGCTATGAGCAAGAACCGGAGCGGGATCGTGATCGTCGGCGGAGGGGTGGCCGGTCTCGAGGCACTGATCGCTCTGCACACTCTTCTCGGCGATCGCGTCGACCTGACTCTGGTTTCGCACGACGAATGGTTCGTGGACCGGCCCGTTACCGTCACGGAGCCGTTCGGGTTGGGATCAGCGGCGCGTTATTCGCTTCCGGAGATCGCCACCGAGTTCGGCGCCGAGTTCGTATCGGCAGCCGTCGAGGCCGTGGCCGCCGAAGAGCGCCAGGTCAGCTGCGCCGACGGGACGGTCCTCGCGTTCGACACCCTGATCCTCGCGCCGGGAGCCCGGTTGCGAGCGCCATTCACTGACGCGATCACTTTCGGGCTTGCCGGGTCGGGCCAGGCGATGAGGGACATGCTTGACCGCCTTGCCGGCGGTGAGCTGCGGAGCGTCGCGTTCGTCGCCCCGAGCATCGCAGGCTGGCTCCTGCCGTTGTACGAACTCGCGCTCATGACCGCGCGCGAGCTCGCCCGCGGGAAGGTCGACGGGGTTCGGCTTCGTCTCATCACGCCCGAGGAACGTCCTCTCGCGCTCTTCGGAGAGCAGGGCAGTGAGAGTGTCGCGCGATTGCTGGCCACCGCGGGGATCGAGTTCTCCGGCACGGCACGAGCGGCCGTCGAAGCCGGCCACGTGACGCTCGCGGACGGAGAACGGGAGGCGTTCGACTCTGTGGTCACCCTGCCGCTCATGGGCGGTCCGGGCCTGGAGGGCGTGCCCGCTACCGAACCTGACGGGTTCGTGCCCGTCGACGAGTACGGGCGCGTGCAGGGACTCCTCGACGTCTACGCCGCAGGCGACGTCGTGGATTTTCCGGTCAAGCAGGGTGGGCTCGCGGCCCAGCAAGCCGACACCATCGCGGCGCACGTCGCTCGGTCACACGGCGCTGGCGTTGACGCTCCACCGTTTCGGCCGGCCCTGCGGGGAATGCTCTTCACCGGCGACGCGCCGCAGTTCATGCGCGCAGACGTAACGGTCGCCGATCCCGATGTTTCCGCAGCCTGGTATCCACTATGGTGGCCGCCCACAAAGGTCGCCGGCCGTTATCTCGCGCCGTACCTCTTTGGGCGCGCCGATGAGGAGGGATTCGGCGTTCATCCCCAGGGCTTTGTCGACGTCGACATTCCGCTGACGGCGAGCAGTCTGCCGGGCTGACGCCGCGACAGCGAGATCCCGATATCGGAAAAATACGTATCGCGCAACGGGGGCTCCACCGATGGCGCGGGCCATCGCGACTCATAACGTGGCGGAAGCCAAGCGAAGGAGGTCCACAATGTCGGAGACCCCAGTCGAGCCTAGCCGCGGAAGCTATCTACTGCCGCATTTCGAGCACGCCACCGTTGGCGATGCAATGCATCCGGGAATCCTGTCGTGCGATGCCGACGCGACCCTCACCGATGTCGCACGGCTGATGAGTACCCACCATGTCCATTGCATCGCGGTGAGGGGCGCCGCGGAGAGCAAGGTGAGCGCAGACGTTTGGGGGGTCATCTCCGATCTGGACCTGCTTCGTGCCGGTATGAGCCAGGATGCTCCGGACACGGTGGCCGGGCTCGCGCTTGCGCCGATCGCCAGCATCGAGACCTCGATGGCGCTGAGCGACGCGGCGCGGCTGATGGTGGCCAATGGAACCAGTCACCTCCTGGCCGTCAATCCTGAGACCCAGTACCCGGTCGGGATTCTCTCGACGCTTGACATCGCATGGGTGCTGGGCTGGGGAGAGAAGTGACGGTCAGTCGGCAGATGGGATTGGATGTGAGCAGCGTCGTCATCAGCTCGGCTGCCAGGACCGCCATCGGGTCCTTCGGGCGCAGTCTTCGTGACGTTCCGCCAACCGAGCTCGGAGCGACAGCCGCCCGTGCGGCGATCGAACGGGCGGAGCTCCACCCGGATCAGGTCGAACAGGTGGTGTTCGGCAACGTGATCCACACCGCGCCCGAAGATCACTACCTTGCGCGGGTCGTCGGGATCAGCGCCGGGATCCCGAAGGAGTCGCCGGCGCTGACGCTCAACCGCCTGTGCGGCAGCGGCCTGCAGGCGATCGTTTCGGCCGCGCAGATGATCCAGACCGGCGACGCAGAGGTGGCAGTCGCGGGTGGCGCGGAGTCGATGAGCAGGGGCGCGTACTGGATGGAGAACGTGCGCTGGGGCGCGCGGATGGGAGACGCCACCCTCGTCGATTCGGTGCTCGGCGCGCTGACGGACCCCTTCAACAAGATTCATATGGGGGTGACGGCCGAGAACCTGGCCAGGTCGCACGGGATCTCACGCGGGGCGCAGGACGAGTTCGCGCTCCAGTCCCATCGCCGCGCGATCGCGGCCATCGAGGCGGGCCGGTTCGAAGCGGAGATCGTGCCGGTCGAGATCGAGACGCGTAAGGGAACTGTCGAGTTCAAGGTTGACGAGCACGCTCGGCCCGATGTCTCGCTCGAGGGGTTGGCGAAGCTCAAGCCGGCGTTCGACCAGGAAGGCACGGTGACGCCGGGCAACGCCTCCGGCGTCAACGATGCCGCGGCCGCGGTGGTGGTCATGTCGGCTGACCGGGCCGAGCGACTGGGAGCGCCGGTCAAGGGCAGGATCCTCTCGTACGCGGTCTGTGGAGTGGAGCCAAAGACGATGGGCATCGGACCCGTTCCCGCGGTGCGCAGGGCGCTGGAACGGGCAGGCAAGACGCTCGACCAAGTCGATGTGATCGAGCTCAACGAGGCGTTTGCGGCCCAGTCCCTTGCCGTCCTACAGGATCTCGAGTTAGATACCTCCCGTGTCAACCCTAACGGGGGCGCCATTGGCCTCGGGCACCCAGTCGCCGCGACCGGAGCGATCCTCGTGGCGAAGATCCTGAACGAGATGGAACGCGAGGACCACAAGCTCGGGCTCGTCAGCCTGTGCATCGGCGGTGGCCAGGGGATCGCCATGCTGATCGAGCGCGAATGACGCCACACGCCCAGCGCATGGAGGAGAGATGACGGCGCTTGAGCACGAGGCGGTTTCTGCGATGGCGCCGGAGCGATTCTCGTCGGTCCTGTCGCCCGGTGAGTATGAGGCGCTGTTGGATTTGATCGCCCATGCAGCGCGGGAGTTACACGGTCGCGTGATCTGGAATGTGAACTCGACCGCGAAGGGTGGTGGGGTGGTCGAGATGTTGCGACCGCTACTCGGCTACTGTCGTGGCGCTGGTGTTGACGCGCGGTGGGTGGTGATCTCCGGACAGCCGGATTTCTTTCGAATCACCAAGCGGATACACAACCGTCTCCATGGGTTCGCTGGAGACGGCGGCCCGTTGGGCGACACCGAGCGGGACGTGTACGAGCAGACGATCGTGGCGAACGCCAAAGAGCTCGTCGATTTAGTGCATCCCCGGGATATCGTGATCTTGCACGATCCGCAGACCGCTGGGCTGGCGGCGGCGGTTCGAGCGACCGGCGCGACGGTGATGTGGCGCTGTCATGTCGGTCTCGATGTCGTCAACGATCACGCTCGGGATGCTTGGGCCTTCCTGCGCGGTTATGTCTCGGATGCCCATGTGTACATATTCTCTCGGGCCGGATTTGCGTGGGAGGGGTTGCCCCGTGACCGGGTCTCGGTGATCCGGCCGTCAATCGACGCCTTCTCGCCGAAGAATGCGCAGCAGACACGGGAACAGTCGTTGGCGATCATGGCGACCGCGGGAGTTCTGGCGGATGACGTGAGCATCTATCCGACGTTCACGCGCGCCGACGGTAGCCCGAGCCGCGTTGAGCGGCAGGCCGAGATGCTTCAGGACGAAGCGCTGGAAGCCGATGTGCCGCTGGTGATGCAGGTTTCGCGGTGGGATCAGCTGAAGGATCCCGTTGGGGTGCTGGATGCGTTCGCGAATCATGTCGCGAATCGCTGCTCGGCGCACTTGCTGCTGGTTGGCCCCTCGACCGCGGCGGTCGCCGATGACCCGGAGGGGGCGCAGGTGCTGGGCGCCGTCCAGGCGGCCTGGCATGAGTTGCCCGGACCGGTTCGCCGGCGCGTGCATCTGTGCTCGTTGCCGATGGAGGATGTCGAGGAGAACGCGGCGATCGTCAACGCCTTGCAGCGGCACGCCGGTGTCGTCGTGCAGAAGAGCCTCGCGGAGGGGTTCGGACTCACGGTCGCCGAGGCGATGTGGAAACAGCGGGCCGTAGTCGCGAGCCGAATCGGTGGGATTCGCGATCAGATCGAAGATGGCCGATCGGGTCTGTTGCTACCGGACCCGCGCGACCTCGAGCAGGCCGGGGCGGCGATCACCGGACTGCTGGCGGACGGCGAGCGTGCGCAGCAGATGGGGATGGCGGCCCAACGTCGGGTGCAGCAGCAGTTCCTAGGCCCGCACCACCTCGGACGCTACTTCGAGGTGATCCAACGAGTCGTCTCACAGCGCGAACACGCCTCGCTCGTGGGGCCCGGCAAGACCTCGGCTTAGAGCCAGAGCCTCGCGGGCTTCGGCCGCCGTTCACGCTGCGGTGTCTCCGGCCGGACTTGCGGAGAACTACCGAATCGTCGGCCGCAGCTCGTATTTAGGATCGAGGACGTGCGGATCGGCATGCTTACCGGCGGTGGTGACTGTCCCGGTCTCAACGCCGTCATCCGAGCAGTTGTGCGCAGTGGCATCGACGGTTTCGGCGACCAGTTCGTCGGCTTCCGCGATGGCTGGCGGGGCGTGCTGGAGAGTTCGTACATCGATCTCGACATCGAGTCGACACGCGGAATCCTGCCGCGAGGCGGGACGATCCTAGGTAGCTCGCGGACGAACCCCTACAAGCGCGAGGGCGGGGCGGAGCGTGTTCGGGAGACGCTCGCCGGACTGGAGCTCGACGGCTTGATCGCGATCGGTGGCGAGGACACCCTCGGCGCAGCCAACAAGCTTCACCAGGAGGGCGTGAATGTGATCGGCGTGCCGAAGACGATCGATAACGACCTCGGCGCCACGGACGTCACCTTCGGGTTCGACACCGCGCTCCAGATTGCGACCGAGGCGGTTGACCGCTTGCACACGACGGCCGAGAGTCACCACCGAATTCTCGTGGTCGAGGTGATGGGACGGCACGCCGGGTGGATCGCGCTGCACTCGGGCGTCGCCGGCGGAGCCGATGTGATCCTGATCCCGGAGATCCCATTCGACATCGATGACGTCTGCCGCCTGGTCCGCCATCGTCACGAGCGTGGCCGGCCCTTCTCGATCGTCGTCGCGGCCGAGGGGGCGACGCCGAAGGTCGGCACGATGGAGCTGTTGACCGGTGAGGTCGACGAGTTCGGCCACCCCCGGCTTGGCGGGATCGGCAATCGTCTCGAGCACGAGATCGAGAAACGCACCGGATACGAGACCCGTGCCACCGTTCTCGGCCACGTGCAGCGCGGCGGCACTCCGACCGCATTCGATCGTGTGCTCGCGACCAGGTTGGGGCTGGCCGCGATCCAGGCTGCTCACGACCGAGCCTGGGGGATGATGGCCTCACTCCGTGGGAACGAGATCACGCTGGTGACGCTGGCCGACGCGGTGGCGGAGCTGCGGCAAGTGCCAATAGAGGAGTACGAGCGCTACGGCGTTCTGTTCGGTTGAAAGTGAGGATTGAGATGGCGACGCTTGGTTACGACGGTCCGCTCTACATACTTGCGTTTGATCATCGCGGGTCGTTTCAGAAGAAGATGTTCGGGATCCAGGGCGATCCCACACCGGAGGAGTCGGAGACGATCTCGGATGCAAAGCGCCTGATCTTCGAGGGCGTGCTCGAGGCCATCGGTCGCGGTGCGGATCCGGATGCGACCGGTGTGCTCGTGGACGAGCAATTCGGCTCGGACATCCCACGGCGGGCCCGCGAGCACGGACTGAAGCTCGCGATGCCGGTCGAGAAGTCCGGGCAGAACGAGTTCGACTTCGACTACGGGGAGGACTTCGGCACGCACATCGAGCGATTCGATCCAGATTTCGTCAAGGTCCTCGTGCGCTACAACCCTGAGGACGACGCGGACATGAACGCGCGCCAGCTCGGGCGCCTGAAGCGGCTTTCCGACTGGCTGCATGAGCGCGATCGCAGGTTCCTGTTCGAGTTGCTGGTGGCGGCTACGGACGCCCAGCTCGCGTCCGTCGAGGGCAACGGCGACCGCTACGACGCCGAGCTCCGCCCAGGACTGATGCGTCGAGCGATCCAGGACATCCAGGCCGCCGGGATCGAGGTCGACGTGTGGAAGATCGAGGGCGTCGACGAGCGCGCCGATGCTGCGATGCTCGCCGACCAGGCACGTTCCCTCCCGGGGCACGAGGGCGTGACATGCGTCCTGCTCGGTCGCGGCGCCTCGCAGGCAAAGGTCGTTCAGTGGCTCGAGCAGGCCGCTCCCGTCGAGGGGTTTGTCGGCTTCGCGATCGGCCGCTCCATCTGGTGGGATCCGCTCGCCGCGTTCCTCGCCAGCGAGCTCCCGCGGGCGGATGCCGCCGCGCAGATCGCCGAGAACTATCTGCACTTCGTCCACGTCTATGAGGGCCAGCCGGTCTCGTAGACATGGCCCAGCTCTCACACAAGCCGCACCTCGCTGCGCTATGAGCACGAGCACGATCGAGCAGGTGCACGCCCGCCAGATCCTCGACAGTCGCGGGAATCCGACGATCGAGGTCGATGTCCAGCTGTCCGGCGGTGCGCTGGGGCGCGCCGCCGTGCCCTCAGGAGCCTCGACCGGAACGCGCGAGGCGCTCGAGCTGAGAGACGGCGGGGCTCCGTTCGGAGGCAAGGGAGTGACGCGCGCGGTCGGTCATGTCAACGGCGAGATCGCCGACGCCGTGCGCGGCCGTGATGCGACCGACCAGCGGGGATTGGACCAGTCGCTGATCGCGCTCGACGGCACGGACGGGAAGTCGCGACTGGGCGCCAACGCGCTCCTCGGTGTCTCGATGGCGACGGCGCGCGCCGCTGCCTCGGATGCACGCGCGCCCCTGTGGCGCTACCTGGGTGGCGACGACGCGAGCCTTCTCCCGGTTCCCACGATGAACGTGCTCAACGGAGGTGTGCACGCCGACAACCCGGTGGACTTCCAGGAGTTCATGATCGCCCCCGTCGGAGCTGGCTCGTTCGCGCAAGCGGTGCGAATCGGCGCCGAGGTCTACCACGAGCTCCAGCGCACGCTCAAGAAGCGAGGGCTGAGCACGGCCGTCGGAGACGAGGGCGGATTTGCACCCGCGCTGGACTCCAATGAGGCTCCGCTCGAGCTCCTGGTGACGGCCATTCAGAGCGCCGGCTACTCCCCGGGCGACGACGTCGCGATTTGCCTGGATCCGGCAGCAAGCGAGTTCTTCCACGATGGCCGCTACGAGCTGGCGGCCGAGGGGCGATCGTTGTCGTCTGAGGAGATGGTCGACTACTGGGCAAGGATCCCCGATGCCTACCCGGTGGTGTCCCTGGAGGACGGCATGGCCGAGGCGGACTGGGATGGCTGGGTCAAGCTCACCGAGCGGCTCGGCAACCGTCTCCAGCTCGTCGGTGACGACATCTTCGTAACCAACCCGGCGATCCTGCGCGAGGGGATCGACCGCGGAGTCGCAAACTCGATCCTGATCAAGCTCAACCAGATTGGGACGCTCACCGAGACGCTTGACACGATCGCGATGGCACGAGCCGCCGGGTATCGCTCGGTGATCTCGCATCGCTCTGGCGAGACGGAGGACACGTTCATCGCCGACCTGGTTGTGGCGACCGGGGTGGGCCAGATCAAGACAGGCGCGCCGGCACGCACCGAACGCGTCGCCAAGTACAACCAGCTCCTGCGAATCGAGGAGCAGCTCGGCGACCGCGCGCGATATGCCGGACGAGGTGCCGTCGCGCTCGCGTGAGGAGCGTCCGGACTTACTGAGCTCGGCGCGACGTCGGCGTGGCGGTGGCGGCAGGGTCGCGGTCGGTCGGCGCAACGCTCTCGATCAGTGATCGCCCCGTCATCGCGGTCGGCTGTTCGATTCCCAGTACCTCGAGCAACGTTGGCGCCACGTCGCCGAGGATCCCGTCCGTGCGAAGCGCCAGCCCCGGCATCGTGACTACGAGCGGCACCGGGTTGGTCGAGTGGGCGGTATTGGGGCTGCCGTCGGCTTCGAGCATGTGCTCCGCGTTGCCGTGATCGGCGGTGATGAAGCACGTGCCCCCGGAGGCGTGTACCGCCTTGATGACTTCGGCCAAGCATCGGTCGATGGTCTCGACGCCTCGCACCGCGGCCGGAATCACACCCGTGTGACCGACCATGTCCGCGTTGGCGAAATTGATGACTGCGAACCTTGGTGAGTCGCTACGCCACGCATCGACGAACGCGCCGGCGATACCCGCAGCGCTCATCTCGGGCTTGAGGTCGTAGGTGGCCACGTCCCGCGCCGAGGGCACCAGCACGCGTCGCTCGCCCTGGCACGGCTCCTCGTCGCCACCGTTGAAGAAGTACGTCACGTGCGCATACTTCTCCGTCTCGGCGACGTGGAGCTGCCGCATGCCCTCGCCGGCGATCACAATAGGCAGGGTCGTCGCCGGATGCTCGGGCGCAAACGCGGCCGGATACGGAAAATCCTCGTGGTAGCGAGTCATCGTCGCGTAATGCTTGACCGGCGCCGTCCCACCGCGATCGAAGTCGGTGAAATCGGGCTCGGCCAGAGCGCGGGAGATCTCGCGCATCCGGTCCGGCCGGAAATTGAACGCGATCACCGAGTCACCGGAACGAATCCGCGCCTCCTCGCCCACGAGCGCCGGCGTGATGAATTCGTCCGTCTCCCCTCGCTCGTAGGCGGCGCGCGCAGCCGCCGCCGCCGTGTCGGCACGATGCTCCGCCCGCCCGTGTACCAGCAGGTCGTACGCGCGCTGGATCCGGTCCCACCGGCGGTCGCGGTCCATCGCCCAATAGCGCCCGACGACCGAGCCGATCCGCCCCGCGCCGGCTTCGTCCATCCAGTCCGCGACGGCCTCCAGATACCCCGCGCCGGACGTCGGCAGCGTGTCGCGACCGTCGGTGAACGCATGCAGCACCAGATCAGGGGCGCCAAGCGTGGCTGCGAGCCGGATCAGTGCCTCGAGGTGTAGGAAGCCGGAGTGAACGCCGCCGTCCGACACCAGCCCAATCAGGTGCACCCGCTCGGCCGCAGTCAGGGCCTCGCAGAGCACCGGGTTGTCGGCGAACTGACCTCCCCGCGCGGCGTCGTCGATACGAGTGAGATCCTGCATGACGACGGCACCGGCACCGAGGCTCAGATGCCCAACCTCGGAGTTCCCCATCTGGTGATCGGGGAGGCCGACCGCCCGGCCCGACGCCTCGAGCTGGACGTGGGGATACGCTGAGCACAGCCGGTCTAACACCGGCGTCCTGGCAAGCGAGATCGCATTGCCGGGCCCTTCGGGTGCAATGCCCCAGCCGTCGAGGACGATCAGCACGGCGCGGGAGGCGGGATCCTGAAGCGTCGTCACCATAGGTTCCACAGCTGTCTCGTCATCGGTTTAGCCTCCAACTCGGATGGGACAGCCGAGCCTAGACCGCCACGCCTTCGGTGGCGTAGCTCGCGCCGTCGGTGATGTAGCTGGTGATCCCCTCGCTCAGGCCGAGGTCGAGCGTGACCGAGCCACCGCTCAGAATCAACCGAAACCCGTCCTGGCTGATCGCTGCGTGCCAGCCGTGCAGCTCGACGTTACGCAGCGCCTGGCGCAGCACGAGCTCGGCACGCTCGTCCCGTTCAGAGCACGCCGCGGGGCGATCGAGCTCGAGCTCCAGCTGCGCAAGCACCTTTCCGGCTGGGATGTCCCTCAGCCGCTGTAGGTTGACGTCGATCTCGGCGGCGACGGGAGCGAGCATCAGATCGGTCCGACTCTTGGGGTGAAGCGTCATCAGGCCGTCACCTCGACGTTGGCGGGTGGGCGTTCATCAGTGGCAACGACAGCGAGCAGCTCCTGGATCCCAGCTTCGATCCCAAAGGCGAGCACGTCAAGATCGGGGGTCGACTCGGAGTCGGCGAGCGTCCGCCACCGGAAGATCGTGGCCGCCACGACGCGACTGAAGCCTCACGTGGAGGCGGATGTCGAACTGCTCGTCGTCGCACCACCGGGGCCACGCCAACCCCCCTGTACGGGGCGAGGAGAGCCGTTGCGAGTAGCGGGGAAGCAGGCCGAGTCTGGAGGCCAGGTTCTCGCGCACCTCTTCGATTGTCGGCATGCCGTCCGGACCTGGGTCGAACACCATGACCCCGCCGATGCTCATCAATGCACCCTCGTTGCCCTGCTCGAGCTCGAGAAACGTCGCGTCGAGCGCGCTCAAGATGTCCGTCATGCCGTGAACCTACGCACCATCGGGGCCGAGATAAACGTGGCCAATGCACGATCCCCGTCCGTACTTTTCCCCGACTACGCGCGTAGCGACGCGACGGGCGCCCGCGCCGGCGCGGTCTCCACGCGCACGCGCGCGTCCACGATCACGGCACGATCGGGTGTGGCAATCAGCGGGTTGAAGTCCAGCTCGACGATCTCGGGATGAGCCTCGACCATCACGCTGAGCCTGAGCAAGACGTCCTCGATTGCCTCGATATTGCACCGACGGGCACCGCGATAGCCATTGAGCAGCGGGAAGGTCTGCAGTGCCCGGATCATCTCGCTGGCGTCGAGCTCGCTCAGGGGGGTGATCCGCACGGATACGTCCTTGATCAGCTCCGCGGTCGTCCCCCCGGCTCCGCATGCGATGACTGGGCCGAAGTTGTGGTCGTTGACAACTCCGACGATCAGCTCGACCCCCGCTGGCGCCATCGGTTGGACCACGAAACCGTCGAGTCGGTAGCCGGCAGCCATAACTGCACCCTCTATCTCGGCGGCCGCGGCGCGGACTTGATCGGGCCCGGCAAGGCCGAGGCGCACGCCGCCCGCGTCGGTCTTGTGCACCAGACCGCGAGCTATCGCCTTGAGCACGACTGGCGTGCCGAGCTCACCAAGCTTGTCAACCGCCTCGGCCGCACTCGCCACCACACGCGTTTCGATCTGCGGTACTCCGTAGCAGTTCAGCAGCGCCACAACCCGGTCGAGCTCGACCCAGCCGGGCCCGCTCGCCAGCTGCTGGCTGATGATCGCAGCCGCCTCGTCCGGTCGGGTATCCCTCGTGACCCACCGCTCCTGTTCCGGGCGCGTGCGCCAGCGGCCGTGCTTGGCGGCCAGCGCAATCGCGCGGGCGGCGTCCTCGGGAAACTCGTAGCCGGGTACCTGTTTGCCCTCAGAGGACAGCTCCGGCGGCAGACCCTCACTGGTCATGAACACCGCTGCGATCGGAACGCCGGGCTCGGCCTCGGCCACCCCGCGGATGGCGGCCGCCACGTCGCCTGCCTCGGTGACCAGGGACGGAACGAAGATTGTGAGGATCGCATCGCACACGTGCGCCTCGATCAGCGTCTCTAGCGTCCGCTGGTAGTCGCCGGCGGACGCCGTAGCGATCATGTCGATCGGGTTGTGCACAGACGCGTCGGCAGGAAGGAACTCGGCGAGCCCGGACTGCACGTCGGCGGGCAGCTCCGGAACGTCTACGCCATCGGACTGGCACGCGTCGGCGCACATGATGCCCGGGCCGCCGGCGTTGGTGATGATCGCGACCCGGTCGCCGCAAGGGACGGGCTGGGTGGTCAGCAGCGATGCCACCGCGAACAGATCGTGAAGCGTGTCCGTGCGAATCACGCCGGCCTGCTCGAACAGTGCGTCGACAGTCACGTCGGAGGCCGACAGCAACGCACCCGTGTGTGACGAGGTGGCGCGGGTCCCGGCGGCCGAACGACCGCTCTTCACCGCGAGCAGTGGCTTCTGTCGTGCGAACCGCGGAGCGATCCGGGCGAACTTGCGCGGGTTCCCGAACGACTCCAGATAGAGCAGCACCACATCTGTGCCCGGGTCCTGCTCCCAGTAACGCAACATGTCGGTGCCGGATAGGTCGGCCCGGTTGCCGATGGACACGAACGACGAGAGCCCTACGCCCAGCCGGCCGGCCGCCTCGATGATCGCGATGCCGAGGCCGCCGCTCTGAGACATGAACCCCACTCGACCACGAGCGGCCTGATGCGGAGCGAACGTCGCGTTCAGGCGCACCTCCGATGCGGTATTGAGCACACCCAGACAGTTCGGACCGACAAGCCTCATTCCCGCATCTCGGCAGACCCGGAGCAGATCGTCCTGCCGGCGCGCCCCTTCCTCCCCGGTCTCCGAGAATCCCGACGAGATCACCAGCAGCGTGCGCACGTGGGCCGAGGCGCACTCGCGCGCGACCTCCACGACGGCCTCGGCGGGAACGACGATCACCGCCAGGTCGATGGGTTCGGAAATATCGCCGATCGTCCGGTTGGCCGGCAGCGATTGGACGACATCGCTGTGGTCGTTGACAGCGTAGACGGGGCCATTGAACTCGGCCACGAGCAGGTTGTGCAGGATCTCTCCTCCGATCGTGGCGCGCCGACGGGAGGCCCCGATGACCGCCACCGAGCGCGGCTCGAGGAGTGCACGCACGGCCTCGATCGCGGCCCGATCATCGCGCTCCTCGAAGCGCGCACGCGCCTCATCCGACAGCGACGTCGGCAATTCGACCTCGATCAAGTCGGGCGTCGAACGCAGCTCGACCGGGAACCCACTGTCGCGGAAGACCTGGATCATGCGGTGGTTGTTCGGCAGCACCTCAGCGGCGAAGGTCGAGATGCCGTTCTCCTCGGCCACCGCCGCGAGTTGCGCGAGCAAGATCGTCGAGATCCCCTTCCCCTGCCACCCATCGGCGACGAGGAAAGCCACCTCGGCACGATTCGCGTTCTCTCGGATGTAGGTCGCGTGCGCGACGATCGCGTGCTCCTCCCCGCTCTCGACGACGAGCGCGTAACGATCGCCGTAGTCGACGTCGAGCGACCACTTGGTCACCGACTCGATGTTGGGGATGCCGAAAAAGCGGAATGCGATCGACTCCTCAGAGATCCCCTCGAAGAACTTCCGGATCGCCGCCTCATCATCGTGTCTGAGCGGACGAACGTGGACCGTCGATCCATCGCGAAGCGCGATCTCGGCCTCGCGATCAGGGGGGTAGGCCGGTGCGCTGGACAAGCTCATCCGAGCGGCAGTATCGGGGGCCGCATCGGTCGACGTCATCCGCATGTTCTACTGAGCGGGTGGGGGAGGGTATCCCGGATGCCAGCGGCAGAGCGAATCTGTAGCTTCGTAGGATGGTCGCGATCCCCGTCTGGGTGTCCTCTGAGACCGTTCCGATCCGGTTGCTCTGCGAGCTCTCCTCCGACGAAGTGGCGTACGCCGGCAGCAAGGGCGCCCACCTTGGACAGCTCACCCGAACGGGCCTTCCGGTGCCGCCCGGGTTCGTCATCGGCGCTCCAGCCTACGAGGCGTTCAGGGTCCAGACCGGACTCGCCGGACGCCTTCAGACCCTTTTGAGCGGGCTGGACGTCGAGGACGCCGCAGCTGTTCAGCAGGCAGCTGAAGACGCGTGCCGCGCCGTGCAGGAAAGTGATTTACCGCGCTGGCTCGAGGACGCGATCACTAGTGCCCATCGGTGGGTGGTTGGCGGCGAAGCCGATGCCGCCGTGGCCGTGCGCTCGTCGGGAGCGGCCGAGGACCACGCTTCCGCGTGGTTCGCGGGCGTGAACCAGACGTTCCTCGACGTCAAGGGTGTTGGCGCGGTGGTCAATCGGGTGAAGCGTTCCTGGATGTCGCTGTTCAGCGCCGAGACGATCCGGTATCGCGCCGAGCGTGGCTTGAGCACCAGCGACATGGACATTGCCGTCATCGTCCAGCGCCAGATCCCGGCGACGCGCGCCGGCGTGATCTTTACGACCGACCCAGCCATGGACGCGCGCGATCAGCTGGTTATCGAGGCGTACTTGGAATACGGCTCGGCTTTGGCGACCCCTGATCCCGGCGAGAGGCGCCGTGATCGCTACGTGGTCGACAAGCGGCTGATGTCGGCCGTGTCCCGGGAGGCCGGCCACCGCCCCATCCTCACCGACGATGAGGTGTTCCGGCTCGCCGAGCTGGGGGTCGCCATCGACCGTGAATACGGTTCGCCGCAGGACATCGAGTGGGTCTTTGATCAGGACGGCTTGATCTGGCTGCTCCAGAGCCGACCGCTCTTTCCCGAGGTGGCACACCTGTGACCGCCGAAGGGCCGGCGGCCGAGACGGCGAAATCCCCGGGAGTCGAACAGCTCCAAATCAGGCCGATCGCTCCGGGTGACAAGCAGGCGCTGGCCGACGGTTTCGGACGCCTCAGCGAACAGTCCCGCTACCGCCGGTTCCTGGCGCCGCACGGCAGCCTGTCCGAAGCGGAGCTTCGTTACTTCACCGAGGTTGACCACCACGACCACGAGGCGCTCGTGGCGATCGACCCCACTACCGGCGAAGGGGTCGGCATCGCCCGCTACGTCCGCTCGGTGTCGGACCCCAAATCCGCCGAGCTCGCCGTCGCGGTCGTCGACGAGTGGCAGCGGAAGGGTGTCGGCTCGCGTCTCGCAACCGCCCTCGCTGACCGGGCCCAGGAAGAGGGCATCACGAGATTCACGGGGCTCGTCCTCGCGGAAAACGAAATGATGCTCAACCTGGCCCGCGACCTTGGGGAGGTCCGGACCGGCCACCAGGAGTACGGGACGGTCGAGTTGACTGTGGAGCTTCCACGGAAGGACAGGCGCCGTCAGCTGGCGTCCCGGTTGCTTCGCGCCATCGCCGCGGGCGACCTTAAAGCGTTCCCCCTGCGAAGCGCGCCGGATTGAGCTGGGCTGAAAAGGGACCTCAGTCAGCTGGCGTTCCGGCATACACACCGGCGAGATCGAGCGCCGAGAGAATCCCGATTGGATGCCCGCTCGCGGAGTCGAGCACGACGAGGTGTGACACGCTGTGCTCGGACATCAGCTGAGCAGCGCGGTCAAGTGACTCTCGGGCCGATATCGCGAGTGCCTCCGTCGCTGCCATCTCGTGCGCGCAGGGCTCTTCGCCGCTGGCGACGGCCGAGGCCACGTCGATCTCCGAGACGACGCCAAATGGGCGGGAGGTCTCAGGGTCATTGACCACAACGGCGTGCACGCGATACTTGGCCATCATGCCGGCCACCTCGCCCAGCGGGGCGTCCATTGCGCAGCTGAGGATTCCATGGTGCATGCAGTCACCCACGCGCACGTGCTGAAGTTGGGGCGGATGATTGGTTCGATAAGTCATGGACATAGCTTTGCCGCAAACTCTGAGCCATCCATCCGGGGCGCGCCTCCTATATCCGCGTAGTCTTCCGTATGGGGTCGCGGGAAACAGCCGATGCTCGAGCGTTCTGGCTTGTGTGGACTGTGTGACCCGTGGTCAATGGCCCACAACGGGTACATACGGGGATTCGTTACCGTAGCTTCGTAGGTGATTTCGTACCGGCGACGCAACACGCGTACGGATCCCCTTCGAGCCAGACGGGCCCAGGTCTTCCGGTTGACCTGGGCCCTAATGGCGCGTGGACGGCGACCGCGTCCGGCGGGGCTGGCGACGGGCCTGTGCCTCCTGATGCTCGTGCGCCGCGCCAACGATCTCGACCACCTCAGCTGGACTCCGGGCCGCAGTTATGCCGGCGAGGTCGTCGGGGTCGATGCGATGGTCTGCCAGGACTTTGCCCCGCAGCCAGTCGAGCAGGCCGTCCCACTCGCCCTCGCCGACGAGGATCGCCGGGAAGAGCCTGATCGTCGCGGTCTGGATCAGGGTTAGGGCTTCGAAGAGCTCGTCGAGGGTCCCGAAGCCGCCGGGACCGATCACGAACGCGCAGGCGTAGCGCACGAACATCACCTTGCGCGCGAAGAAGTGACGGAAGCGCAGGCCGATGTCGACGTACTCGTTGAGCTTCTGCTCCCGGGGGAGCTCGATGTTGCAGCCGACGGACAGGGCGCCGACATCTTGCGCCCCTCGGTTGGCGGCCTCCATTAGGCCGCCGCCACCGCCGGTGATGACCGCGTAGCCCGCCTCCCCGAGCGCGGAACCGACCGCGCGCATCATCCGGTAGTGCGGATGCTCGCGGGGCGTACGGGCAGATCCGAAGATCGAGACGGCACGGCCGATCCCCGCGAGCCGGTCGAAGCCAATGGCGAGCTCGGCGGCGATGTCGCGAATCCGCTCGGCGTCTGCGGCTCGGACGTCCGGCGACTCGTCGCCCAGCCACAGCAGCAGCTCCTGATCGAAAGTCGGCTCGCTGGCGTGGGGGCGTGGGACCTCGTTGGCCACGGCTCGCGCCACTCTAGTCCGATGAGGGCCCTCTCACCGACGGTTTAGCAGCCAGCGGGCCGGCCCGCGGTGCGCCGGTCAGAGGCGCTGGGGCGCCGACGCCGGGGCGGCCGGCGCCTTGCGCGCGGACCGTGCCTGGGGACCGCTGGACGCCGGCGCGCGCCGGCGGGCGAGGGCGACGCCGGCCAGGCACAGGATGCCGCCCGGGAGGGCGAGAAGCGGCGGTGCTTCGGCGAGGAAAAGCCACCCCAGGAGCACGGCGATCGGAGGCACGAGGTAGGTGGTGACGCCGAGGCGCCCGGCGTCCATGCGGGCGAGCGCATAGGCCCAGGTGGCAAACCCGATTGCCGTCGGAAACAGGCCGAGATAGACCATCCAGACGATCGTGTCCGCGTGGGCGTGCGCGACCTGGTGTACGAGGGACGGCGCATACGGCAAGCACACGACCGCGCCGATCATGCAAGCCAGCCACGTGATCGTCAGCGCTGGGGCGTGGCGAAGCGCCGGCTTCTGAGCCACCACGCCGCCGGCGTAAGCGAGAGCCGCGAGCACGCACAGCGCAGCCCCCCACGTCGCATCGAGTCCGTGCCGCGAGACGCCGACGCCGATCAGCGCCACGCCGGTGAACGACACGAGGCAGCCCGTGAACAGCCGGCGGGGGAAGCCCTCGTGCAGGAGCAAGCCGGCAAGGATCGCGATGAAGATCGGGCCCGTGTTCACGAGCAGCGAAGCTGTGCCGGCGTCGATCTGCCGCTCCGCCGCGTTCAGCGCCACGTTGTAGACGCCGAACCACAACACCCCGCAGACGGCCGTCCCCAGCAGCGCGCGGCGCGGCGGCAGCGGGCTCGCGCGCGCCACCATCGCCAGTCCGAGGGCGAGACTGCCGACGAGCAGGCGGCCCAGCGCCAGGGGTCCCGCGCCGAGTTGCCGGTCGGCGAAGCGGATGGCCACGAACGCCGAAGCCCACAGCGTGACGCTGGTCAGGGCCGCCGCGATGACGAGTGTGCGGTCACCGCCGGCGCGCTCGCCGCTGCCGGTATCTGCCGTCATCTACACCTCAACGTACAGAGCCGGCGACACGTGAGATGGCACGGCGCGTTCAGGCGCGCTCGGCGCCGTCCAGCGGCAACCAGACCCGGAACGCCGTCCGGCCTGGCTCGGAGTTGAAATCGATCGAGCCACCGAGTCGCTCGGTGACGATCCGGCGGGTTGTGTCGAGGCCGAGTCCGGTGCCCTCGCCGACGTCCTTGGTGGTGAAGAACGGGTCGAACACGCGGTCGCGGATCGCCTCGGGGATTCCAGGGCCGTCGTCGATGATGTCGATCCGCGCACACGGGCCGTCCCGCTCGGTCACGATCGTGAGCGTCCCCGAGTCGCCGAGCGCCTCGATCGCGTTGGCGAGCAGATTCGTCCACACCTGATTGAGCTCGGAGCCTCGAAGCGTCAGCTTGGGGAGGGAGCGCTGGTAATCGCGGTGGATCTCGATCGAGGTTTGCTTGACCTTGTGGTTGAGAACCAGGAGCGTCGTGTCCAGACCCTCGTGGATGTCGGTCTCGACGAGGTCGCCGCGGTCCATGAACGCGTACGCCTTGATTGCCTTCACGAGCTTGCCCATACGGTCCGTCGATTCGGCGATCTGAGACGCCAGCCCCCGCGTCGTCAGGCTGGCCGCGATCCACGCCACCGCGGCGCTCGATCCTGGTCCGGCAACCGCCGCGAGCCGGTCGAGCCACGCCGCGTCGATGCCGGCTGCCGCGAGCGGCTCGGTCAGCCGCCACGGCTCGCTCGCCCCGAGCCGTTCGAGCGAATCCAGCAGCGCATCCTCGGCGTCGGCCGCATCGAGCGCGGCGAGCGCACTTTGCGACGCGGCGCGATCGAGCGCCTCGCGTTGCATCGTCACGAGCTCCTCCACCTGATCGCGCTCGATCCCCGACTCGACGAACTCGCCGACCGTCGAGGCGAGGACGTCGAGCGCCTCGGCCAGATCGGAGGAGGCGCGGCGCGCGGCTGCCGCCGGGTTGTTCAGTTCGTGCGCCAGCCCCGCGGCCATCGTCCCGAGCGACGCGAGCCGCTCGCGGTTCTGCTCGCGGACCGCGGTTCGTGCCGAGACGGTACGGATTGCCCGCATCACGCGGCGGTGCACCGACCGCTGGGTCAGCGCCAGGTCGGTGAACTCCTCCGGGGCGATCACCGCCATCCGCGCATCGGTCACGGCCCGCATCTGGCCGGCGTACCCGGTCTCGGTCATGGCTGTGATCGCGCCCATCCACGTCGGCGCCACCTGGCGCGTAACCGGCTCGAGCCGCCCGGACTCGAAGATCAGGCCCTGCATGATCCCGTCGAGCAGCAGGAACACTCCCGCCGCCACATCGCCGGCCTCGGCGACGACCTCGTCCGCCTTCGCGTTGCGGATCACGGCGATCCGCTGCCACAACGCGAGCTGCTCGTCATCGAGATCGTCGAACAGGTCGATCCGCCGGAGCTCCTCGAGCGTCGGCCGCTCGACCTCGGTCATGCGCTCGCCAGGTACTCGTGGATCAGGGAGACCGCCATCGATCCCTCCCCGACCGCACTCGCGACCCGCTTGATCGACCGCATTCGCACGTCGCCGGCGACGAACACGCCGGGGACGCTCGTCTCGAGCGCGTACGGCTCGCGGGAAAGCGGCCAGCCGTGGTCGCGTACGTCCGGGCCGGCGAGGATGAAACCGCGCTCGTCGCGCGCGACGACGCCGTCGAGCCAGTCGGTACGCGGCGCAGCGCCGATGAACACGAAGCATGCATCGGCCTGCTCGACGGTCTCCGTCCCGTCCGCCGCCCGAATCCGCAGGGCGCGGAGGTGCCCGTCCTTGCCCTCGGCGCCGACGGCCTGCGCTCGGCTCCTGACTTCGACGTTCGGCAGCCCGTCGATCTGCTCGATCAGGTAATGAGACATCGATTTTGCCAGTGAGTCGGCCCGGACAAGCATCGTCACGCGCCCGGCGTACCCGCTGAAATAGACCGCGGCCTGGCCGGCGGAGTTGGCCCCGCCGATTACGACGACGTGCTGGTCTGCGCACGCGCGTGCCTCGGTCAGTGCGGCGCCGTAGTAGACCCCCGCGCCGGTGAGCTCGGCGAAGCCGGGAGCGTTCAGCTGGCGATACGAGACACCACTGGCCACGAGCACGGTGTTTGCGCTAAGGGTGCCTCCGCCCGTCAGCTCCACGAACCGTCCCGACCCTTCGACGCGCAGCGCCACTGCCTCCTGCACGGTGACGAGCTCCGCTCCCAGCCGACGGGCCTGGTCGGTCGCTCGATGCGCGAGATCCGAACCGCTCAGCCCGTGCGGGAAGCCCAGGTAGTTCTCGATCCGGCTCGACTGGCCGGCCTGGCCGCCCGGCGCTTCGCGCTCCACCAGCACGGTCCGCAGCCCCTCCGAGGCGCCGTATACCGCGGCGGCAAGACCCGCGGGGCCGCCGCCCACGATCACGAGGTCGTAGTGGTCACCAATAGGCTGAGCGGAGATTCGAAGCCGCTCGGCCAGCTCGAGCGTCGTCGGGCGCTCGAGGATCGACCCGTCCTCGAGCAGCGCCACCGGCAGCCTGTCGGCGGTGACGCCGGTGACCGCCAGCAGCTCGCGCGCCTCGGCCTCTCGCTCCACGTCAAGGAACCGCGCGGGAACCCGATTGCGAGCCAGGAAATCGCGCACGTCGTGCGATTCCTTGGAGAACCTGTGCCCGATCACGCGCACGCCACCGGAGTCGAGCGCCGCGCCGTTCTCCCATGTCGTCAGGAGGTCCTCGACGATCGGGAACAGCTGCTCCTCGGGGGGATCCCAGGGCTTAAGCAGGTAGTAGTCGAGGTCGACCTCGTTGATCGCCTGGATCGCCGCCTCGGTGTCCGCGTACGCCGTCAGCAGGACCCGCTTCGCCTCGGGGACGAGTTGGCGCGCCTGAACGAGGTAGTCGGTGCCCGAGAGACCCGGCATCCGCTGGTCCGCCACCAGCAGTGCGACTTGCTCGCCGCGGGCTCGGACCTGCTTGAGGAGGTCGAGTCCGTCGGCGCCGGAGTTCGCGCGCATCACGCGGTAGCGCTCGCCGAAGCCCCGTCGCAGGTCGCGGGAGACGGCGGCCAGGACCGCGGGCTCGTCGTCAACAGCGACGATCGCCGGACGCCGTCTCTGGCTCTGCTCGTCGTGCTGGTCTGTGTCCACTGTCGGCGATTCGATCACGGGAGCCGATGCTACGCCCCATGGCGCTCGGCCTCCGTGGCGCCGGGCAAATCGCCCCCGTCCTACCCGACGACCGCCCACCCGGTGACCCGGCCAGACAACGACGTGGGACGGACCCAAACGGACCCGCCCCACGGAGCTGCCAATCGGTGCCTTTTGCGTGTACTACTTCGCGTCTACTACCAGCTGGTGCCAGAGCAGCCGCCCGGGCTGCCCCCGCCTGTGCCAGCCGCGCACGTGCGGGTGACGGTGCCGCTCGTGTCCTTGAGCGTGAAGGCATCCCCGGTCGACGCGGCGGTGGACGTGAGCGTGTAACCCGTGGTGCTGGTGCCGGTCACGGTCGTGAGCGAGGAGCCGGTTCCGGTGTCGCCGAGCGTCGGCTCGATGGCGACCAGATCGGACTTGTTGGAGGTGTACGTACCGTTGTGATCGGTCGCGTACGTCTCCTCGGCCGTCTGAGCCGTCTTGACCTGCGCCTTTGCCGCGGCGTCGTATGCCTTGCCGCGCTGGTTGAGGAACGCCGGGATCGCGATCGCGGCGAGAATGCCGATGATCAGGATCACGACGAGGAGCTCGATCAGGGTAAATCCTTGATCATCCCCCCCGCGGCGATTGAGCTTTTGAAGCATTGATCCTCCTGGGATCGGTGGATTGGGTCTCGCCAGATCCCTTGGTTCCTAGCCATCAGTGGCTCGGACAGCATCGAGCTTTCGTGGCAACCCGGCTTCCCCCCCGACGGAGACCCGTGGCTTTGCGTCCCGCCCTCACGAACGGTTTGCCTCTGGCACCTACGGCTCTGGCACTAGGAATATCGACCCGTGGGGAGCCGCTTCCCGAGCCTCGTGTGGAGTCTCTTTTGTAGTCAGGCGGGTGACACCCCGAGGGTGTCATGCGGTGTCCTCCGATCGGAGATCTCCGCGGTGGCGGGGACCGCGAGCGGGTCCATCCGTGCCGCCGACGCGAGCTCCGGAGCGACTTGCGTGGCGGGCAGCGTGACAGCGACCGTGGTTCCGGCCCCGGCGGCCGTGCTGATCGACAGCGCACCTCCGAGCGCGGCCACGCGTTCGCTCACGGAGGCCAGGCCGATGTGACCGTCAAGCAGCGCCTGGCGGATCCGCCCGTCCGATATGCCACAGCCGTCGTCGGTGACCTGGAGGATCACGCCGCCGGTTCTACACTCGAGAGTCAGCCGGATCTCGCTCGCCTGGGCGTGTTTTGCGGCGTTGCCGAGCAGCTCGCGCCCGAGCGCGAACAGCACCTGTCGGTCGGCGAGGTGCGCGCCGGCAGGTTCGACCTCGACGCTGACGTGGACCTCGCCCTCGCCGGCGTGACGGCGAGCGACCTGCTCGAGGGCCGCGCTCAGACCGACGTGGTCGAGGACGTGCGGATGCAGGTTGAAGATCTCCTCGCGCAACTGCGCGATCGTGACGTCGATCGCCTCGTGCAGCCGCTGGAAGCTGGGCTGGTCTCCGGACCGTTCGGCGCGGCGGAGATCGTGGCGGGCCGCGATCAGGTTCTGCACGGGCGAGTCGTGCAGGGCACCCGCCAGGCGCGTCCGTTCGCGCTCGACAGACTCGATCGCCTGGGTGACGAGCCGCTGGCGGCTCCGGGCGAGTCCTTCGGTCCGCGCGGTTCGCTGGCGCAGCGCCAGCGCCAGCATCGTCGCCGCCACACCCGTCCACGTGAGGTAGAGGTCCTGGTTGAGCGTCATCCGCGGCCAGCTGTTGTGGATGCCGGCGGGATGGCCGCCGGCGATCACGGCCTGCATCGTGAAGGCAGCGACGGCCAGCAATGACCAGTTGGCGGTCAATCGGGGACGCTCGCTGAACGCCGCAGCGAGCGGAACTACGAAGAACGCCTTGCGCACGTCGGAGAACGCGCCGCCCGAGGTGTAGGCCAGGGCGGTCAGCAACAGCACGTCGATCCCCGGCTCCGCGCGCACGAGCGCGCGCGTCCCGGGGATGCCGGACGGGGCGACGGCGACCGCGATCGCCACCAACGCGTAGACGGCCGCAAGGACGAGCACGGCGTAGAACTGCACACCTGCCAGTTGCTTGGCCTCGGTGAGCTGCTCGCTGGCGAAGATCACGGCCACCAGCGTCGCCCGCAGGACGGCCATCGTCACAGCCGCGCTGCCGTCCTCCTGCGAGTAGCCGCTCATCGCAGCAGACCGCGGCGAATCGCCTCGGCGATCGCGCTCGCGCGGTCACGGGCGCCGAGCTTCTCGTACAGGCGCTGCCAGTAGGTCTTGACAGTGTTGGGGGAGAGGTAGAGCCGCTCGGCGATCTCGGCCGTCGTCAGTCCCTCCGCGGCGAGCTCGAGCAGTTCCCGCTCGCGGCCGGACAGCTGGACGGCGCCGCCGGAGCGCTCGCGGATCAGATCGAGGACGCCCGATTGCAGCGCGGTCGAGAGGACCGAGCGGCCGTCCGCGACGGCGATGATCGCCTCGCAGATCTCCTCCTCCTCGGAGTCCTTGGAGAGAAAGCCGGCGGCCCCCTGACCGATCGCCTCGTGGGCGATCTCGCTGTCGTCGCTGCCCGAGATCAACAGCACCCGCACAGAGGAGCTGTCCGCCTGCAGCCGCCGGAGCAAGCCGAGCCCATCGAGTCTCGGCATCCGCACGTCGAGCAGCGCGACGTCGGGCGCCAGCGAACCGACCATCCCCAGCGCCTGCTCGCCATCGGCCGCCTCGCCGACCAGCTCCAAGGCGTCATGCTCGCGGACCAGCCGTGCCAGCGCACCACGCATCGCGGGATGGTCATCGGCGACGACGACCCGGACCCGCCGTCCGTCGTCTACCGAAACCTCCTGATCACTGCAGCACTCAACTGCCGAACGTCGCGACATCCCAGCCATATCATCGGCAGCGAGCCGAGAAAAGTGCACCCTTTCCACTCGCCGGCAGTAGAGTCGGCGGGAGACCATGACCGACACCAGAGAGATGCTCGATGCCTCGCCGGTCGGCGTTCCGCTGGGCGCCGACGAGGTCGCGGCGGCGATCGATGCGTGCCTGACCTGCGTGCAGGCGTGCATCTCATGCGCCAACTCCGATCTTGCCGAGGCTGACGTCGAGGAGATGCGCACGTGCATGGCGATCGACCAGAACTGCGCTGACGTGTGCGATGTCACGGCGAGGGTCCTTTCGCGCCCCGCTCACAGCGACGATTTCGTCGTTCACCGCCTGCTACAGGCGTGCGTTCGCCTGTGCACGGCCTGCGCCGAGGAGTGCCACAAGCACGCGCACCATCACCGCCACTGCGCAATCTGCGAGAAGGCATGTCTCGCCTGCGTCTACGCGTGCAATGCGCTGCTTGACGCCGAAGCGTTCGGGGAGCTCCAGAAGCTCGCCGGCGGCTAAGCGCTTGCGCTAGAGAGCGTCGCTCCGTACGTGGATACTTCGGGACGGTGGGCGCGCTCGCCGTAATCGTCCTCAGACCCGGACCGTTCCTCGCGATCATCACGGCCGCGGCGCTCGTCGCCACCTTCGCCGCCCTCCCCTCGAGCCGCGGGATCGTCATTCCCGTG